>ERZ772973.1102-NODE-1102-length-10338-cov-136.085_pt1 | contig 10338 bp, 7 predicted proteins | sample MGYA00580672_ERZ772973 | MGnify/ENA primary metagenome ERZ772973 (study PRJEB29015, sample SAMEA2737938) | human oral metagenome | biome: human oral; feature: human-associated habitat; material: dental | place: China | collected 2152 ... | reverse complement strand
GCCTGACTGTGAGGCAGGCTTCGCAGTGACGCCCGGCGCAGGCCCCACTCCTGGGGGCCTGCGGGCCCCAAGGATGTGGAGACGCGATCACCGTGACGACAGCAACGACTGCAACCAGCGAGACGACCGGGGCGGCTGTGCCCGAGACGCGGTCTGAGAACCAGAAGCCGCTTGACGTCCTGACCATTGGACGTTGCGGCATTGACATCTACCCGCTTCAGGTCGGCGTCGGCCTGGAGGACGTGGAGAGCTTCGGTAAGTTCCTTGGAGGCAGTCCCACCAACGTGGCCGTGGCCGCCGCCCGCTACGGGCACAGATCCGCCGTCGTCACCGGCGTGGGCAACGACCCCTTCGGGCGCTTCGTGCACACAGAGATGCGCCGTCTGGGAGTCGACGATCGCCATGTCGTCACCAAGGCCGCCTACAACACCCCGGTCACCTTCTGCGAGATCTTCCCGCCGGATGACTTCCCCCTCTACTTCTACCGCGAGCCCTCGGCCCCGGACCTGGAGCTGACCTGGGAGGACCTGCCGCTCGATGCCATTCGTGACGCCTTCATCTTCTGGATCTCGGTGACCGGACTGAGCAAGGAGCCCTCGCGCTCGTCCCACCACGCAGCCCTGGGAGCCCGTGACCGGAGGCGCTTCACGATCGCCGACCTCGACTACCGCCCCATGTTCTGGAAGGACAAGGAGACGGCCCACCGGGAGGTCTCCAAGATCCTGCCCAAGGTCACCGTCGCCATCGGTAACCGTGAGGAGTGTGAGGTCGCGGTCGGCGAGAGCGAGCCCGAGCGCGCAGCCGACGCCCTCCTGGAGGCCGGTGTCGAGCTGGCCATCGTCAAGCAGGGGCTGGAGGGGACGCTGGCCAAGACCCGCGACGAGCGGGTGGAGATGCCCGTGACCTCGGTGACTACGAAGAACGGCCTGGGTGCCGGAGACGCCTTCGGCGGGGCCATCTGTCACGGTCTGCTGTCGGGCTGGTCGCTGGAGAAGACCATCTTCGCGGCCTCTACCGCCGGAGCCATCGTCTCCTCGCGCCTGGAGTGCTCCACTGCCATGCCCACCGAGCCCGAGCTGCTCGAGCTCATGCGCGCCCGCCGCGACGAGGTCGCCCCGGGTCTGACGGACCTGTGAGGAGACACTGATGAGCGCGACCCCCACCCCCTCCGTCTCCGGTACGGCCTCCGGCGGCGGTCCCAGGCCATTGACGGATGCCGTCACCGAGATCCGGGCCACCGACCCCGGCCGTATCGGACAGGCACTGGCCCAGCGCCCCCGCGCCGGCCTGGCCGGGGCCGGGCGCCTCATGGTCATCGCCTGTGACCACCCCGCCCGCGGGGCCCTGGGTGCCGGCGAGCGGCCCCTGGCGATGGCCGACCGTGAGGACCTCCTTCAGCGCTGCGTGGCGGCACTGTCCCGACCCGGCGTCAACGGTTTCCTCGGAACCGCCGAGATCATCGAGGACCTGGCTCTCCTGGGAGCCCTGGACGGCAAGCTCGTCTGGGGCTCGATGAACCGGATCGGTCTCCAGGGCGCCTCCTTCGAGATGGACGACCGTTTCGGCGCCTACGACGTCCAGGGGATCGAGGCCTCGCACCTTGACGGCGGCAAGATGCTCACCCGCATCAACTACGCCGACCCCGGTAGCGCCTCCACCCTGAAGTCCAGTGCCGAGGCCATCGACTCCCTGTCCGAGCGCGGGCTGAACGCCATGATCGAGCCCTTCATCTCCCGCTGGGAGGACGGCCGTATCGTTAACGACCTCAGCGAGGAGGCGGTCATCCGCTCCATCTGCATCGCCCAGGCGCTGGGGCGCAGCTCGGCACACACCTGGCTCAAGCTGCCCTGCGTGAGTGAGCCCGCCTCGATGCGCAGGGTCATGGCCTCCACCTCCCTGCCCAGCCTCATCCTGGGCGGCGAGGTCTCCACCGACCCCGAGGCCACTCGGGCCTCATGGGCCGCGGCCCTCGAGCTGCCCAACGTCAGGGGCCTGGTCGTGGGCCGCTCCCTGCTCTACCCCCGCAACGACGACGTCGAGGCCGCCGTCGACGCCGCCGTTGCCCTGCTGTGAGCGCCTGACGCACGCGGGCCGCCGCCCCGGACCGCGGCTACCGTGACCACCGTCAATCGGTCCCGACCGGGCCGCAGATACGAGACAATCCGCACGAGTACCACCCAGGAGCTAAAGGAGCACACCATGGGTCACACCGACCGCCCCGCCCAGCCCGAGACGTCGGGCCAGTCCCGCTACGTCATCCGCGCCGGCGACCTCGCCCACGACAGCTACGAGCTCGACCTCACCCCCGAGAGGGCCGGCTGGGAATGGTCCTCCCTGCGAGTGGTGGCGCTCACCCCCGGCGGGAGCCTGACCGTCCCCGCCGGCGAGCACGAGTACCTCGTCCTGCCGCTGTCCGGGGGCTGCGCCGTCCAGGCCGGCGGAGAGCGCTTCGAGGTGGCCGGACGCGAGTCGGTCTTCACCGACATCACCGACTACGTCTACGTCCCCCGCCGCACCGAGGTGACCCTCACCAGCGCCGGCGGCGCCCGCATCGCCCTGCCCGGTTCCAAGGCCACCGCCGACAAGCCGCTGCGCTACTGCCCGCGCTCCGAGGTCGGCACCGGCCTGCGCGGCGCCGGACCCTCCTCGCGCCAGGTCAACAACTACGCCCTGGGCAATGACGTCGAGACCTCCCACCTGCTGGCCTGCGAGGTTCTCACCCCCGGGGGCAACTGGTCCTCCTACCCGCCTCACAAGCACGACGAGCACTCCGAGGTCGAGCGGGTCCTGGAGGAGATCTACTACTACGAGGTCCGCTCCGGCGAGGGTGACGCCGAGGGCTTCGCGCTCCAGCGCATCTACCCCTCACCCGGGCACGACATCGACGTGTGCACCGAGGTCCGCGGCGGCGACGTCGTCGTCATGCCCTACGGGTACCACGGGCCCTCCGTGGCCGCCCCCGGCTACGACCTCTACTACCTCAACGTCATGGCCGGCCCCGCCGAGGACTCGGTGTGGCTCATGACCGACGACCCCCACCACACCTGGGTGCGCCAGACCTGGGAGGGGCAGGAGGTCGACCCGCGCCTGCCCATGACCCCCATGAACGACTAGCCGACCCGCCTTTCGACCGCACCCACCACCTGAGAAGAGCAGAGAAGAACCACGATGAGCAACGAAGCCTACGCCGGCACGATCCGCCTGACGGTCGCCCAGGCCACCATCCGTTTCCTGTCCAACCAGTACTCCGAGCGCGACGGCGTCGAGCAGCGCCTCATCGCCGGTGCCTTCGGCATCTTCGGCCACGGCAACGTGGCCGGCATCGGCCAGGCCCTCCTGCAGAACGAGATCGCCCGCGCCGACGGTGAGCAGGAGATGCCCTACATCATGCCCCGCAACGAGCAGGGACAGGTGCACGCGGCAGCCGCCTTCGCCAAGACCACCAACCGTCTCCAGACCTACATGTGCACGGCCTCCATCGGCCCGGGCTCCCTCAACATGGTCACCGGCGCCGCCCTGGCCACCACCAACCGCCTGCCGGTGCTGCTGTTCCCCTCCGACCAGTTCGCCACCCGCATCCCCGACCCCGTGCTTCAGCAGCTCGAGGACCCCACCAGCCTGGACGTCAGCGTCAACGACGCCTTCCGGCCCGTCTCGCGCTTCTTCGACCGCATCAACCGGCCCGAGCAGCTCATCCCCTCGCTGCTGAACGCCATGCGCGTGCTCACCGACCCCGCCGAGACCGGCGCGGTCACCGTCGCCATGCCCCAGGACGTCCAGGCCGAGGTCTTCGACTGGCCCGTGGAGTTCTTCCGCAAGCGCGTGTGGCACGTGCGCCGCCCGGTGCCCGAGCCCGCTGCGCTGGAGCGCGCCGTTGCCCTCATCAAGGCAGCCAAGCGCCCCCTCATCATCGCCGGCGGAGGCACCATCTACGCCGGCGCCAGCGAGGAGCTGCGCGCCCTGGCCACCGCCACCGGCATCCCGGTGGGCGACACCCAGGCCGGCAAGGGCGCCATCAACTTCGACCACCCCAGCGCCGTGGGCGGCGTGGGCTCCACCGGCTGCGACTCCGGCAACCACATCGCCGACAAGGCCGACCTCATCATCGGCGTGGGCACCCGCTACTCCGACTTCACCACGGCCTCCAAGACCCAGTTCAAGAACCCCGACGTGAAGTTCGTGAACATCAACGTCACCCCCTTCGACGCCGCCAAGGAGAGTGCGGAGATGGTGGTGGCCGACGCCCGTGAGGCTCTGGCCGCCCTGACCGAGGCGCTCGCGGACTACCACGTCGACCAGGCCTACTCCGATGAGATCACCGCCGAGAAGGAGGCCTGGCTCAAGGCCACTGAGCGCTGCTACCACCTGGATCACGGGCCCCTGCCCGCCCAGACCGAGGTCTTCGGCGCCCTCAACGAGCTCATGGGGGAGGAGGACGTGGTCATCAACGCCGCCGGCTCCATGCCCGGCGACCTCCAGGCCCTGTGGCAGGCCCGCAGCCCGCTGCAGTACCACGTGGAGTACGCCTTCTCCTGCATGGGCTATGAGGTTCCCGCCGCGATGGGTGTCAAGCTCGCCCGGCCAGAGGCCGAGGTGGTCTCCATCGTGGGTGACGGCACCTACCAGATGCTCCCCATGGAGCTGGCCACCGTGGTCCAGGAGAACATCAAGGTTATCTACGTCCTGCTGCAGAACTACGGCTTCTGCTCCATCGGTGCGCTCTCGGAGTCCCGTGGCTCCCAGCGCTTCGGCACCAAGTACCGCCAGCGCGGCGAGGGCAGCCACCTGGCCGATGAGCAGGTCATCGACGGTGTCGACATCGCCGTCAACGCCCGCTCCTGGGGGCTGGACGTCCTCGAGGTCCACACCATCGAGGAGTTCAAGGAGGCCTACCGCAAGGCCGAGGCCTCCGACCGCCCCACGATGATCCACATCGAGACCGACCTCTACGGCCCCAACCCGCCCGGGTCGAGCTGGTGGGACGTCCCGGTCTCGGGTGTCTCCGCCCTGGAGTCCACCCAGCGCGCCTATGAGGACTACCAGCGCGACCGCAAGCCCCAGCGTCACTACCTGTAAGGGCACTACCTGGAGGGATCGCAGGTAGGGCGCGGAACGGCGTGCAGCTCCTGCGCCAACCGCAACGGCGGGGTCCACGGCAGTCAAGGCCGTGGACCCCGCCGTCCGCCTCGGTGCGCGTACGCGGGCTTCTGGCTGGGGCCTCGGGGCGTCGTCGAGGAGCGCAGGGAGCCTGGAGGATCACGATGTGGTCAACGCCCCCATTTTGTTCTGACAAAACGACGTCATCTGCTGCGTAGGACGTTAGGCTGGGGGCACATGCAAGGCGCTGGGCGCCCGGCCGGCCCTCCACTGAGACCTTGGTCGGGGTTGTGCCCGGTTAACCCCATAGGCGGGGACGGGCCCGCGAAACCGACAATCAGGAGTCGATAACGATGAGAACGATCACGCACTGGATCGACGGAAAGCCGTACGAGGGCACTCCCATCGGCCGCTTCGCCGTCGAGAACCCGGGAACCGGTGAGGTTGAGGCGGAGCTGCTTCAGGCCTCCGACGCCGACCTCGACCACGCCGTCGAGGTCGCTCGCCGCGCCCAGAAGGAGTGGGCCAAGGTCTCCCTGGCCAAGCGCACGGAGATCATGTTCCGCATGCGCCAGCTGGTCCTGGACCACCAGGACGAGATGGCCAAGATGATCGTGGCCGAGCACGGCAAGAACTACTCCGACGCCGTCGGCGAGATCCAGCGCGGTCGCGAGACCCTCGACTTCGCCACCGCCATCAACCTGGCCCTCAAGGGCGAGCACTCCTTCGACATCTCCACCGGCGTGGACATCCACACCCTGCGCCAGCCGGTCGGCGTCGTCGCCGGCATCTGCCCCTTCAACTTCCCGGCCATGGTGCCCATGTGGATGCACCCCATCGCCATCGCCACCGGTAACGCCTTCATCCTCAAGCCGGCCTCGGCCACGCCCTCGGCGGCGCTGCTGACGGCCGAGCTCTACAAGGAGGCCGGCCTGCCCGACGGCGTCTTCAACGTCGTCTCCGGCAACCGCACCATGGTCTCCAAGGTCCTCGAGCACCCCGGGATCGACGCGATCTCCTTCGTGGGCTCCACCCCAGTGGCCCACATCGTCCAGAACACCGGTGTCACCCACGGCAAGCGCGTCCAGGCTCTGGGCGGGGCGAACAACCACGCCATCGTCATGCCCGACTCCGACCTGGACTTCGCCGCCCAGCACATCTCCGCCGCCGCCTTCGGGGCCGCCGGTGAGCGCTGCATGGCCCTGCCCGTCGTCGTGGCCGTGGGCGGCTGCGGTCCGGACCTGGCTCGCCGCGTCAAGGCCCACGCCGAGAAGATCAAGGTCGGCTACGGCATGGACGAGGGTGTCGAGATGGGCCCGGTCATCGACGCCAAGTCCAAGGAGTTCATCACCGGCCTCATCGACGACGCCGAGTCCCGCGGCGCCGAGATCGTCCTCGACGGACGCCCGCTGGTGATCCCCGGTCACGAGAAGGGCCACTTCCTCGGCCCGACCATCGTGGACAACGTCCCCCTGGAGTCCTCGCTCTACACCGAGGAGGTCTTCGGGCCGGTGCTCGCGATCGTCCACGCCGACACCTACGAGGAGGCCATCAAGCAGGTCAACTCCTCGCCCTTCGGCAACGGTGCGGCCATCTTCACCAACGACGGCGGCGTGGCCCGCCGCTTCGAGCTCGACGTCGAGGCCGGCATGGTCGGCATCAACGTGCCGATCCCGACGCCGGTGGCCTACTACTCCTTCGGTGGCTGGAAGGAGTCGCTCCTGGGCGACACCCACATCCACGGCCCCGAGGGCGTGCGGTTCTACACCCGTGCCAAGGCCGTGACCACCCGCTGGCCCTCGGAGAAGACCTACGCCGCGACCATGTCCTTCCAGCGCGAGGAGTGAGCGCGGCCGCCCCGCCATCCATCGCCGCGGACGCACCGTAAGCCTCAAAGACTGATCCTGCAGGATCAGTCCGCGAGACCTACGGTGCGTCCGCGCATTGTTGGGACCGCCAGAGATCAGACATCTTTGTTAGTACAAAGACCTAGACTCTTGATCGGCGGAAGCGTACAGTGGGTGTCACGTCCGAAACGATTCGGAGACCGCCTCGCGAAGGAGACAACGATGTCCAAAGCCGTCAACACCAACGATCCCAGGTACTCCAAGCTCACCATCGGCGTCTGCCCTGACCAGTGGGGTGTCTGGTTCCCCGAGGACCCCAAGCAGATGGACCCCCGTCAGGCATGGGAGGAGATGGCCGAGGCCGGCTTCGAGGTCATTGAGACCGGCCCCTTCGGCTACTTCCCGACCGACCCCAAGGAGCTCCAGAAGTGGTGCGACGAGTTCGGCATGAGGGTGGTGGCCGGTACCGGCTGGGGCATCCTGCACAAGCAGGAGGCCTGGGAGACCACGCTCAAGACCTTCCGAGCCATCGCGGAGACCCACGCCGCCGTCGGCGCCGAGTACATCGTCCACCTGCCCCCGCTCTACCGCGACGACAAGACCTGGGAGTGGACCGACGACCGCGTCCTGTCCGACGACGCCTGGAAGCTCTACGTCGAGCACGCCAACGCCCTGGGCCAGATGCTCCTGGACGAGTACGGCCTCAAGATGGTGCTCCACCCCCACGGCGACTCCCACATCGAGACGCCCGAGGAGATCGCGCGCATCTTCGACGCCACTGACCCGACCTACGTCAACCTGTGTCTGGACTCCGGGCACGTCGTCTACGGCGGCGGTGACCCCGTCGAGCTGTGCCGGAAGTACCCCGAGCGCATCACCTACGTCCACATCAAGGCCTTCGACGAGGACATCACCCGCGAGGCCCACGAGAAGGACTGGCCCTTCGGCGAGGCCGTCACCAAGGGCGCCTCGGTCTGCCCGCCCGCCGGCCTGCCCGAGATGCACGAGTTCGTCGACGCCCTGGCGGCCCTGGACAAGCCGATCTACGCGATCTGCGAGCAGGACTGCTACCCCTGCGACCCCTCCTTCCCCAAGCAAAACGCCATCAACATGCGCACGTACCTGGCCGAGTGCGGTCTGGGACTGGCCTGAGGCCTCCTGCCGCTCGATTCGGCCGACCTACCGCTGACACCACCTCAACGAGGAGACACATCATGACTGTACGTATCGGACTCATCGGCGCCGGCGGCATGGGCCGCGCGCACCTGGCCCGCATTGCCAATGACCTGTCCGGCGGCGAGATCGTAGCCGTGGCCGACATCAACCACGACGCCGCGGTCTCGGCCGCGGAGCCCTACGGCGCCAAGGCCTACGACAGCTCCGATGAGCTCATCGACGACCCGAACGTCGACGCCGTTCTCATCGCCACCTTCGGCAAGGTCCACGCCCCTGACGTCATCAAGGCCATCGAGGCCGGCAAGTACGTCCTGTGCGAGAAGCCCCTGGCCACCACCGCCGAGGACTGCATCGCCATCATGGAGGCCGAGCAGAAGGGCGGCAAGAAGCTCGTCACCGTAGGCTTCATGCGCCGTTTCGACGCCGCCTACAACGAGATGAAAAAGGTTCTCGACGACGGCAACAACGGCCAGGCCCTCCTGGTCCACAACCGTCACCGCAACCCCACCGTGCCGGAGTCCTACACCTCGCGCATGGCCATCGACGACACGGCGATCCACGAGATCGACACGATGCGCTGGCTCCTGGGTGAGGAGATCGTCAAGGTGCGCGTGGAGCGTCCCAAGTCGACCACTCACCGCTTCGAGCACCTCATCGACCCGGTCGTCGTCGTCATGTACACCGAGTCCGGCGTGCGTATCGACGACGAGGTCAACGTCAACCTGCAGTACGCCTACTCCATCGAGTGCGAGCTCGTGCTGGAGACCGCCGCGGTGAGGCTGGGCGACCAGGAGCGGATCCACATCCGCGACATCCACGGCGACCGCAACGCCATGTGCCAGTCGCACATCGACCGCTTCGAGGCCGCCTTCAACCGTGAGGTGCAGGAGTGGATCAACGCCGTGGCCCGCGATGAGCACACCGGCTCGACCTCCTGGGACGGTTACGCGGCCACCTCCGTGGTCGACGCGGCGGTCGCCTCGCTGGAGGACGAGTCCTCCCCGATGGTCGATGTCGAGCTCATCGCCAAGCCCGCCTTCTACGCCTGACAAGCCTCCCCGTCGTCGTCCCTCCCGGCGCACGGCTGCTGCCGGGGCGCTCGCGATTGCTGCGTGTTCGTCGGCGCTCAGGCAAGCTCGCCGGGCAGACGGCGACGGGGTCCGTCCACCTCGTTCGTCCCGGGAGGCACTCGGTCCTGCCTCCCGGGACGATGACTATTCGGCGGCAGGAAGGGGAATTCCCGGACGTCGTCACAGAGATTGAAAACTGCCGCCCTCAACTACTTCCCCCGACGCAATTGTCATGACATTATGGGTGTTGTCGACATGGCCGTCGGCCCCTGAGAGGAGACCTTCTTGGTAGACATCGCCCTTGACCCGAACATGTACTACCGCACCATGTCCACGGTGCGCACGCTCTACAAGGCCGCCGAGCTGGGCTTCGAGCACGTCGAGCTCTCACCCAACGCGGACTTCCACTTCTGGCACCACCGCCCCGCCGCCGACGACGCCTTCGTCGCCGAACTCAACAAGGCGCAGAAGGAGACGGGCGTGAAGGTGCGCACCCTCAACCCCGTCTTCAACTGGTCCTCGCCCGACGAGGAGGAGCGGTGCGCCCAGGTGTCCAACTGGCGGCGCCTGCTCGAACTGGCCGACCAGATTGACGTCCGGGAGATCACCTCGGAGTTCTCTGGGGACCGCAACCGGGCCCGCCGCAGCGAGGAGCAGTGGTTCCGCTCGATCGAGGAGCTCATCCCCGACTTCGAGCGCTACGGCATCCGCCTCAACATGGAGGCCCATCCCTACGACTTCGTCGAGCTGCACGACCCCGCCCTGAACCTCGTGCGCGCGGTCAACAAGGACTGGATCGGCTACGAGTTCTGCTGCCCGCACGCTTTCCACCTCTCCGACGGTGCCGGCGACGTCGAGCGCATGATCCGCACCGCCCACGAGGCCGGCAAGCTGCGCGAGGTCCACATCGCCGACGGCTTCAACCACCGTGCCAACGACGGCAACCGCTACATCGTCAACCCGCCCGGCGCCGACGTCACCGTCCACCAGCACAATGAGGTCGGCAACGGCGAGGTCGACTGGGACGCCGTCTTCTCCACGCTGCGCGACATCGGCTTCGACGGCGTGCTCTCCGTGTGCGTCTTCGGCTGGCACGAGCACGCCGATGACATCAACCGCCGAGTGCTGGCCCGGCTCCACGAGGAGCT
>ERZ772973.1099-NODE-1099-length-10390-cov-4.64761_pt1 | contig 10390 bp, 9 predicted proteins | sample MGYA00580672_ERZ772973 | MGnify/ENA primary metagenome ERZ772973 (study PRJEB29015, sample SAMEA2737938) | human oral metagenome | biome: human oral; feature: human-associated habitat; material: dental | place: China | collected 2152 ... | reverse complement strand
TTTACATACTTTAGTATACCAAAAAAAAGCCCAAAAGGCTTTTATTTTGTTTAGAGCTATTCTTATTTATTCCGCTTTTGACGCCATTTCCGCCGAACTTCCTCTCGGTAGGAGGAGTTCCCAATAAAGCGGAGAATATTGAGCAAAGGAGTACGATTAGGCCCCAAAACTCCGACTAGTTCAGCAAAGAGCTCCACCCCCAGAAGTAAGCCAATCATCAAGAGCACACCACCAATTCGACTGGAAACATTCAACAAGAGAGAAATCATGGCAAAGACCAGCGAAATCCCGTAGATAACCAGTACTGTTCCTCGGTGAGTCAATCCCAAGGACAAGAGTCTATGATGAAGATGGTGCTTGTCAGGCGTGTAGAATTTCTGACCAGATAGAGTACGGCGGATAATCGCCAGAAAAGTATCCGTAATCGGCACTCCTAAGATAATCATAGGCGTCACCACAGCAACAGCTGTCGCATTTTTTAGCCCTTGCAAGGACAAGACAGCAATCATAAAGCCGATGAAAAGGGCCCCCGTATCGCCAAGATAGATGATAGCTGGGTGGTAATTGTAAGGGAAAAAACCCGCAATTGACAAGACCAAGACGAAAATTGTCAGGGTCAAAAAGAGATTGTGCTGGGGCAAAAAGAAGTAAGAAACAATCCCCATCGTAACCAAGGAGATGATGGACACCCCACTCACCAGACCATCCAAACCGTCAATCAAATTAACTGCATTGGTGATAGAAATAATCCACACCACTGTCAAAATATAGGACAGCCAAGGCTCAAAATGCAGGAAAGGTCCGCCAAAAGGAAGCTTAAAATCATCCAATCGGAAATCTGTCAGCCACCAGATTAGGCTGGCTGCTAGAACAATCCCCCCCATTTTCAGCAGAGGCGATAGTTCTTTGATATCATCAACCAGCCCTGTAAAGGCAATAATCAAACCACCTAGTACAACCGGCCAAACATAATCAAAATAGGTCTGTCCAAAAAAATCTACAGCAACAATCTGCGGCATCAAGAGCAGAGTAGAGATAGAAAAGGCCGCTACAATCGCCAGCCCGCCACTGCTAGGCATGGGCTTTTTATTGATGCGGCGAGCATTGGGATAATCTACCGCCCCAATCTTAAAGGCTAGGAGCCGAACCAAGGGTGTCAGAATCACCCCGATAAAAAAAGTTCCCAGCAATACCAAGATAAACTTTAAAGGAAAAGTAATCATAGGCATTCAACCTTCTGCAGGCCGGAGACGGCATCTGTCACCAAAAGAAGATGTCCGTGCTCCTGCAGCACTGCCCGAGTGATATCTGAATCATCTGCGAATTCACGCATCTTGGCCAAGAGCCAAGCTGGATAGCGCTCTGGGAAGCCCTCAACATCTACTAAAATCGTCAAATAATAAGCTGAATCATACTTATAAAGCTCTGATAAGTCAATCTTATAGTCCACCGTCTGGGCAAAGGCCGCAGCCGCCTTAATATCTTCAAATCGCAGGATATAGTAAATGTAACGCTCTGCATTTTCTGCCGAATGCTCATCAGCCGCCTCCTGAGAAAGCTGCTCCCTTTCCTCTGCTTCAGCTGTTTCCAAAGATTGGACTGCTTCTATGTCTTCCTTACTCTTTTCAAAAATGCTCTTTTCCAGTGTCTTGAGGAATTCATCTGGAGACATATGAGACAGCTCATCCATGTCTGGCAGATCTGCCAAATCCTCAAAACTCAGATTCTTATCCAACTTAGACTTGGTAACAAACACATCCACCTTATCTGGCTTAGGCGTCACACGGAAGCTCAGCATACCGCTGTCCAAAAAATTATCCGGCATTTCCAACTCATCTAAGATGGTATAGAAAAACTCTTCCGTCTTTTCTTGGGGAACCAAGAAATCGGCCATTTCCATACCGCGCTCTTCCAAATCTTCCAGCTGAATCGTGATTTTTATGGTCGAATCACTAATCTGTTTCATTTCCATATCTCTACCTCATACACTTCTAGTCCTACTATTATACTAAAAAATCCCCCGTATTTCAAAAAATAGCTAGTATCGCTCTGAAAATGGAAGTTGCAAGAAAAAACTCTCAGAAAATTCTGAGAGCTTATTATTTCACTGCATGAGAGAGTCAGGGAAACATTAAAATCGCCCCCTTTTATCCCATCAAAGCTTTGATGACTGCATAAACCAGAAGCACGCCGCCTAGGCCAATCCGATATTTCCCAAAAATTGTAAAGTCATGCTTTTTGACGTAGTCTGTCAGGAAACGAATCACGACTAGACTAACACCGAAGGCAACCCCCATAGCAACCAAGAGCAAGAAGATTTGCCCAAATCCCAGACTGTTCCCATTCTTGATGAACTTGAGAATTTTCCAGCCACTAGCGCCAAACATAATGGGAATCCCTAGATAGAAAGTGAACTCTGTCACGACAGAACGGCTGACACCATTCAAGAGACCACCGACAATGGTAGCACCAGAACGGCTAGTCCCAGGAAAGAGAGCTAGAACCTGAAAGAGACCAATTTGCAAGGCAGTCTTGTAAGGAAGAGAAGCTAAATCTGTCACAGCAGGCTCCTCATGCTCGCGCCTTTCCAGATAGATAAAAGCAGCTCCATAGACAATCAGCATCACTGACACAGAGACCAGATTGTAGAAATGCGCTTCAAACCAATCATCCAAGAATAAGCCGATAACAGCAGCTGGCAAGGCTGCCACGACGACCTTGGCCCAAAGCTGCCAGGTCTTTTGAACCTGACGTGCTGATTTGCCTGGTTTAAAAGGGTTGAGCTTGTCAAAATAGATGACGACAACCGCCAAAATAGCTCCCAGCTGAATAACGACATTAAACATTTCCATAAAGGCTGGACTTTGATTCTTAAACTGGATAAAGTCTTGAATCAAAATCAGGTGACCTGTACTGGAAATCGGCAGCCATTCTGTGATTCCTTCGATGATACCGTAAATAATAGAGATAAAAATTTCAATGATAAACATAGAATACTCCTGAAACAAGGGTTTACTCAAGGAAAGTCATATATAAATTCCCAAAGAGTATTAGGTCTTATTATATCACAATTTCAAGGCTAGGAAAAGCCAGTACTAAGACTTTTCCGGATAGGCAAGGGCTTGTCTATTAGAAAGCTCCACCGCCTCCGCCGCCTCCGCCACCGGAGAACCCACCACCTGAACTTCCGCCAGATGAGACGGAGAAATTGCTGGCCGTGGTGGCTACATGGCCGTAGTTTGAGAAACTGTGCATGCTGCTATAGAAGGCATAGTGCAGGTTAGCCTGAACATAGCTGTCCATAGATGGATTTCCCAAGTGAATCTGACGCAGAGCCATGACACGGCTGACACGATCTGCATAGCCAAAGAGGGTCGCATAGACCAAGAGACGGTTCCAAAGGATAATGCCTTCGATTTCCGTCTTGTCCAGATGAGCAATATCTCGCAGCATATTTGAAAAACTTCGCCACAGATAGAAGTCATGCGCGCCTTCATCATTCAGGACGCCATCTCGCCAATAAAGCTGTGCCTTACTAGCAAAAATGCAAATCATAACAAGTCCCACCAATGCTAAGGGAATATATATCCAGATAAGACTTTCAAAAGCGGCCATATAGACAAACAAAACTCCAAGAGAGAACAGCAAAACAGCACTAGCTAGAATGATGGCAGTAATCAGCAATCTCTTTTCCTGAACTTTAAGAGGCCGGTAGTGGCCAAAGAGACCCAAACGCTTGCCCTCAGAGCGCACTTCTTTAGATAAGGAGCGCAGACTGTTAGTAAATAAGGACTTGATATTACTACCAATGTTACGGATATAGGACTCATCCGCAGAAGACTTGTGCTTATAAATATCTTCTGAAATTTGATAGGCTGAAAAGAGATCTTTCACACTGGCTTGGGATTGCTTGTTGAAAGCCATGCCCAGAAAACGTCTCTCAAAGTCCGCTAGCCCATCATAGGTCGCTATTTGCAGAACAGGATTTTCAGCATCTCCCTGCAGGAGGAGATTGCCCCTATCCAGCAAGTCTAACAGAGTCGCCTGAACCATGTTTTCAAAGTTCAGCGCTGCCTTGCCGCCCCTAGTCGGATCGACATCCTCCATGTCTACTGCGTAAATATTTTCCGCCAAGACAAGAGGAGCCAAGTCCTGAGGAGCCTCATATAGACGGGCATTCTTGGGATAAGACTGCTTAGGCTTAATCTTCTGGGTAAAGACAAAATAAAGGATGGCCGCTACAAGTATGGCACATAAGAGCAGCAAGGGCATATAAATTTCTCCTAGCTGCCGGTAAAAGACCGTCTTGCGGGCAATCTTTTCTTCTTGAGCTTTAAAGGTTGGCAAGTAGTCACTCTCGTCTTCATTCTGGGATACAAGAGAGACCGTTTGTCGATCCCAATAGCCGTGGAGCTCGACATTGTCACCCGATCCGATTCCATTGAGTTTGACCAGATAGTCGGTGCCATCCTTATCCACGAAAGGCTGAGTACCAAAGTAGCCACTATGAGCAAAGAGCTCGCTCTTATCTGGATTGCTCAAGCCAGAAACTGTCAAAACGACCTCTCCTATCCCCTGGTCCCAGTCACTGATAGGAGTCCAGTTGAGCTCAGCAATATCCCTGTGAAGAAAAAGGAGATTTCTCAGTTGCCAAGTCACAGTAACAACAACTCTGTCACCGTCGTTTCCGGAATTATAGATTTTGACTTCATAGCCATCTCCCAAGTCTTTGACTTGGGGGTTAATATCCATATCTGGCTCACCATTGGTCAGAACCGAGACCGTCGGATTCCCATCAATGGCAAAGCCATTGGGCATCTTTCCAGCAGATCCCAGCGAAACAATCTGACCATTATAGTCGTCATTAAACTTGTAGGTCACTTTCTCTGTGTAGGTGGCTGTATTGTCCTCACGCAAGACCAGATCGCCTTGATAAGATTCAATATCATAGTCAACAGCCGAGACAACCTGACCAAAACAAAGGCAGGAAAACAAAACCAACAGAAGATAAAAATATCGTTTCATACTCAACCTCTCTTTACAGATATTTTGTTCTATTATATCATTTTTATCAAGTAAGGGCTTACTAGGATTGAAAAGAACAGCAATTTTCGATAGAATAGGAAGAACTGTTATTAGATAAGCAGGAGAAACCCATGAAGAAATTATTACTCACTTTATTTACAGCCCTCCTGGTCACCTTAGGAACGGTTCATGTTATTCAGGCCGATGACTACCTGAGAATCGGTATGGAAGCAGCCTACGCTCCCTTCAACTGGACTCAGGATGACGATTCCAATGGTGCTGTAAAAATCGAAGGCACCAACCAATATGCCAATGGATACGATGTGCAGATTGCCAAAAAAATCGCACAAGAGATGGGCAAGGAACCTCTAGTTGTCAAGACTTCCTGGAATGGCTTAATTCCTGCTCTGACCTCCGGCAAAATTGACATGATTATTGCAGGTATGAGCCCAACTGCCGAGCGGAAAAAGGAAATCGCCTTTTCCAACAGTTACTACACCAGCGAGCCAGTTCTCCTAGTTCGTAAAGATGGAAAATATGCATCCGCTAAGACGCTAGAAGACTTCAAAGACGCTAAAGTCACTTCCCAGCAAGGAGTTTATCTCTACAATCTCATTGACCAGCTGCCTGGCGCCAAAAAAGAAACAGCTATGGGCGATTTTGCTCAGATGCGTCAAGCCTTGGAATCTGGTGTTATTGATGGCTATATCTCTGAGCGGCCAGAAGCCTTGACTGCTGAGACTGCCAACTCCAACTTCAAAATGATTCAGTTTGAGAAAGGCTTTGAAGTTGGCGAAGAGGATGCTTCTATTGCCATTGGTATGCGCAAGGATGACAGTCGTATCGAGCAAGCTAATGCAGCAATCGCTAAGATTACTACTAATGATCAAGTCAAGCTGATGGATGAGATGATTCAGAAACAGCCTGTTGATACGGATAGTGAAACAACGAATGAATCATTCTTCAGTCAAGTGGCTAAGATCCTGGCTGAAAACTGGCCTCAATTCCTACGCGGAGCTGGTTTGACTCTACTCATTTCGATTACAGGGACCATCGCAGGTCTCATCATCGGACTGCTGATTGGCGTTTATCGGACGGCACCAGCTTCTAAGAATAAACTCCTAGCATCATTGCAAAAAATCTTCGGCTGGTTCTTAAATGTCTATATTGAGATTTTCCGCGGAACTCCAATGATTGTTCAGTCTATGGTTATCTATTACGGAACAGCCCAGGCTTTTGGAATTTCTATCGACCGGACTATCGCTGCCATTTTCATCGTCTCCATCAATACTGGAGCTTATATGAGCGAGATTGTCCGCGGTGGTATCTTTGCTGTTGATAAGGGGCAATTCGAGGCTGCAACAGCACTGGGTATGACCCATGGCCAGACCATGCGTAAGATTGTACTGCCTCAGGTTGTCCGCAATATTCTGCCCGCAACTGGTAACGAATTTGTCATCAACATCAAGGATACATCCGTGTTGAACGTTATCTCGGTAGTTGAGCTTTATTTCTCTGGAAATACTATCGCTACCCAGACCTACCAATACTTCCAAACCTTTACCATTATCGCTGTAATCTACTTTGTCCTGACATTCAGCGTGACACGCATCCTGCGCTATGTTGAAAAACGCTTCGACACAGACAACTACACGACAGGTGCCAATCAAATGCAGACAGGAGAAGTGAAATCATGACAGAAACCATTTTAGAAATTAAAAACCTCAAAAAGTCCTACGGTGAAAACCAAGTCCTCAAGGACATCTCCCTCACCGTTCATAAAGGAGAAGTAATTTCCATCATCGGCAGCTCTGGCAGTGGAAAGTCAACCTTCCTGCGATCCATTAACCTTCTGGAAACGCCAACTGGCGGACAAATTTTCTACCGCGGCAAGAATGTCCTGGACGAGAATTACGACTTGACCCATTACCGTGAAAAGCTGGGCATGGTCTTTCAGTCTTTCAATCTCTTCGAGAATCTTAATGTCCTAGAAAATACCATCGTCGCTCAGACAACTGTCCTGAAAAAAGAACGGTCAGAAGCCGAGAAAATTGCCAAAGAAAACCTCAACAAGGTTGGCATGGGCGAGCAATACTGGCAGGCCAAGCCTAAGCAACTCTCAGGCGGTCAGAAGCAGCGGGTCGCTATTGCCCGCGCCCTCTCCATGAATCCTGACGCCATCCTCTTTGATGAGCCAACTTCAGCCCTCGACCCTGAAATGGTTGGTGAAGTTCTGAAAATCATGAAAGAACTGGCTCAGGAAGGACTGACTATGATTGTCGTAACCCACGAGATGGAATTTGCCCGTGATGTTTCCAGCCGTGTTATCTTTATGGACAAGGGCGTCATTGCTGAAGCTGGCAGCCCGCAGGATATCTTCACCAATCCCAAAGAAGAAAGAACCAAAGAATTCCTGCAGCGCTTCCTTAGCTAAATTACTTCTATTTTCAGAAGCAAAAAGGAATCTGGAACTAAGTCCAGATTCCTTTTTTGATTTAATGAGCAATATCAGTTGCACAATTTTGAAGTTTAGTCTTCAAATTTTTCATGGTTTTTGTCGTAGAAATCAATCAAGCCAAGAGCTGTTTCAAAAGAGATATTTTTCACTTTTGCACGTCCTTGAGCAAGAGCAATGATAGACATTTCACGTGCATTTGTTTCTTTACTAATACGGTAACCGGTGATCTTCTTATCACGTACCCAACTAACAACAGATTCTACTTTCTCGAAATTAGATTTAGCCATTTCTTACTCCTCTCTATTCTAGCTACATCAACTACTATAATTGTTTTTATACAGTTTGTCAACTTAAACAAACCAAATTCGAACAAATTAAATAATTCTGAATTTTCTTTACTTAGCTTTGAGGGCTGAAAGTATCTGAGTCCGAATACTTTCGACACCTTCTGGATTTGCTGGAAGGAAGATGGTATTATTACCCGAACTATCTGCAAAATTATTCAGCGTATCCAGGTACTGATTGGTCAAAAGAATAGACATAATCTGCTCTTCTGTCAACTCAATGTTGGCGCCCTTCAATTCCTTGATCGAATCTGCCAAACCATCCACAATGGCCTTCCGCTGCTCGGCAATACCAACCCCATGCAGGCGGTCTTTCTCAGCTTCTGCAGAGGCAGCTGTCACAATCTTAATCTTATCCGCTTCAGCCAATTCCTGAGCAGCCACACGCTTACGCTGCGCCGCATTGATTTCGTTCATAGACTGTTTAACTTCAGCATCAGGCTCAACCTTGGTAATCAAGGTTTTGACAATGATATAGCCATAGGTCGACATTTCTTCAGCTACCTGTTTTTGGACCTCTAGGGCAATTTCGTCCTTCTTTTCAAAGAGCTCATCCAAGGTCAGTTTTGGAACGGAGGAACGAAGGGCATCTTCAATATAGGACTTAATCTGTGCTTCTGGCCGCATAAGTTTGTAATAAGCATCAATTACGTTGTTCTCATTTACACGATACTGGGTCGCAACATTCATAGTTACGAAAACATTATCCTGTGTCTTGGTCTCAACGACAATCTCGCTCTGCAGCAAACGCAGCTGAACACGAGCCGCTATCTTATCAATCCCTAAAGGAAGACGGAAATTGATACCGCTGCTGCTAGTTTTGTGGTAGCGTCCAAAACGCTCAATGATTGCCACAGATTGCTGACGAACCACATAAACTGCACTAAGCAACAAGAATATAAAGATTATGATCAATATGATAAAGAAAAATGGAATAAAAAACATGTTCAAGCCTCCTTGATTCACTATAGTATATTCTAACATATTTAATTTGCAGTTTCAAACGAAAGCATACAAATTAGGCTAAAATATATTTACAATTAGACAAGCATATTGTAGAGTGTTTCATTCCCGTTCAGATTGATAAAGGACGGATCAAACTGCTCAATACGGTTAATCAAAGAAGCATAATCATGCTTATCAGCCAGAGAAATACCAATCAAAACTGGTCCCGTTCCCTTGCTTGCCCGCTTGATATATTCAAAACGAGTGATGTCGTCATTGGGTCCTAAAATATCATTTACGAATTCACGCAAGGCACCCGGACGCTGCGGGAAGTTAACCACGAAATAGTGCTTGATACCATCATAAATAAGTGCCCGTTCTTCCATCTCTGGCATACGGTTGATGTCATTATTACCACCTGAGATAATGCAGCAGATAGTCTTCCCCTTGATATACTCGCTCAGAACTTCCAAAGCAGCAACACTTGCAGCACCAGCTGGCTCTGCGACAATCCCTTGCTTAGAATATAGGTCAATGATGGTCTCTGAAATAAGCCCTTCATCTACACCGATAAGATTTTGAACATTCTTTTGTGTAACCTCATAGGTTGATGCACCGACCTTCTGGACTGCGATGCCGTCAGCAAATTTATCGATTTCTTTAAGCTTGACCGGACCTCCAGCTTCAAAAGCTGCTTTCATACTGCGGGCACCGTTGGCTTCCACACCAATAACTTCGATAGCTGGTTGACTTTCTTTGATATAGGTTGAGACTCCTGATATCAGGCCGCCGCCGCCAACTGGTACCAAAACTGCATCAAAAGTAATAGCTTCTCTCTTGGCCTCGTCTAAGATTTCATAGGCTACAGTCCCTTGACCCGCTTGGACATCTTCATTGTCAAAAGGATCGATAAAGGTGCGATTTTCAGCCTTAGTATAGTCAAGCGCTGCCTTAGCCGAAGCATCGAAGGTATCTCCAACCAGCTTGATATCCACAAATTCACCGCCAAAGAAGCGAACCTGACCAATCTTCTGCTGAGGAGTCGTGATGGGCATAAAAATAGTTGCTGGAATTTTCATTTCCTTACAAGTATAGGCCACTCCTTGGGCGTGATTTCCCGCAGAAGCACAGACAACCCCACGCTGGCGCTCCTCTTCATTAAGTTGAGAAATGGCATAATAAGCCCCGCGGAGCTTAAAAGAGCGTACCCGCTGCATATTTTCCTTCTTCAGGTAAATCTTGGCCTGGTACTTCTCTGACAAATAGTGGTCGTAATCAAGCGGTGTATTGACAACCACATCTTTTAACACTTTATGAGCATGAGTGATATCTTTTGCTCTGAGCATATTTTTTCCTTCCCTATTCTTCTAGTTTATTCTCTATCAAGCAAAACAAGGGGCTGGGAATTCGCATTCCTACCCCTAATTTCTTATATGCTCTTTATTTTAATTGTAAATCTTGAAAGCATCGTCGTCGTTTTTACCAACGAATGGCATTGCTTTACGCAATTCTGCACCGACCTTTTCAATCTCCAGATTAGCAGCTTGCTCACGGTAAGCAGTGAGTTTTGGACGACCAGCCTTGTAGTCATTTACAAAGTCATTTGCAAATTTACCAT
>ERZ772973.1095-NODE-1095-length-10411-cov-29.8201_pt1 | contig 10411 bp, 11 predicted proteins | sample MGYA00580672_ERZ772973 | MGnify/ENA primary metagenome ERZ772973 (study PRJEB29015, sample SAMEA2737938) | human oral metagenome | biome: human oral; feature: human-associated habitat; material: dental | place: China | collected 2152 ... | reverse complement strand
GCCCGGCTCACCGGGCCCGACGGCGGAGCCGGCCGCCCCGGGCGCGGGCCCAGCGCCCCCGGCCGGCCCCGGGCGCGGGCCTCACCGCCACAGCACGGGGTTGTACATGAGTCGGTTCGGCGTCGTCGGGCACTCCTCGCCCACGGACATCGGCGCGATGAGGCGATCGGCCCGCAGGTCCTCCAGGCGCCCGACCACCCGGTCGTGCAGGGTCCACGGGTCGATGGTGTTGAGGTAGATCTTCGTGCCGCCCTCGAAGCCCGCCAGGGTGGAGACCCGCCACTTGAGGGTGATGTGCCACGGCATCGGCTGGTCGACGTCGATCGGCTTGTGGTGCCACTCCTCGTTGCTGGGCACGTCCGCGCCCGTGGCCGCGTGCAGCGCGTGCACGACGTCGGACACGGCGTCGACCTCCTCGCGGCTCATGAGCCACGGCTCGCAGACGGCCGACGTCGAGTACACCTCCAGCGTCGGGTAGCGGTGGCCGAACCCGGCGAAGGCCACCGCGTGCTCGTTGGAGGCCACCAGCAGGCCGTTGTAGGCGGCGTAGTCCACGCCCATCTCGTTGTACAGGTTCGGGTTGGCCCGCACCCGCTGGAGCTCCAGCTCGGAGGTCACCCCCCGCTCGTCGATGCCCACCAGCTGCTTGTGCAGGTGGTCGAAGGAGGCGCCCGCCGGCCGCAGCCAGTTCTGGAAGACGGCCACGTAGCGCACCCACCGGTTCGCCTCGTACAGGGACTGGGCCGACTCGACCGCCAGGCGCATGTAGGCCCGGTGCTCGGCCGGCGTCAGCGTGCCCGCCCCGGCCAGGGACGAGGAGTCCGTGGCGTCGTCGGTGAAGTGGCGGCGCCCCACGATGACGTCATGCCCGCTGGCGAAGAAGGCCGCCAGGTAGCGCCGGTGCGCCTGGGGGTCCATCGACTCCCAGGAGTTGGGGTCCTGCCCGGAGGCGCGCAGCTTGCTCCGGGCCACGCGGGCGACGTGGGCGGCGCCGGCCGGGTCGGCCAGGTAGGCCTCCATGCGCTCGCGGGCGGCGTCGGGGATCTCGTAGCCGTGGTTGGCGTGCCAGTAGTCGAAGGAGAGGATCTCGAAGAGGTTGGGGATGCGGCGGAACTCGGCGACGGTGTCGAACAGCTCGGAGGCGGACACGGCGTCGATCCGCTCGAAGCCGCCGGACTCGGTGGCCACCACCCGGCTCTTCTCCGGCGGCGTCTCGGTGTAGTGGGCCGGGCAGAAGGCGCAGGCGCGGGTGCGCTCGGCGTCGGTGAGCGGGTGGACCTCGGCCACCGGGTGGGAGATGGGGCGGTTGCCGCGACCGGGCACCGTCCACACCTCGGTGCCGGTGAAGGGGTTGATCTGCTTGACGGTGCCATCGGTCAGACGGGTCAGGGGCGCGGGGCTCGGTGAGTAGGGCAGAAGTGTAGGCATGGGTCCATTGTGGCGCGTCCGGCGGCGCCGCGCTCGGTCACCGGGTCGCCGGTTACTGCGCGGCGACGGCGGTGATGGTCGCCAGCACCACCGCGTCGATGCCGGCGATGATGCTCCGGACGGCACCGGCGACGGCGTCCTCGGGCCCGCCGGCCGCGCGCAGCCCCTTGATGGTGCGCTTGAGCTCCCCGCGCCCCAGGCCCGTCTGGGCCGGGGTGAGGACCTTGGCGGCCAGCCCCATGCCCTGGAGGATGCCCAGCAGGGCGATATCGGCGTGGGTCGCGGGGCGCTCGCCGTGCAGGACGGCGTACAGGCGCTCCCGGGTGGCGCGCTCGGGGCCGGTGTCCCGGGTCGGGAACCGGGTGGCCAGGCCGAACAGGCCCCCGCCGGTGCGCTCGATGACGCCGGCGCCCTGGAGCTGGGCGGCGACGGCGTCGCGGGGCTTGAGCCCGCCCCAGTTGATGAGCGAGGAGAGCTTCTTGCCGTTCTTGGCGGGCAGGACGGCGAGGGCCTCGTCGAGGGCGGCGTGGCCGGTGGGGGAGGTGTCGAGGACGGTCAGGCGCGGGTGCTTGTCGGGGCTCAGGGAGAGCCTGCCGGCCAGGACCAGGTCGAGCAGGACGGCCCCGCGCAGCCCGAGCTGGTCGTTTCCGCCGTAGGATTCGAAGGCGCCGGAGTCCTTGGTCAGCAGCAGGAACAGTTCTTCGCAGATCAGCATGACTTCAGGGTAGGGCGGGGGGTCCGCCGCGGGCTTCCTGCGCGGGGATGAGGCGGCCTCCGCCCCGCCCCGTCCGCCAGACCGAGGGCCCGGGTCCCTCCGGCGGAGCGCCGGGCGGCGCCCCGCCGCGGAGTCGCTGGCCGCTTGGCCGGGTCGGTGCGGGAGTGGCATAATGAAGGGAGTCGAGCGACTGTCATCGCCCGACTCCCCGGAGACATCCGGGAATGTTGATCTCAGCGCTCCAACAGGACGCTGAGCGGAGCCGCAAGGGCCCAGATCATCGGCGGAACGGTTCGGATCGCGGTCCGCCAGATCTGGGCCCTCTGCTCGCTCGTCATCCCCTTCGGCCCGCTCGCCCTGCGGCGTCGGCGCTTCCGGTTCTTCGACATGCCCAGAGGCCACCTCCTCTCGGTGCGCTCCCCGGCAGGCCAGTACTGTGCTGATCCGGGGGTGCGCCGTGGAGGCGGGATCATCATGACACGGCGGCCGGGCCTCGGGGCCCGTTGAGGCCGGGGATCCGCGGGTTCGGGCTCCAGCGGTGGGTTCGACCTCCACTGGTTCAGCCCCGACCGCCGCCTCCGCCATCGGTCCCGCCTCGATGAGCCGTCCCGTCCGCACCTTCGGATTATGAATCCGTTCTCGCCGTCGCCGGTCCGGGGCTTGACGATCCATTCCCCGCTGCCGCGGCGGTCTATCATGCGGGCCTCCGAAGGGCCGGTGTAGCCGATGGTGTAGCCATTGTGAGCATTGGGGCGGCGCTATCGACGCCGTCGCAGAAGTCGGACATGGCCCAACCGGAACAGTACTGCTGCCAGACCGGGTTGGTGCGGGGCAGGTGTTTCCACATCCAGAACTGGAGGACGATCGTGGTCCTCCAGCCCCAGTCCCCGTCGACGGCGATGGTCCCGTAGCCGGTTCGGTAGACCTGCGAGTCGGGGGTCTGCTCGGCGGTGGGCATCAGTGCGCCCTTACCGTGGTCGATCTCCTCGACGGGCTGGACGTCGGCGGGCGTGCGATCGGCGGGCGGCATGCCCGCCGAGCGGCGCGATGCGCCCCCCGCCCGATGGGGGCGGGGGGCGCATCGTTACGGGGCCGGCGCCCCGCGGCGCGGTCCGGACCGTTCGCGGCGCGGAGGCGTCGGATCAGTCCGCCCGCTGCTCCAGGGTGCGCAGCCGGGCCTCGTGGTCGGTGCGCACGTCGTGGAGGTCGCGGCGGACCTCGCCGAGCTCGTGGCCCAGGCGGCGGGACAGGTCCCGGTGCTCGGCGCGGAGCTCGTCCATGCCCCGCTCGATGCGGTCCACGGCGTCGCGCAGGCTGCCGCCGTGGTCGGGGCGCATCTCGGCGCGGATCTCGGCGGTGGCGGCCTCGTGGCGGCGCAGGGCCGCGACGGCGGCGATGAGGGCGGCGAGCCCGCCGAGGCCGCCGAGGGTGGACAGCGCGGCGAGGGCGTCGGCGAGGACTGGAGGCATCACTCGGACGCGGTGTGGCGGCCGCCGGTGGTGATGGCGACGTCGGTGCGGTCCGGGTCGGCCAGGGAGGTCAGGACGCTCATGACGACGGCCAGGGCGACGGTGGAGGCCACCGCCGGCCAGGGGACGGTGTGGATGAGGGTGGCGGTGCCGACGGAGGCCACGGCGGTCTGGGCGGCGGTCTTGACGGCCCGCTCGGCGACGCCGAGCCAGAAGGTGCGGGAGGTGTAGTAGGAGGAGCTCACTTGTCTTCCTTTCGGTTGTCACTGTCACTGCCGGTCCGGCCCGCCCTGATGGCGTCGAGGAACTTGCGGGTGGCGGTGTCGACGCTCTCGCGCACCTCGCCGCCCAGGGCCCTGACGAAGTCATTGCGCCTCTGCCAGGCCTCGCGCACGAGCAGCTCGTAGTGGTCCCACGGCACGCGCCCGCAGTACCCGGTGGCGGCGTTGTAGGCCTGGGCCTGCTGCGGGTCGAGGGCCACCGCCCCGGAGACGGGGGTGATGAGGGCCCAGGCGGTGGCGCCCCAGGGCGTGATGGTTTCGATGAGCAGCATTCCGCTCCTCCTGTTGCTGGCGGTGGTGGTGTTGGTGCTGGTGTCGGCGGCGCCGGTCAGGGCCCGCAGGTCCTCGACCGCGCCGTGGTAGACGTCGAGATCGAGGTTCCCCCCGTAACCCGGCAGTCGGCCCGCGTCCGTGTACTGGTGGATGGCCCCTGCGGTGGGCCAGGTGCCGTCCGACCACGGGTTCGCGTCCCAGCCGACGGGGTCGCCGGAGGCGTACTGGGCGACCCACGGCACGCACCCCGTGGCCGCCTGAACGCCCCAGGGGTAGACCGAGGACGAGGCGTACAGGAGCCCCCTGCGGCCCGTCCGCGCGCGGACGGCGTCCACGACGGCGCGCAGGTAGCCCTCGTCGCCCCAGGCGTCGTTCTGGCCGGCCTCCCAGTCGACGGCCCAGAACACCCTCCTCTCATTCAGGTGGGCCCCGGCGACGTCGAGGAAATGGGCGACCTCCGCCTCGACGCCGGACCCGTCGACGTAGTGGTAGACGCCGACGGGCCCGCCCAGTGCGAGGGCCGCGTTCACCTGCTCGTCGAAGCACGAGTTCGTGAACCAGTCCCCCTGGGTGGCCATCACGATGATGAAGTCGGCGCCCAGGCTCGCGATGTTGATCCCGGCCTGGTGGTTGGAGATGTCGACGCCCAGCAGCGGGCCGGTGCGCCTGCCGACGGCAGCCTCGGCCCGGGGCGGCCCGGCGGCGGGGGATGCGGGGGGCCGCAGGATGTGGGTCCACAGCCCCGCCGCGGTGTACGGGTGATCGGCGTAGGGTATCTGGCGGGTCTCCTGGCCGGTCTGGTCGCCGACGGGCTCGTCGGGGTCGTCCCACCCGTCCGAGCCGTGGGAGTCGACCCACGCCTCGGCCAGGACGTCGCCGCCGATGTGCAGGGCGACGTGGCCCGCGCCGCCCGACGCCCGCTCGGACAGCAGCGCGTCGCCGGCCATGAGATTGGCCGCGTCCCCGCCGATGGCCGCGTAGGGCATGACCGCGAAACCGCGGGCGGCGGCGAGCTCGCGCAGGGCCCCGGTCCACGTACCGTCGTCGGCCGGGAAGAGCGGGCGCACCCCGCCCTGGTTCCAGCAGTGGGCGACGAGGCTGGAGCAGTCCGCGTCCGCCGACCCGCCCTCCTGGACGCCGACGACGCCCCACCTGCGCGGCTGGCTGTACCCCAGGTCGTACAGGTCGGAGGTGAGCCACGCCCCCCATTTGGCGGCGTTATCGCCGATGACGCTCATCCGTCCTCCTTTTTCTTCTCGATCTTCTCCCAGCCCGCGATGAAATCGGCGGGGCCCGCCGTGAGGGGGTCCAGCCAGGCGCGGGCGATATTCCTGTACACGTCGCCGCCGACCGAGATCCGCTCTCCGGGGCCGATGGTCGCCCCGGCGGCCAATAATTCGAACAGCTTGGCCTCCTCGGAGGCGAATCGCTCGTAGAGTTCGATCAGCTGGTCGACCTGGGCCTTGGCCTCCTGGAAAAAGCGTCTCCGGTCCTGCTCAGAATTGACGAGGGTGGCCAGCGCGTAGAATTTCTGATCGCTCATGGCCGCGATGTCGGCGGCAGAGTATTCTATGGGCATTACGCCATGCTCCTGGGTGTCGCGGTGGCCACCAGCCCCGAGTACTGCGAGCTGGAGGTGAAACTGAATATGCCGCCCACGCCGTGCCCGCCGGTGAATCCGGCGCGCACGGCCGGATTCTGACCGGCGAGCACGACCGCCATTCCGGTGACGGTGACGGTGGACCCGTAAGCGGCGGCCGGGAAACGGGACACGAAATTGCGGTTCATGATCGTCAGGTGGGCGTCGACGACGCCGCCCACGACCTGCCCCCACACCGTGAAAACCGCCTGCACGAGCCGGTCGTAGGGGCGGACCCCGAGGTCGGCGACGGCGGTGTCGACGCGCTGATCCGACTGGAGCCCCCACTGGTGGGACTCGGCGATGCGCCCCTCCGCGGTCTGCGTTTCGTTGACCGGGCGCAGCACCCACCGGCCGCCGCTTTTCGCGCCGTCGGCCCGGTAGAGGACGCCGCCGACGTCGATGTAGGCGGGGTGGGCGGCCGTGGGCGCGCGCCCGAGGCCCTCCGCCCGGGCGAGGATCTCGCGGGCCGCGGCCACCGACGCGGCGGGGAAGACCAGGCCGGCAGCGTCCAGGGCCGCCGGCCACGCGTCGAGCAGATCGTCCCCCGCGTCGGGCACGGGAATCCCCTTCCAATGCTGAGTGGACAATATCGCCTCCTGATTTCATTTTCTGTAATTGACCGCGATGATCGCGGATGAATCCCAGTATCCGTACGACGCATTCCCCTGCGTCTCGAAGGACACGCCCCTGTAGACGCCGCTCTGAAAATTCGCCCACAGGGCCTGCGGGATGGCGATCCACCTGCCCTCGCCGCGCCCCCACCCGGGCGTCTCGAACCAGCGGCCGCTGGACGCGAAAGTCGGCGGCACGGACGTCCACCCGTGGGCGCCGATACTCGCAACGCCCGTCGGACCGTACCAGTGCCGGGCGTAGACGTAGACCGCCATCGCCGTGATGGTGGCCCCCCGCAGATCTCCGGTCATATCCGGGAATCCAAGGAGTGAATTGTAGACGCGGCCGCCGTACGCCCCCTGCGGTAGGGAATCGCCCCATACGCCGTCCGCCGACCCGTTGGAGTACGCCTGGTACCAGGAAGTGCGGTACTCGCGGTGGTAATTCCTGACCGGCACCTGCGGCGGGACGCCCCCGCCAGGCGAAACGCTCCGGTTCACGGTCAGGGTCCGCGCCGGGGCCGGCCCCTCATCGCGCAACCACACATTCGGGGGCTGCAAAGTGAAATCCATTCGCACACCGTCGGCCGCGTACGCGTACGCTGCGTAGAGCGTGATCTTGTATTCGCCGGACTCGTCCGGAGTCCACACCGGGAAGAGTGCGCTGTCGGTGCGGATCTGCTCCCGCACTCCCCCCGTGAAACGCACCGCCCGCCTGAAAGATTTTCCGCTCCGGGCTATAGTCGCACGAATTTCAATCGCCGCATTATCGACGATGGACTGCCAGGAGAAGACCATTCCCAGCGAGTAGAGCCGCCCTTTCTCCAGGGTGGCGGTGAGGTCGAACATGGACTCCTCGCCGCGGATCTGGTGGCGGGGCTCGCCCTGCCAGGGCCAGCCCTCGCCCCACGCGACGATGCCCCTCGGCCCCTCGGCCAGGATGTCGGCCAGGTCCCTGCCCCGCCACACCAGCCTGCCGGCCACGGCCAGGGACTGCGCCGTCACGGCCCCGTCCCCCGTGATCGCCGCCCGGGCCAACCCGTCCGCCCCGGTGATCGCCAGGTAGTCCGGGCCGGCCGAGCCCAGCGTGATGACCTCCGTCGGCGTCGTCCCGACCCTTTTGACCACGTGCAGGCCGGTCGAGTCGAGGATCGCGGCGTCACCAACTGGGTCTCCGGCCACGATCCGCGTGGCCAGGCGGATCGTGTCCGCGAGCAGCTCCCCGGTGATCCTCGCCTCCCCCGCCTGGAGCATCTGCGTCGTCACCCGCGCGACGACGGCGAGCTTCGCCCACAGCTCGCCGTCGACGACGACCTTTCCGGCGGTCACCGCGCCGTCGGCGATCTCCACCGCGCCCACGGAGCCGGGCACGAGCACGCGGCCCGCGACCAGCAGGTGGTCCAGCCACGCCGACTCGACGGCGGACCACACCCTCATCCCGGTCGCTCGCCGCTGCGCGTCGGTGATCACCCACAGGTCCCCGTCGGCCGGGCCAGCCGGGGCGCCCTGCCCCACGGTCACTCGGCCGATCGCCCGCTTCAAAGCGTTGGCCGCCGCTTCGCCCGACGCCGCCGCCGACACCCTCACCGCCCCGATCTCCTCGGACAGGCGCTTCTGCGCCGCCTCGATCTCAGCCCTCGCGGCGTCCAGCTCGGCCCTCGTCCCGGCGGCCTCGAGGGCGATCCGCCCCGTCACCCCCGTGGGCCGAGCCGCCCCGCCCTCCGGCAGGGCGGCCGGGGACACAACCTGATAGATCCTCCCGGTGCCGTCCTGGAGGCACACGCACTCGGCGCCGACGGCGGTCACACCACCGTCAGCGGGTGCGACGACCTCGCTCTCCGGGTCGTCGGCCGGGACCTCGACGCGGACTAGACCGCCGTCGAGGACGTCGAGGACGCGGCCCGTGGCCCATGTGCCCGCCTGCGAACCAGAGCCGTAGGACGCCTGCTGCGATGCCACAGCGGTGCGCGGCGACGGCCGGCAGTCCAGCCATAGATTCGGTCTCACCATGCGAGCTCCTCGATGTCGACTCTCATCTGCCCGGCGGGCTTGTCCACCGGCAGGCTGTAGGCGACCACCTTCCCGACGATCACCTCGCCGGCGTCGGTGTGGACGGTGATCACGTCCCCGGCCTCCAGGCGCGGGTCGGCGGCGATCTCCACCGACCGCTTGGAGGCGACGGCGAGGGCGGTGCGCAGGTTGGTTTGGGCGGCTTTCTGGACGGCCCCGGCGGTGGCGGCGGCCTGGAATTCTTTGCGGTCCGTCACCCAGCCGTACAGGTTCGGCTCGTAGGGCCAGGATGTCGCCGTCGCGTGGCCAGTCCACTTCACGGCAGCCTTCTTCTTGTCGTCGGTCTCCTGCGGACTGCCGGTCACGATGAAACGATTCGCCCGCCGCTCCACGCTCTTCCTCGGAGCCTGGATCAGCAGGTCGCGGCCCGTGTAGCGGGCCACCGGATCACCGGCGTCCGTCTGCGCCCACAGGTGCAGGCACCCGTCCGCCCTGACCGCCCAGTTCAGGCCCCTGGCGACGCACATGTCCCGGATCGCCTCAGTCCGGGAGTGCCCCCACTGCGTCGACGGCGAGACGCGCGAATTCGGGGTCCCCGGCTCCAGCACCACCGGCAGGGTGCCGGCGAGCCGCTGAGCCTCGGACAGGACGGTCGCCCCGGCTGGCGGGCTGGACGGCCACGCCATCGGGTCCTGCTCGAGCACCTGTAGCAGGTCCAGGGCCTCGACCTTGACCTTGCCGCTGGTGTCCTCCTCCCAGGACTGGTGCTGCCACCAGCCCAGGTCGACCTCGTCGCGGCCCGCAGGGGTCTCCAGGACCATAATTACGTGGCTGCGCTGCCCAAAATTGTTGAGCGGGTCATGGGGCGACTCTGGCACCCAGTCAGCCGGGGCGACGTACGACAATTTTCCGGGGACGACGCGGTCGCTAGCCCAGTCGATCTGCACGTCCTCGCACGGGACGTCCACGGCCAGGACCCGCCCGCCCAGGTGCACGTTGATGCGCGCGCCCACACCGACCGGCCCGGACAGGGCCTCCAGGGACGGACCCGGCCTCATGGCATCCCCTGCACGCGGCGCGCGACCTCGATCGCCGACCACGCCCGCCACCCATCCTCACCGGGATGAGATTCACCCCACGCCCGCCACTCACCCCACGTCGTCACCGGCACCGCCCCTTGCTGCCCGTTCTCAAAGTGGGGCTCATGCGCCATCCACTTCACCGTCAGCTCGATCAGGTCATCGTGGAGGCGTTTCCGGGAGACACCGGTGACGATGACCGTCCTCGGTGGCACCCCGGCCGTCGGCGCGGACGGAATCAACATGACCGGGTGATGCCCCTGGAGGATCCACCACAGGAACGGCTCGTAGGCCGGTTCGCAGGCGATGACGCCGGTGCCGGTCTCAGGTTCATCCTTGACCGCCCACCGGGTCACTCCGCCGACACGAGTTGTCTTCGCGGACCACTCCACTGGGTCCTCATTGGACACGTAGATGAGGCCGGGGAAGGATCTCCCGTCCCGGCCAGCCACGTAGACGCCGAACCAGTCCCCTACAGGGCGGGTGAGCGACACGCTGTTGCCCCCCGCCCTGTAGGTGGTCTCAACGCCGGGCGCGACGAGGGCGTCAGCCACGAGATGCTGACCGGCCCCTAAGCGGGCCAGGACGCGGTCGCCAACGGTCACCGTGCACGGCCCGTCCACCAGCAGCGAAGGCAGCCCCGACACGGCGCCGATCCAGCCCTTGATGGTCATGGCGTCTCCTCTCAGCCGCTGTGTGAAACCTCGACGGCGACCCGCGCGGCCTCGACGCGCATTCGGCCGACCAGTTCGCCGTCAACGTCGCGCACCTCGAGTACCGAGGGGATGCTGCTCTCGCGGGCTAGGAGGCGGTCGATCTTCGACCACTGGTTGCCGGTGAGCACTGCCTCGGGGCGGCCGGTGGCGTTCATGACGGTGGACAGGCCCGGGGGCAGGAGGCCGC
>ERZ772973.1094-NODE-1094-length-10411-cov-73.7508_pt1 | contig 10411 bp, 9 predicted proteins | sample MGYA00580672_ERZ772973 | MGnify/ENA primary metagenome ERZ772973 (study PRJEB29015, sample SAMEA2737938) | human oral metagenome | biome: human oral; feature: human-associated habitat; material: dental | place: China | collected 2152 ... | reverse complement strand
CCCGCCGACGCTCTGGTCATCGCCGGGCTGGTCCCCATGAGCACCGTCGACTGGCCCGACCACCTGAGCGCGACGGTCTTCACCCAGGGCTGCCCGTGGAACTGCTTCTACTGCCACAACCAGGCGCTCATCCCCGTGCGCACGCCCGGGGCCGTCGCCTGGGGCGAGGTGCGCGACCTGCTGGGGCGGCGCCGCGGGCTGCTCGACGGCGTCGTGTTCACCGGCGGGGAGGCGCTGCGCCAGGACGCCCTGGCCGACGCCGCCGCCGAGGTGCGGGCCGCGGGCTTCGCCGTGGGGCTGCACACCGCTGGCCCCTACCCCCGGAGGCTGCGCGACATGGTGGAGCGCGGCCTGGTCGACTGGGTGGGCCTGGACATCAAGGCCCTGCCCGAGCACTACGCGCAGGTGGTCGGGCGGCCGAACTCGGCGCCCAAGGCGTGGCAGTGCCTGCAAGTACTGCTCGAGGCCGCGGCCGGCGGCGGCCCCGAGTTCGAGGTGCGCACCACCGTGGTCCCCAGCGACGTGACCGCCGACGACGCCGTCGAGGTCGCCCGCCGGGCCCACGAGGCCGGGGCGCGCGTCTACGCGCTGCAGCAGGTGCGTGCCCGGGGCACGAGCGGCACCTTCCCCGTGGTGGCGCCCGGCTGGGACGCCCGGTGCGAGCGCATGGCCGCCGAGATCGAGGCGATGGGCTGGGAGCGCTTCACCTACCGGCCCGCCTGAGTCGCGCCCCACCGGTTGGCCGGCTGTGCGTCCGACGTCGAGGCGGCCCCGGTTGCTTGACCGTCACCCCATCCGAAGGGATACTGAGTATCCATTACTCGGTAACTAAGGGTGCCGGGGTTGATCCGGGAGGTTCCATGTCCGTCAAGCACGCCCTGCTCGCCCTGCTGTCCGCAGGCGACGCCAGTACCTACCAGCTCCGCAAGGACTTCGAGTCCTCGACCGGCTCGACGTGGCCGCTCAACATCGGTCAGGTCTCCACCACGCTTGGTCGTCTGGAGCGCGACGGCCTCGTGGTGCGGCACGAAGCCGCCCTCGCTCAGACGGCCCTCGCTGAGACGGCCCCCAGCCGGACCGGGTCCACCCGATCCGGCTCGGCCTTAGGCTCCTCCGAGGTCGCGGCCTGGTCCCTGACCGAGGCCGGCCGTGCCGAGCTCGTTCGCTGGTGGAACGCCCCGGTCCTGCGCCGCCACCCGGAGCGCGACGAGCTCATCATCAAGCTCGCCCTGGCCACCACCGCGCCCGGCGTCGACGTCGCCGCCCTCGTCCAGCGCCAGCGCCAGGCCAGCCAGGCCGCCCTGCACGAGATTACCCGTGCGCGCCGCGCCGCCGACGAGGACCTCGCCGCTTCCCTCGTCCTTGACCACCACGTCTACGCCCTGGAGGCCGAGCTCCGCTGGCTCGACGACGTCGAGGGCCGCCTCGCACAGGCGCGCCGCCTCTCCCCGGGCACCAGCGGCTCCGCCGCCACCGACCGGACCACCGCCGACCGGCCCGCACCCAACGCGCTCACCGCGGGCCGACCGACCACCAGCCGGCCCGCCGTCGGGGGCCCCAGATGAGTGCCGCCGAGGCCGTCCTGCGCCTGGAGGCCGTCACCCGCGTCCACGGCGAGGGCCCCCGCGCGGTCACCGCCCTGAAGGACGTCGACCTGGTCCTGGGCCCCGGCGAGTTCGTCGCCGTCATGGGCCCCTCGGGCTCCGGGAAGTCCACGCTGCTCAACCTCGCCGGCACCCTGGACACGCCCACCTCCGGGCGGGTCCTCGTCGAGGGGCAGGACCTGGCGGGCCTGAGCCCCACCCGGAAGGCGGACCTGCGGCGCCGCTCCATCGGCTTCGTCTTCCAGGACTTCAACCTCCTACCGTCCCTGACCGCCGTCGAGAACGTCGCCTTCCCCCTGGAGCTCGACGGCGTGCCCGTGGCCCGCGCACGCGCCCAGGCCATGGAGGCCCTTGACGGCGTCGGCGTCGCTGAGCTCGCCGACCGCTTCCCCGAGGACGTCTCCGGCGGCCAGGCCCAGAGGATCGCCATCGCCCGCGCCCTCATCGGGCCGCGCCGCCTCCTCCTGGCCGACGAGCCCACCGGCGCCCTCGACTCGGCCACCGGCAGCGACGTCGTGGCCGTCCTGCGGCAGCGCGCCGACGACGGCGCCGCCGTCCTGCTCGTGACCCACGAGCCCCGCTTCGCCGCCTGGGCGGACCGCACCGTCTTCCTGCGCGACGGGCGCACGGTGGGAAGCTCGGCGGCCGAGGACCCCTCGGTGCTCCTGACCCCCTTCGGCGACAACGCCACGGAGCGGCCGTGAGGGCCCGGCTGCGCGCTCTGCGCCCCGTCGTGCGCCTGGCCCGCCGCGACGCCGCCCGCCACCGCCTGCGCACCATGAGCGCCATCCTCCTCATCGCCCTGCCGGTGGCGGCCGTCGGCGGCGCGCTCGTCCTGCTGGCCACCCACGGCTCAGACGTGCCCGGCCGCCAGGTGGCCCTGGACTCCGTCCCCGACGGCGTCCAGGCCGTCGTCACTGGCACCGCCGTCAACCCACTGTCCTCACCCATCCGGCAGCGCCCCGAGGGGCTGGGGTCCTGGGTGGACGACCCCGATGTCGTCCCGCTGGACGCCGAGGAGCTCGCCGGCCTCGTCCCCGCCGCCAACCAGGTCCACCAGTACTGGACCACCGGAACGCTCCTGGCCACCACCGGCATCGACTCAGAGCCCGGTCAGCTCCGGGCTGCGGGCACCGGCTCCCCGGACCTGTCCGGGGTCGAGACCACGGGCGTCGCCACCATGACGCTCACCGAGGCCGACGCCGGCACCCTCGACCTCCTGCTCCCGGCCGGTGGCGGGCTCGTGCACGGCACCGCGCCCACCGACGTCGCCGACATCGTCATCACCAGCGCCGTGGCCGAGCGCACGGGCGCCGACGTCGGCGACGAGATCACCCTCATCGCACCGCCCTTCACCGGCTGGTACTCCACCGACGGCCGGATTAACGAGTTCCTGGCCGGCAACCAGCGCGGCTTCCGGGTCTCCGGCATCGTCGGCTCCGAGACGGACACCGCCTGGGCGCTGGCCGACTGGGTCGCCTCCACCGCCCGGGCCGACCCGGCCGGCGTCGACACCCACTTCCTCATCACCGGCCCCGAGGCTGTGACCTGGGAGCAGGTCAAGCGCCTCAACGTGCGGATGGCCGTCGTCGTCTCCCGCGAGGTGCTGACCACCTACCCCGCCGACTCCGAGCTCTACCCGGTGACCGTCGACCCGGCCGCCGTGGCCCTCCAGGTCGTCATGGTGGTGCTCGCCGCAGCCGGCGCCGTCGGCCTGCTGCTCGGGCTGGTCACGCCGGCCTTCGTCGTCGCCGCCGACCAGCACAGGCGCACCCTGGCGCTGACGGCCGCCGTCGGCGCCCGGCCCCGGGACCTGCGCCGCATCCTCACCCTCCAGGGAGCCGGGACGGGAGTGCTCGGCGGCCTGCTGGGCTGGGCCGTGGGCGTGGCCGCGGCGGCCGGCGTGGCACGTGCCCTCATGCCCGAACGGCCCGTGGTCCTGCCCCCTGCGTGGCAGGCCGTCCTCGTCCTCCTCCTGAGCGCGGGTGCCGGCTGGCTCGCCACCGCGACAGCTGCCCGCCGCGTGTCCCGCTCCGACCTCGTCGGGCCCCTCAAGCAGCGGCCGGTCGTCGTCGGCCATCCGCAGGGGCGGGCCCGGTGGATGGGTGCGGTCATCGCCCTGGTGGTTGCCGTGGGCTGCGCGCTCGGCTCGCTGAGGGTGCCGATCCCGGCGCTGGACCCGGGACAGGTCCCCGGGCCGGCAGGCCCGGGCGGCGCCGCGCTGGGGCTGATGGTGCTTGCCGTCCTGGCCGCGGCGCTCGCCCTGCTGCTGGCGGTTCCGGCCCTCGTCCTGGCGGCCTCGTCCCGGGCTCATCGTGCCCCGCTGGCGCTCCGCCTGGCCCTGCGGGAGGCGGGCGCCCGGGTGTCGCGCACCGCACCGGTCGTGGGGGCCGTGGCCGTCGCCGTGGCGATCCTGGGTGCCGGCTGCGTCCTCGTGCCCGCCGACGCTCAGAACGTGGAGGACACGCGCACGAGTCTCGTGGGGCCCGGCAACCTCGCGATCGGCCCCGACGCCCCGGTCGACGACGAGTTCGACGCCGCCCTCCTGCGCTCCCAGGCCGCCGCGCTGTCCGAGGCGGGGCTGCCGGTGACCGGGGCCCTTCCCGTCTTCTCCCTGGACACGCGCGACAACGGCCTCCACCTGCTGGCCCTGCCCGCCCCCGGGGAGGAGTGCGACGAGCGCGACGGCCTGCTGGCGTCCATCGGCTCAGTGCTGGGCCGCTCGGAGGTGGTCTGCGTCGGCTCGTTCCGTGGCTACACCGCCGGGTACGCGCTTCCCTGGTGGCTGGGCGGTGACGTGCTCGTCATGGACGCCGAGACGATGCGCGCCACAAGGCTGCCCGGCGCCGAGCAGGCGGCCCGGATGATGGAGGAGGGCCGCGTCGTCGTCAACGACGCCACCCGGATCGCCGACGACGGGACGGTCGTCATCGCCGAGCTGGACACCCTCGGAGACACCCTGGGCACCGTGGAGGTGCCCGGGTTCTTCCTGCCGCGCCTGGCGGCCTCGGTCGTGATGACACCGCAGACCTTGGCGGAGCTCGGGTTCGGCGACGCCTCACCCATCTACGTCGGTGCGATCCTGGAGACCTCCCGCGACCTGACCCCCGCAGAGGTGGAGCGCGCCAAGGACATCCTCAAGGAACGCACAGACCTGCTCATGGTCTCCGCGGGCCGGGATGCGCAGGCCAGCCCGTGGGGCGGGAGAACGGGGCTGGCCGCCTTCGCCGTCGCGGTGCTCTTCGCACTGTCCGCCCTGGGAGTCAGCCTCGCCCTCGTGCGCAGCCAGGCGCTGCCCGACCTGGTCACGATGCACGCCCTGGGGGCGCGGCCACGCTTCCTGCGGCGCACCACGACGGCGCACGCGGCGCTCGTCCTGGGCCTGGGGGTCCCCCTGGGCGCGGTGGTGGGCTGGGCGGTCGGCACCTACGTGGTCGCCTGGCGGCGACGCATCTACCCCGACGGCTTCACGGCCTGGCACACCCTGCCGGCGACATGGGCGATGCTGACCGTGGCGGTCACGGTCGTGGTCGCCTTGGGGATGGTCGTGGCCTGGGTGGCCGCGCGGCCACCGCGCAGCCTGGTCCGCAGCCGTCTGGAGTAAGAGGGAGCCAGGTGACGAGCCCGGTCGGCTCAGGCGTCCGAGCGCGCCAGACGCACCGCCCCGGCGGCGAGGCACCCGGCCGTCCACACCAGCACGATGACGCCCTCAGCGGCTGACCCGTCGCGCACCCAGCTGCGGGCGGCCGCCCCCGGCAGCCAGGTGGCCGCGTCACCCAGGAGGTCGGCGGCGACCGGGGCAACCGTGACGAGCAGGAGCAGCGCGCTCGCGGCACCGAGCACCTGCCGCAACGCCGCACCCGCCCCCGCGGCCATGAGCGCGGCCGCCACGAGCCAGGCGAGCGTGCGTGCCGCGGCCCGCAGAGACTCCCCGGTGAGGACCTCGGGGCAGGTGGCCGCCGCCGTCGACACGAGAAGCACCGCCGCCGCCGCCGTGACGGCCGCCAGCACGGCCAGGCGGGCCGCCCAGAGCATCTGCGACGTCGAGTCGCCGCTGACGATGCGCCGTCTCGTCGTCAAGCTGTGCCGGGCCTTCGGGCTGTCGCGCACCACCGCGTCACGGGAGGCGAGGGTGCGCTCCGTGCTGGGGCAGTCCTTCGCCTACATCGACGAGCACGACTTCGTCTGGCGCACCTACGACGCCTCGCTGGCCCCGGTGGGCTACCGGCGCGGTGCCCTGGACCACGTGGACTCGATCGAGGAGATCCACCCGCGCGAGCTCGCATCGCTCATGGCTGACGTTCTTGACACCAGCACGGGATGGGACTCGCCTGACGACCTCTACCAGTCGGCGCTGCGTCGTCTGAGCGGCAAGAAGCGCAAGCTGGGGGCTCGCGGAGTCAAGAACGCCCTGAGCAACGCCTTGAAAACCGCGGAGGCCGCCGTCGGAGAGTGACCCGGGTCATCGCACCCGCCGCCCCTACTTCCGCCCCCCACCCTCGCCCCAACTCCTCGGTTTGCGTTCGAAAGTACGGCGAATCGCCGTACGCTCGCGCGCAAACCGAGGAGGTCGAGGATGGGGCACACTGCCCGCATGGCTCGCATCCTCGTCACCGGCTCCGCGCAGGGCGTCGGACGCAACGCCGCCACCGCCCTGCTCGACGCAGGGCACGAGGTCCTCGTGCACGTGCGCGCCAAGGAGCGCCGCAGTGCCGTCACTGACCTTCTTGGCACTACGCGCAGGTGGTCGGGCGGCCGAACTCGGCGCCCAAGGCGTGGCAGTGCCTGCAAGTACTGCTCGAGGCCGCGGCCGGCGGCGGCCCCGAGTTCGAGGTGCGCACCACCGTGGTCCCCAGCGACGTGACCGCCGACGACGCCGTCGAGGTCGCCCGCCGGGCCCACGAGGCCGGGGCGCGCGTCTACGCCCTCCAGCAGGCGCGCGGCGAGGGGACCACCGGCCGCTTCGCCGTCGTCGCCCCCGGATGGGACGCGGCCTGCGAGCGCATGGCTGAGCGGATCGAGGCCCTGGGCTGGGACCGGTTCACATACCGCCCGGCGTGAGTCCGAGCACGATCGGGCTGGGCGACAGTACCGCGCGCCGAACCCGCCTCGGTACCCTCGTGTTATGAATACCATGCATGCGATGAGCGCTCCGGCCGATTCCGATCCCGGGACCGCCGACTCGCACGAGGTCGATCAGCTGACCGAGCAGACCTACCGGGAGGTCGAGGTGAGCGGCGTGCCGGTGACGGTGACCGATCACGGCCGGCCCATCGCCCAGATCGTCCCGATCCGGCGCGAGGAGTCCTGGTACGAGCGCATGGTCCGCGAGGGCAGGGTCCGCCCGGCCAAACATCCTTTCCGCTTCCCGACGGAACGATACGTCCTTCCCGAGGGGAGGGACCTGGAGGATTTCCTCCTCGGTGAGCGCGAGGAGGATCGATGATCTATCTTGACACGTCAGTGGTCCTGCTGATCCTTCTCAAACAGGAGGGGGCGTCCTCGGCCAAGGCTTTCTTTGAGCGGCTTGAACCCGCGGAACGGGTGCTGTCCTCCATCCTGCTTCGGATCGAGGTGTCCAGAGCCCTCCATCGCGAGGGCCTGCCGCTGGACATCGCCGAGGAATTCCTCGATGGAGTCGAGATCGTGGACGTTCACGACGCCGTCGTTGAGCGGGCCTGCGCCCTGACCGGGGAGCTCAAATCCCTCGACGCCATTCACCTGGCCACCGCAACGCTGCTGGACCGCCCGCGCGATCCCGTCACCGTCCTCACCCACGACGCCCGCCTGGCCGCTGCGGCCCGCGCCCGCAGCCTCGCCGTCGTCGATCCCCTCGCCGCCTGAGGGCGGCGACGACTCGGGCGGCGGATGCGGCGCCGACGGGACTCATCCGCATCCCGCCGCGGTCCTACGGTTGCGGGGCGCGGGCCGGCCGCTCGGCGTGACTCGGCCCGGCGCCGCCGTCGGCGCTCGCGTCACCCGTCGGACCCGGCTGAGGCCCGGGCACGATCGGTGTGGGCAGTGTGGGCGGCGCGGACTGCGCAGGCTGTGCGGGCTGCGTGGGCGGTGTCGGTTGCACGGTCGGTGTGGGCTGCGTGGGTGGCGTGGGCTGCGTGGGCTGTGCGGGCGGTGTCGGTTGCACGGTCGGCGTGGGCTGCGTGGGCGGCGCGGACTGTGCGGACTGCGCGGCCCGCGCCGCCGCCCGGCGGGAGACCCTGGTGACCCGCCCGCCCGACCCGGCGGCGCGGTGGCGGTCCACGAGCGCCCGCAGCTCCTCGCGGGACATGGAGCCCAGCCCCAGGTAGGAGCGGGCGGCGGCGGCGTGCTCGTTGTCCGGATCCCACTGGTGGGGGTTGTCCGCGAGCGCCGCCAGCACCTGGATCTGGGCGTCCGACGGCGTCTCGGGCAGGAGGCGCTCCCACACCTCCCCGTCGCTGGGCGGGAAGCCGTGGGTGACCAGGGGGAGCCAGTCGTGGTCGGGCAGGAATCCCGTCGACGCCCCGATGCGGGCCAGGGCGGCGGGCAGGAGCGCCTCCAGGGGCGCCTTGACCCGGATGACGGCGCTGTCCGCCTGGTCGCGGATCTCCGTCCACGTGGGGCCGTAGACGCCCTCGGGGTCGTCCTCGGTCATGCGCTGGAGCGCCCGCACCAGCTCGGGGACGGCGCCCTCGTGCTCGGGTCGGCTGACGGCGGCCAGTGCGCGCACCGCGGGATCCTCGTCCTCGCCCAGGCCGGACAGGTCCTCCTTGAGATCGACGAGCACCTGGACGAGGGTGCGCCGCTCCTCGCGCTGGTGCGGGTCGGCCGGGTCGAGTCCGTCCAGCCGGTCGCAGACCTCCGCGAGGACGGCCGTGCGGGCGTCGTCAGCCCCGGGCAGGACGAGCCACGGCACCACGGTGTCCAGCGTCTCCAGGTCGATGCGGCCGTCGGGTCGCGGCACCCGGGGCACGAGGACGTCGAGGACCTCGGGGGCCAGGGCCATCAGCTCCAGGCCGGCGTTGTAGATGAGGGGGTCGCGCAGTTCCCCCAGCGACTCCCACACGTCGTCCCCCGTCGCGGCGGGGCGCTCGTCGAGGAGCTCGCGGGCCCGCTGCGCCGCCCGCTCGTCGACGGCGCGGCCGGCCAGGTCCTCTTCGCAGCGCCGCAGGAGGAAGCCGATATTGCGCACGAAGATGCTCAGGTTCTCGGCGACGTCGGCGAGGGACTCGTCCCCGGCGCGCTCGGCCCCCCACTCGGCGAGGACCGCCAGGACGTAGCGCAGCGCCGCCGGCGTGGCCGGGTACGGCGTGCTCTGGCGGAGGAAGCACGGCTCCAGGACGTCGACGGCCTGGGTCATCGCGTCCGGGTCCTCGCCCTGAAGGGTCTTGAGCGCGGGGACCGCCCCCTCCGCGGTGCCGCAGGCGTGGAGCAGATGGGACCAGTCGGTCGTCTCAAGAATGTTGCTCGCGGTCATACGGCGAGGCTATCTAATCGTGATGTGCCTGCGTGGAGATCGGAGGGCACGGGCGCGGCGCGTCGCGGTTCCGCCGATCGGTCGCGCGGCCGGGACCGGTTCGCGCGAACCGGGCGGGGCCGGGCGGAACGGCCCGCCCGGAACGCCATTTCGCGCCGTCGACCCCTCCCGCGCGGGCGCCGGTCCGGGCGGGGCCGGGCGGTTATCCGCAGGATGCGCGTTCTCCGCCGGCCCCGCGTGTCGTTTCCACCGGTTTCGCGTGATTCTCCCGCCGGTTCCGGCGAGCCCCGGAACACCACCCGCCGCTGCACCAGGTAGCCGGCCACGTAGAGCGCGCCGTCGCCGATGATCTTGGCGGCCCCCAGGGGGACGCCGATCCCGGTCAGGACCCGCAGGACCGCGTAGCTCGCCGCCACGAGCGCGACCGCCAGGGCCGCGTAGCGCACCGCCGTGCGCCCCACCGTCCCGGGCGCCGCCCGGAAGACGCGCCGGTTCATGAAGAAGTTCGCGGTCCCGCTCACCAGCCGCGCCCCCACCACGCCGACCAGCAGGCTGCCGGTGAGCAGGTGCAGGGCCATGACGCCGACCCAGTCGATGACGGAGCTCGCCAGGCCCGCCCCCGTGAAGCGCAGCAGGGGCGCGTAGATGCGGGCCGAGTCCCGCAGGGGCCGGAAGTGGGAGGAGGCGTTGCCCGGCTCGTAGACCGCGGCGATGCCGACCTCCTCCACCTCCAGGCCCAGCTCTCGGGCCCGTAGCAGGGCGCTCAGCTCGTACTCGTAGCGACTGCCCGCCACCTCCAGCATCCAGTCGTAGCCGCCCGCCGGGTAGCCGCGCAGGCCCGTCTGGGTGTCGCGCAGCCGCCAGCCGGTCGCCCCGCGGAACAGCAGGGCCGTCACGTCATTACCCAGGCGGCTGCGCAGCGGCACGGATCCGGTGAACTCGCGCACCCCCAGCGCCATGCGCCCGGTGGCGCGCACCCGCCTCGCCACGGAGGCGATGTCCGACGGCGTGTGCTGGCCGTCGGCGTCGGCGCAGACCACGTCCGCCCCCGGCCAGAGCCTGCGCGCCCGCTCCAGCCCGGTGCGCAGCGCCTCGCCCTTGCCCGCGTTGGCCGGGTGGGAGACCACCTCCGCCCCGCGCGCGCGGGCCGCGGCGAGCACCGGGGCGCAGGCGGGGTCGGAGCCGTCGTCGACGATGAGCACCCGGCAGCCCGCCAGTTCGCGATGCAGGTCCTCCACCAGGCCCACGAGCCGTTCGTCGGGCTGGTAGGCGGGGATGAGGACGGCCAGGGCGGGCCGGCCCGTCCCGACCGCGCGGCGGGGCCCGGCGCGGCGCGGGGACGGTCCCGGGAGGA
>ERZ772973.1093-NODE-1093-length-10413-cov-10.3438_pt1 | contig 10413 bp, 9 predicted proteins | sample MGYA00580672_ERZ772973 | MGnify/ENA primary metagenome ERZ772973 (study PRJEB29015, sample SAMEA2737938) | human oral metagenome | biome: human oral; feature: human-associated habitat; material: dental | place: China | collected 2152 ... | reverse complement strand
CGGTCAAGAGTGCTAAAATAGATTAGAAAAGGAGGATATAATCATGAGTTCACCAATCAAGCCAATGGCGCATTATGTCGTGGCTGCCAAAGAAAAGAAACCGGAAAAAACAGCTAGCGGCATTTTTTTGCCAGAATCAGCCCAAGAAAAATCGGAAGCTGCTAAGGTAGTGGCTGTTGGCTCGGCAGTCAAAGATGTGGCTGACGGCGCACGGGTTGTCTACAAAAACTACGCAGCGACGACCATCAAGCTTGATAAGGAAGAATATTTAATTATCAAAGACGAGGATATCCTCGCTACAATTGAATAGGAGGAAATATGGCAAAAAAAGTTTTTTACGATGAAGATGCGCGTGCTCGCGTATTGGCGGGCGCCAAAATTCTGTATAACGCTGTAAAAACGACGATGGGGCCAAAAGGCCGCAACGTAGTAATCGGTAAAAGCTACGGCGGCCCGAGCGTGACGCACGATGGCGTGACGGTTGCGAAAAGTATTGATATTGATGAAGCTGATGACGAGACGCTTGGCTTCAAAGTTGGCGCCGAACTTATCAAACAGGCTGCTAACAAGATGAATGATGTAGCTGGCGACGGCACTACGACAGTGACGGTTTTAACTTATCATATTTTAAACGAAGCTAATAAGCTAATTGCAGCTGGCCATAATCCGATGTTACTACGCAAAGGGCTAGAGCGTGCTGCTAGCGAGATTATCAAAGAGCTCGGTAAACTCGCCGACGATATCCGCGGCGACAAAAAACGGATTGCCGAAGTGGCGACAATCTCCGCAGGCGATGAGGCGATTGGCAAACTAATCGCTGACGTCATGGAAAAAATTGGCCCGAACGGCGTGGTGACAGTCGAAGAAGGACGCGGCTTAGAGCTTGAAAGCGAAGTAGTCGAAGGCTTCACAGTACAACGCGGCTTCGTCAGCCCGTACATGGTGACTGATGCTAAGCGTATGGAAGCAGTTTACGATAAACCAGCAATTGTAGTGACCGATAAGAAAGTCTCTTCGGCGCAAGAATTCGTACCGCTGTTAGAGATGATTGCTCAAAGCGGCAAGAAGGATTTAGTATTGATTGCTGATGATGTTGACGGCGAAGCATTAAGTTTGCTAGTACTGAATCGCCTCAAAGGTGCTTTCAATACCTTGGCTATCAAAGCTCCGAGCGACAAAGATGTGCTGTATGATATCGCAGCGTTGGTTGGCGCCAAAGTTATCACCGAAGACACTGGCATGACATTTGATAATGTCGGTAGCGACGTAATTGGCTCGGCCCGCAAAGTGATAGCTACCAAAGATCTGACAACTATTGTCGAAGGCGAAGGGTCAAAGGCAGCGGTTAGTGCTCGCGTCGATCAAATCGAACTGGAAGTTGATAATGCTACCAGTGACTATACCAAGAAGAATTTGCAAAAGCGCCATGCAGCTTTGACCGGTGAAGTAGCGGTAATCAAAGTTGGCGGTGCGACCGAGACTGAAATCGAAGAAAAGAAATATCGTGTCGATGACGCTGTGGCAGCCGTCAAAGCAGCACTAGCTGAAGGTATTGTGCCAGGCGGCGGTGTAACGCTAGTGAACCTAGCCTGTGGTTATAAGCATTCGAATAGCAAAGATGCTTCGGTATTAGCAGGCGAAGATTTGTTGATTCATGCACTTGAACAGCCATTCCGAATCTTGCTGAGCAACTCTGGTCTAAATGCTGACGAGTGGCTACCGCAGGTCAAAAAAGCCAAAGCTGGCCAAGGTATCAATGTCAACCACCCAAATGAATTGCTTGATCTAAAGTCGGCAGGCGTAGTTGACCCAGTACGCGTTACCAAGGAGGCTTTGCAGAATGCTGCCTCAATTGCTGGTACGGCGATGACAATGGGCGCATTGGTTGTTGATCTGCCAGAGAAAGAAACGCCAGGTGCTGCTATGCCAAATATGGGCGGCGGCATGGGCATGTACTAAACCTATTCGTTGTAGACTAGACAGCGTGGAGCCCACCGTTATGCGGTGGGCTTTCTTGACAAAGAGCAATTTATAGCCTAGAATATTGCACAGTGTAAATTTACCGATTATACACGGTTAATCTCTAGAATTGCGGCAGTAAGGGGGTCTGTGAAACATATCTTACGAATTTTTAGCGGCTACTGGCTGATGTTTATCATCTTGGTCGGTTTTACCTACGCTATGGTCATGGCGAATTTATGGCTGCCTGACAAGATGTCGGAAATTGTCAATAACGGCATCATTAAGCAAGACATGCCAGCGATTTGGCACAACGGATTAGCGATGATTTTGGTGACGGCGGCGGGCGGATTGTGTTCGATCGTCATCGGATTTTTAGCCTCCCGGATTGCCACTGGTATGGCGCAAAAATTACGAACAGAATTGTTTGAGCGGGTCGAAAGTTTTGCCTTGGCGGATTTTAATAAATTTTCGACTGCATCGCTGATCACGCGCTCGACCAACGACATTCAGCAAATCCAGATGACGTCAATCCTGCTGCTGCGCCTGGCATTGATGGCGCCGATCATGGCAATTGGCGGTCTGCAAAAAGCCATCCATAACGCACCAAATTTGAGCTGGATCATTGCGCTGGCGGTGTCGGTGTTGCTGGTGGTCATTGCTGTGTTGTTTGTGATTGCCGTACCTAGGTTCAAGAAATTACAAACGCTGGTGGACAAACTCAATTTGGTGACGCGCGAAAACCTGGTCGGTCTGAAAGTTATTCGCGCCTTTCACAACGAAAAAATTGAGCAGAAAAAATTCCAGCAAGCCAACACTGAGCTAAACAAAATGAACTTATTTGTCAATCGGCTGATGATGCTGCTTGACCCGATCATGACGCTGGTGATGAACTTTTCTAGCGTGGCGATCGTCTGGTTCGGCGCGCATTTGATCAGTAGCGGCAATCTGCAAATTGGTAATATGATGGCGTTTTTGGAGTACGCCATGCAGGTGATTATTTCGTTCCTGCTGCTGTCGATGGTGTTTATCATGGTGCCGCGGGCGGCTGTGTCGGTAAAGCGGGTGGGCGAGGTGTTGGACACGCTGCCGTCAATTGTTGACCCGCAGTCGCCGCAGCAATTGCCAAATGACGCTACGGGTAAAATCGAATTCAAAGACGTTACCTTTACCTATCCAGACGCCGATCTGCCAGTGCTGTCTAACCTCAATTTCACGGCCGAGCCGGGGCAAACCACAGCGTTCATTGGCAGCACTGGCTCCGGCAAATCAACGTTGATTAATTTGATTCCGCGCTTTTATGATGTGTCGGCAGGGCAGATTTTGCTGGACGGCGTGGACATTCGCCAGCTCAAACTGGAGGAATTGTACGATCAAATCGGCTACGTACCGCAAAAGGGTGTGTTGTTTAGCGGGACGATTGCCAGCAATATCAAGTACGGCAATGCCAAAGCCAGCCAAAAATTGGTAGAAAAATCTGCTAAAATCGCCCAAGCCGCCGAGTTCATCAACGAGCTAAAAAACGGCTACAAAAACGACATCGCTCAAGGCGGTAGTAACGTTTCCGGCGGCCAGCGGCAGCGTTTGTCGATTGCCCGGGCGATTGCTGTTGAGCCGAATGTCTACATTTTTGATGATTCGTTTTCGGCGCTGGATTTCAAAACTGACGCTAAATTGCGTTTGGCGCTTGCTAAAGAAACCAAACATAAAACCGTGCTCATAGTTGGTCAGCGCATCAATACCATCATGAACGCTGACAGAATCATCGTGCTGGACGAAGGCAAAATTGTCGGCCAAGGCACGCATCAGGAATTGATGAAAAATTGCGAAGTTTATCAAGAAATTGCCGCTTCCCAGCTTTCGGAAGACGACCTGCAGAAAATGTCGGCGGCGCCCGCGAAAGGAGCGGCGTAATGGCTCAGCAAAGCATGAAAAAACGCCAGCCAGTGAAGATGGGCGGTCCAATGGGCGGTGGTATGGGCGCCGGCGAAAAAGCCAAGGATTTCAAAGGCACGGTCAAGAAGTTAGCCAAATATTTGGCGGAGTTCCGCTGGCAAATGCTCATGGTGGCGCTTTTCGCTGTCGGTAGTGCAATGTTTGCGATTGTCAGTCCGAAGATTTTGGGCGGCGCTACCAACCAAATTGTTGAAGATTATGTCAGCATGAAGGCGTATGAAACCATCACCAGCAAGCTGCCGAATAGTGCTTCGCTGCCAGCTGGCACAACCGGGGCTGATATCCTGAGGCGGCTTCCGAACAAGTCAGAAATTGAAAGCCAAATTCCGTCCAACCAACTTGATACCATTAAAAAACTGGATCTTAGCCGGCGCCCAGAATTTCACTTTGAGGCGATTTGGCGAGTCGTTAGTTTGCTGATTGGTTTGTATATACTAAGCGCCATTTTCCGCTATATCCAAACCTGGCTGATGACCCAAGTGACGCAAACGGTTACTTTCAGGATGCGCCGGCAATTGTCCGAAAAAATCAATCGCCTGCCGCTGAGTTATTTTGACAAGCAAACCTACGGCGAAGTGCTGAGCCGCGTTACCAACGACGTCGATACCATCAGCCAGACGCTCAATCAAAGCTTGTCGCAAATCGTCTCCTCGACGGTGATGGTGCTCGGGATTTTAGCGATGATGTTTTCCATTAGCTGGCAAATGTCGCTGGTGGCGCTACTGGTGTTGCCGCTGGCTGGCGGCGTGGTGACGCTGATTGCCAAAAGCTCGCAAAAGCAATTCCTCCGCCAACAGACGCAGCTGGGTGAGTTGAACGGCCATATCGAGGAAATGTACGGCGGCCATCAGGTGATGCGCGTGTTTAACGGCCAGAAAAAGTCGCTGGCTAAGTTTTCACGGATTAACAACCAGCTGCAGGAAAGCGCTTGGAAGGCCCATTTTTTGTCGGGGCTGATTTATCCAATCATGAATTTCATCGGCAATATTGGTTACGTTATCATGGCGATTTTGGGCGGTTGGCTGGCGATTAACGGCCGGCTGAAAATCGGTGACATTCAGGCGTTCATCCAGTACATTGACCAATTCAATCAGCCGCTGGTGCAAGTTGCTAACATCGCCAATGTGTTGCAATCGACCGCCGCTGCCGCCGAGCGCGTGTTTGAATTTTTGGACGAGCCGGAGGAAAAGGCGGAGGGTAAAAATTTGGTGAAATTGGCTCACGTCAAGGGCGAAGTCGAATTTGACAATGTCGTCTTTGGCTACCAGCCCGACCAAACCATCATCAAAGGTTTGTCGGCATACATCAAGCCCGGCCAGCGCGTGGCGATTGTCGGTCCGACGGGAGCGGGCAAAACGACGCTAGTTAATTTGCTGATGCGATTTTATGAAATTAACAGCGGCGCGATTAAAATTGACGGCGTGGATATTCGCCAGATGAAGCGCAGCGATGTGCGGCAAATGTTTGGCATGGTGCTGCAGGATACCTGGTTGTTTAATGGCACGATTCGCCAAAATTTGCTCTACGGCAACCCAACAGCCAGCGAAGAAGAGATGGTTGCCACCGCCAAGGAAGCGCACGTTGACCATTTTGTGCGGTCGCTGCCGGGCGGCTACGGCATGGTGCTGGGCGAGGAGGCAACGAACATTTCACAGGGCGAAAAGCAGCTGCTGACGATTGCCAGGGCAATGCTGGCGCGCACGCCAATGCTGATTTTGGACGAAGCTACCAGCTCGGTCGATACTCGCACCGAAGTGCTTATCCAAAAAGCCATGGACAAGTTGATGCAGGGCAAAACCAGCTTCGTCATCGCCCACCGCCTGAGTACCATCCGCGACGCTGATCTGATCTTGGTCGTCCGCGACGGCAACATCATCGAGCAGGGCAAGCACGACGAATTGCTGAAGCAAAATGGCTTTTATGCTGAGCTTTATAATAGTCAGTTTGCTGAGTGATTGTAAAATGGTCAGTATTTAATCTAACAAAAGTATGTATTAGCACGTCAATTTGATTGGCGTGTTTTTGTTATAGCGAAGATACCTCAAATTGGTTAGCGTGCAAAGTAGTAGACTATTTTTTACGCATATGTACTTATTAAGGTGATATAATAAAGTAGTCTAAGCCATTAATCATGCTCAAGCTTGAGTGCTTTATTGCACGGAAAGCCTTAAAAACGGCACCGTGCAAAACATTTAGGCTTTAAGGCTTGAGTGTGGATAAATGGCTTAGACACCTAGTACGGTGTCGTTTTTTATTCGTCGCCGACAAAATATTAAAGAAAGGATTTGCGGTGGCGAAAGTATTACGAATAGAAGAGTCACAGGTAAATCAAGTAAACAATAAGACTGTTCAGCGAGTTATATTCTCCGATGACAAAATAATATATGTGGATATTGATACGGGTGAAGTCAAGCCTGACTCAACACCCGATAAATATGTCGATATGATTAGTTCCTATAATATTCATCATGCGGTGCAGTTTGATACGACAAAGAGCCAAAATGACCATGATAAATCTTCTAGGATCAGGAGAGTGGCTGCTAATATAGATTTAATATTCATTATTTTAATAACTATATTAGGCATCATTTTTTTGATGAATGGCGGATTATTTATTATTCTAATATGGACGCTACCTATGACGCTTGCGGCGTATAATATTGTAGATAGCGAGCAAGAACATATTGCTTTGGGGGTCTGTCACATCCTTTTCTTTAATATTATTTCAGGCATCTTAATACTGATGTCAAATAGTTATGTTAATAATCCATTTAATAACGGAAGGATATAAAAATGGCCAAAAAAGCAACAACATTTGGAAGCGCAAACAGAAGTCGTCAAGATCATAAAAGAAGCGCTATTCCAGCAATAATTATAACGCTATTGGTAATTATTTTACTCGTAGTTTTATCTGCGGTATCATACAATTCAATTAAGGAACGGGCTAAGACGGAGCAAGTATATGAGCAGACCAAGAACGAAGACGATTCTTTGACTACTAAATCTGTAGAGCAAGCAAAGCCTTCAAATATACAATTATCAGGTACGGGACAATCCTCCAGTGAACAATTTGAACTTCCAGCTGGTAATTATCTAGTGAAGTATAGTTTTAATAAAAATCTAAGTTACTATGGAAGTTTTAGCGAAGGTACTAACTTTATATCAGAGATTAAGTGTAGTGATGGTTATTCTCTCAATATATCTAATGCAATATCAGGCGAAGGTACTGGTAGCGAGTATTTGACGATAGATGTGACTAAAAAATGTTTTTATCAAGTTGAGAAAGCTTCATCTAGCTCAAACTGGTCTATTTCAATAAGTAGCAGCTGAATGAAATATTCGATTATGCGTATTTAACGATACAGATGAGATATTTGGCTGTTTGATTGGTCAACTCAGGAATAGATTCTCTGATTGAGACAGTTAGATAAATTATCCGCAGAATAATTAAATTATGAGTCTCGCCGCAAAACATCCAACACGCCAAACCTCCCAGTCAACACGGCCTGGTCGATGATGTGCGGCGTGATGGCGGCGATTAGTTCTTTTGGTTTGGTGTCGCTTGGTAAATCCAGTGTCGTGTCCAGCGCGTACACGTAAAATTGATAGCGGTGCGTGCCAAATGGCGGCTGCGGCCCGCCCCAGCCAGGACGACCCCAACTGGTAACGCCTTCGACGGCGCCCGCCGGTAGTGATTCGCTGGTGATTTCAGTGGTTCCGGTCGGCAAATTCCAAACTGCCCAATGGTAGAATCCATCGCGCCCAGGCGCGTCAGGGTCGTGGCAGACAACTACCAGACTTTTGGCGTCTATCGGCACATCGCTGATCTCGAGCGGCGGGCGTTGATTACCGCCTAACTTGGAATAAATTTTTGGTATTTTAGCGTTTTTGTTGAACGCAGAGCTAGATATCTTCATGATTTAATTTTACCATGCCAGTGTCGTCAGGTGTGAGGCGCGGTAAAATACGAAACCTTAAACACAGTAACTTGCTGAAGCAAGACAGTTTTCGATCGGATTTTATCAATAGCTGGTTTACCTAACAACCGCTGGAGAGCTACTGGGCTGTATGCTAAAATGAGCATGTGAGATATGCTTTTGTTTTCGTGAGTATAGTGGCGATTTGGCTGGCTATGCTGCTGTTGGTAAATACGAGCATTGATCCGTTATTTTTGTACATTTGCGTGTTGGTTTTGACACTGGTGTTGTACTTTATTGGTTTTCGGAGGGCGAGGTAAGTGCGCGTATTGCTTGTAGTTCGGGCGTTGTTTCGGGTGTGGCGAGCTTGGCGCAGCGATCAAATATGGCTCAAAGTTTTATCAGACGAATGTCAAAGATTAGGCGGCGTGTATGTCAAGTTTTTGCAGCATTTGGCGTCGACTGAACTAATGGCTCAGGTGTATGCCGCGTCTGGATATCGGCTGGATGCTTTTGATGATGTGGCGGTTGAGCCAATTGACGTTGCCGAGGTTTTGCGGCAAGAGTTGGGTAGCAAAGCCAGTCAAATAGTCGTTGATGGAGACCAGCCGTTTGCTACGGGTTCGTTCGCTCAGGTTTATCACTGCCGCGTAGTTGACCGACCAGGTAACCAGTATATTATCAAAATTCTTCGCCCCAGCGTGGTGCGTTATCTGAATTTCGACCTCGCGGTGCTGCGTTTTTGCTGTTGGGCGGGGCAGTTTATGATAAAGAATGATATTTTCCCACTGGTCAAGCTTGCTAATGAGTTTATCAAAACCACCAAGCGCGAAACCGATTATCAGCGCGAGCAAATTACAGCTCAGGCGATTCGTGAATACTTTACTAAACGCACCGACAGAGTTGTGGTGCCAGAGACGCTGGCTGACTATTCAACGCGGCGGATATTGGTTCAGGACTATATAGAAGGGTTGCCGCTAACCGAGGTGGTAGAACGGGCGCAAGCGGGTAGCGATACCTACCAGTTTGTCAAAGACCAGCTTGGCTCTGACATGCAGCAGCAATTAGTGACGGTCGGCAGTGAGTTTTTAATCGCAATTTTACAAGCAGATATCATTATGGCCGATCCGCATCCAGGTAATATTTATTTGCTGAGAGACAATAAAGTTGCGTTGATCGACTTTGGTTTGGCGGTGGCAGCACCGCGGCATCGCGCCTCGTTTTATCATATGATCGTGCAGTACCGAGCGCTGTATGAAGATCGAGCTGACATGGGTTTATTGGCACTGGCGATGTTGGCGTTTTATGATCATACGCTGTACCAAGCACTGGATGTGATCGCCAAAGATCGCAGCTTGGCTCGCGGTATTTATGAATACGCTCATACATTGATCCAGTCGACGACTAGTACGTTCGCCGCTAATCGGCAAATAACCCAGTTGTTTCTCAATGAGATTAATGCTGGCAATCGTTTTGCTATCAGATTAGACAGCGTTAATATTATGTTGCAGCGTGGTTTGTATCACTATTTGGCATCGGCGCGGCTGGCCTGCGGCGATGAATATCGAAGAACGCATTATTGGCGGATTGTCCATGACGCCCTGGAATTGGCCGAGGTTCACGCTAATATCTATGGAATCAGCGAGGCGGTGCGTTCGTCGCCGATGAGTATTGAGTCAGCACAAGAGATAGTAATGGACTGGATGAGTAAAGTTGCGGAGCGTGACAGAACCGCCTACGCCATGTTGTTACAAAAAGGAGAATTATCATGAAGCAATTACAACAATGGGTGATGCAAGTTCGCTATCCGTATGCCGCGGGAATCATCGCCGTGATGTGGATTGGCACGGCGATTTTTGCTTACCTGAAACCCGACGTCCCGCTTGAATTTTTGGTCGGAAGCCTTGCTGTCAGCACTATTATCATTGCGATCACTGGACTGTCGGAAGCCCGCTAAATTTTACAGTGAAATAAGCAATTTTTATACGCTTTACTAACGTACATCATTTACAATAAGAATCCGCATGAAGCCTAAAACCACTGCTCAAAAAATACTAGAATTTTACGACAGTCTGAAAAATGCTGACATAAATTTGCCAGAAAAATATCGTCTAATCACTCCGTTTACTGGCGCTAATCAGCAGCGAATAGCACAAATAACGCATCGGTTTTATCACCGGTACTATCACGATGATAAGCGGCGATTTATGATTTTGGGCAGCTCGCCAGCACGGCGCGGGATAGCGCTTACCGGTGTGCCATTTGAAGACGTTAATCATTTACAAAAAGACACCAGGATTTCTCTAGACGCTTTTGGAGCGAATAAACGCTCGTCAAGTTTCTTGTATGAAGTGATGGAAGAATACGGCGGGCGCCAGAATTTTTATAAACAATTTTACATGAGTTTTGTGTGTCCGCTAGGTATTGAGAAGATAAATTTGAAAGGTAATTGGGTAAATTGTAATTATTATGAAAATGCAGTTCTGAAAAAATGTCTATATCCTTTTATTGTAGATTCGATGAGGCGCCAGATCGATTTTAATATTGATACAACCGTTTGCTTTTGCATCGGCAGCGGTGA
>ERZ772973.1091-NODE-1091-length-10448-cov-11.2286_pt1 | contig 10448 bp, 9 predicted proteins | sample MGYA00580672_ERZ772973 | MGnify/ENA primary metagenome ERZ772973 (study PRJEB29015, sample SAMEA2737938) | human oral metagenome | biome: human oral; feature: human-associated habitat; material: dental | place: China | collected 2152 ... | reverse complement strand
AAACCTTCCGTCGTTAACGACCAGATTGGCCGCCTAACTTTTACCGATACTTTGGTGCGTGGTATTAAACATCTACTAGAAACAAATGCACCGTACGGCACATATAATCTAACTAATGAAGGCCAACCGACCAGCTGGGCGGAAATTGCCAAAATTGTCTTTGAAAAATCAGGTAAATCATCTTCAGACATACAGCCAGTCTCTACCGCTGAATATTTCGCCAGTAAGCCAGGTGCTGCTCAGCGACCATTGCAAAGCACTCTAGATCTAACAAAAATTGAAAAAACCGGATTCATACCAGAAGACTGGCGCGATAAGCTAAACAAACTGCTTGGTTAGATTATCTACTTTGCCTGTTGAATACTAGCGTTGATTTCTCTATTGCTTATACTACCTTTACCCCAGTAGGCTTCGTCTGCCAATTTGCTAACTTTAGCTGGATTCCTAGTGCCCATCTGATTCGGTAACCAATTTCTAGTGAGATTAAGCGACCGCTCTTCACGTTCCATTGATTTTTGTAGTGCATCTTCATCCAAATCTGTTCTACTCTCAACGAACACCAGCTTAAAGTTGTCTGGCATCAGATAATCAGCCAGCCACATCACCCGCGGCATGTGTGCAATATCGGCTACAAACACTGCTGTCATTTCAGTGTCTGCCAACAATTCCATCTTTTGTTCGGTACTCATTAGACCAACTTCATCAGCGTCATAGCCCTCTTTAATCAACTGTTTAGATAAAATTATCGGGATGCTATTAGTAAAGTTCGTAACCGTATCAACCGAGTCGGGTTCCTCATCTGTGAACTCATCCAGTTTTCCAACTACTTCATTAATTTCTTTTTCACTCTTACCTTCACTTCGTAACTTTTCAGCGACGTTCTTCAACATCTGTTCTCTCATTAGTGTTGAAGTACTGATGCGCGGATATTTCTCATATTCATCCAATAGTGCGTCAGTCAACTCAGATGGGCTGGCGATATCTGGATCAACACCACGCGCCTCGTATATTCGCCGAAGCGCCCGGGTACAAACCTGCATATCCTGCATTGTTGGATCAGCGTCAACTTCATGCATCAAATCATTCAAATCGACTCGTGTTCTCGCCACCAGTTTCCGTATTTGCGCATCAGGCGTATGAATCACATCTTCACAATTAAGTCCGGCGCTCTCAGCCAAAATTGGCATTGCTGTCGCCATAGCAATCGTCTTGTTGTTCATCCTACCAGTGTGAACAACTTGCACATCTGTATTGCCCGTTTCAATCGCCTGCAAATATAAATCACCAACCATCTCAGTGTTTGCCAACGACTCTGGCGGTAGTTTGACATTCCTGTCTGGGTGTCCAATTTCTGCTTCAACAACCTCTTCACCGCGAGCAATATTAACAATAACATCGGCCGCAGACACGGCTCCAGCAACCTCTGGACTATTAGAATCTGTAAAGGTGATTTTAGGGCAGTTCTGCTGCAGTTGTTCGGAAAAATCGCGATACGGTACATAAACAATTGAGCGGCTCCTCGGCTCTCTTTCAGGATGATCCGGGTCGGTAAATAAATTGTCCGATACTCTGGTTAGATAGCTTTCATAAGCATCTTGTGTATCCTGAGTTTTAACCTCAGGTTTAGAAATTTTCTCCATATTTGCTATTCTATTGTTTTAACTTACTTTTGTACTTTTGTCAATTAGCTAATCTGTTTGCTATACTTATATCATAAAAGTAGGAGGTTTATGAAAGGAATAATTCTAGCGGGTGGATCAGGTACGCGATTGTGGCCGATTACCAAGGCTATTAGCAAGCAGCTAATGCCAATTTACGATAAGCCGATGATTTATTATCCGCTGACCACACTGATGCAGGCAGGAATTCGCGACATTTTGATAATTACCACGCCAGACGACCAGGCTGGGTTTCAACGGCTCCTTGGCAACGGTTCGCAGTGGGGTATCAATCTAGAATATGCCGTTCAGCCCAAACCAGAAGGACTAGCCCAGGCCTTTATCATTGGCGAAGAATTTATTGGCGGCGACAAAGTAGCGTTAGTGCTAGGTGATAATATTTTTTATGGTGCAGCTCTTGATGATTCGCTACGCGCCTGTACCGACCCAGATGGCGGCATTGTTTTCGCTTATAAAGTATCTGACCCAGAGCGTTACGGCGTTGTCGAATTCGACAATCAAAACCAAGCAGTCTCAATTGAAGAAAAACCCGTTCAGCCAAAATCTAATTTCGCAGTTGTCGGCATATATTTTTATGACAATGACGTTATCGAGATCGCTAAAAAAGTTCAGCCAAGTGCCCGCGGCGAGCTAGAAATTACCTCAATTAACGCCGAATATTTACGCCGCGGCAAACTCAAAGTTCAGACGCTTGATAACGGCGATGTTTGGCTAGACACCGGCACCATCAGCAGCCTAACTGATGCCGAAGACTTTGTTCGTGTCGTCCAAACGCGTACCGGCCAAATTGTCGGCAGTCCAGAAAAAACTGCTTTTCAAAACGACTGGATCAACCGTCAGCAACTTGACGAGATTGCTGCCACGCTTAAAAAATCAGGCTACGGAGAATACTTGAACGTATTGTAATTACCGATGAAAAAAGTTTGTGTCATCATACCCGCCTACAACGAATCTAGCGTCATCAAAGATGTTATTAAAAAAGCCAAAAAAGTTTTCTCAAAAGCCAAAAAAGACTACTCAATTGATATAGTTCTAATCAACGACGGATCAAAAGACAATACGCTCGAACAAGCTCGAAAAGGCGGCGCAATTGTCATTGATCATATTTTGAATTCTGGAGCCGGCGGCGCAACGCTAACTGGGCTTGCCTACGCGCGGCAACACGGCTATGATATTGCCGCTACCATGGATGCTGATGGCCAGCACGATCCAGAAGATGTTTTGGCGGGTATTCGGCAGAGCGACAGCTCTGATACTGATTTACTCATCGGTAGCCGACTCATCAATAGCGAGGGCATGTCTAGGACTAAGGTTTTGGGGAATAAAGGCTTAAGTTTCATAACTTATGCCCTGTTTGGTATTAATGTTACTGATTCGCAATCTGGACTGCGGGTTTACTCGCGAAGGGCAATTGATAACCTCGACTGGAAATCGACTGGCTACGAATTTTGCTCAGAGATGATTTGGCGCGCCAAACAAGCGGGTATGATCATTTCCGAATACCCAATCAAAGCAATTTACACCGACTATTCCCGCGCCAAAGGCCAAAACAACTGGAATGCCATCAATATCGTCAAACGATTATTCAAACAACGTTTAACGGAGTTATTCGAATGAGATATCTTATCCTCGTACTACTCAATGTGCCGATTATTTTAGCAGCATTGATCAATATCATCACTCAGTACAAACTGCGCAAAGTTAGTGTAACGCGCTTTCGCCATCAATTAATTATCTGGATGGTTATCATGGTTGTACTGATTGGGTCATTTCCTCTGTATAACATTTCGATTGGCCATCCGCCGCTGGATTCGTCAGAATTAAGCCTATTTGATATTTTGCAAACTACAGCGATTATTTTGCTATTCTACATCGCTAATAATCAGCGTCAGCGTATCGACCAAAACGAACGAAGACTGCGCGATTTGCATCAAGAATTATCAATCAGGCTGTCGAATGAAAAATAGTATTGATATTATCGTACCGTACTGGGGTGAGTTTTCATTACTGAAGCAAACCGTCGATTCAGTGATAGCACAGACCAGCAAAGCCTGGCATTTGACTATTCTTGATGATCATTATCCAGATAAAACTGCCTACAATCATTACAAAAAATTAAACGATAAACGTATCACGTATATCAGACACCGTAAAAATATTGGTATCACCGCCAACTTTAATTACGCTATTCAACACGCAAGCGCACCGTATTGTATGATCGTCGGCTGCGACGATAAACTACTACCTAGCTACGTTGATACTGCGCTAAAAAACATTGGTGAAGCAGACTTTTATCAGCCTCGCGTACAAATAATCGACGACAAAAGTAACGTATATCTACCGCTTGTCGATAAAGTTAAAAGAATGCTGCAACCTAAAAAATCTGGCATACTGTCTGGCGAAAAACTTGCTGCTTCGCTTTGCTGTGGAAATTGGCTTTATTTTCCATCCATCACTTGGAAAACCGATACTCTCAAACAATACTCATTTGATACAAAGTATAAAATCCTTGAAGACGTCATCGTCGAATTAACCATGATTATTGATGGCGCTTCGCTTTATTTTGATATGACAGAAACCTTTCAATACCGCCGTTTTGCCGAGTCGTTATCCAGTAAGGAAAAAGGCAAAAATGGTATCCGATTCAAGGAAGAGAAAGAAGTTTACGATAATTTTTCCGATAGGTTTAATGAGATTGGCTGGAAAAAAGCCGCACGAGCAGCAAAACTTCGCGTGACATCACGCATTCATAGTTTCTTGTCGCGGTTTTAATGCTTATCCTATAACTTAATTAATTTACTACTATTTTGTCTTTGCAAACTTACGATTAACCGCCCAGGCATACAGATTGACGATTATCGATTGCGGCAATAGGTCATACAGTCGCCAGTTTATATCCTTCTTCGCTATTGGCATTTTAGCGTTTTTCCAGGGCGTTAGTTTCAAATATTTACGCCACAAAAAACCAACTGGATTATCGTTACCCTGCTGCCACGGCCGACCGTTCACACCAAACTGCGAATGAATGATCTTCGGCGTGTAGTAACTCTCCATGATTTCATCATAACTGTAAAAGCTCTCGGGCAAGAAACCATTAGCCTTAATGTATTTTTTAATGTCATAGCCATAGAAAACGGTCGAGAAATTATATTCCACACCGACTTTCTTGATTTTGCCTTTGAAAAATACGTTGCACAAATCTTGGTCAGCCACCTCATAATGATTGTGCCGTAAATGCTCGCGCATCTTAGCATCAATCTTATCTTTCATCCACTTTTTGTGATTGATAAGCATAACTCCACAGTTAAAGTAACCGTCGGTTGGCTTCAAGCCAATGACATCCTTGTGTGCGTTCACCATGGTGGCATCGTATGACAGCGCCATTACATTATCCTCAAAATCAAGCTCCAGAAGACCATCAAGTGCACCGCTAATCACCGTATGCGGGTTAATGTACAAAATCCGGTCCGTTTTGATATCAAGCTTAGCAAACGCCAGCATCTTATACCATGTGATATATAATCCCTTCCAAGCCTTAACACCAATCTCTTTCAATTCGTCAGGATAACTTGACACGTCAACGAAAGTAATTGCGGCGTTCTTATAATTTCCAATCATTTTGTTGAATTTGTTGATACTATCTTTTTTGAGCTGGTGCCCGAGGTAAAAAATATTGATCTGTTTCAGGTGTTTATTGTTCTCCAGGAGTGACACAATAGAAATTGCACTGACTACTGCATAGTTGTCGTCACTCTGATATAAAACGTTTAAAATTCCTTTGTTCATAATAAATCCTACTTGTTCGTTGACAATTGCTTAACATATTCTTTCAGCATTTCGGTGTAATCGCTTGGCACAAAACCCGTTTGGCGTAACTTCGACAAATCCATATCGCTGTTGAGCGGCCGTGGCGCAAAGCCTGGTTTACTAGCGGCATACTCCTCGGTAGAAATCGGCTGTACGCGGCTGCGATCATATCCGGCATATTCAAACACGTCAGCGGCAATTTCGTACCACGACTTCACTGGACCTTCGTTGGTTACGTTATATAGTCCATATGCAACTTTATTATCTAAGAAGTATTTAGTAGCTCGAGCAATTTCCGACGCAAAAGTCAGCCGGCCAAACTGATCATTGACGACTTTTGGATTGATGCGCATATCCGCCAAGTTTTTCATGGTTTTTGGCATATTGTGACCATCGCCAACGACCCAAGATACTCGCATGATATAGTGTTTTGGTACCAAGCTAACCGCTAGATCACCAGCGGCCTTACTTTCTCCATAAACCAGAAGAGGAGCAACTACTTCATCGTCTTTATGATTTTTCTGGCGACCATCCCAGACATAATCTGACGAATAGTGAACAAGGGTCTTGTTTTGTTCAATGGCAATCTTAGCTAGGTTGCGCGGACCATAGGCATTAGCTAGCCACGTCTTGGCACGCAATTCCGGAGTTTCAGAACCATCAGCATTAACCAAAGCTGCTGCATTGATGATAACGTCATATTTTGACCAATCAAACGCCTTTACTTGTTCCTCATCGGCTATATCCAACTCTTCTCGTGATAATGCCTTAGAATCTGGAAACATGGCACGCAGCGCCTTGCCCAATTGTCCGTTTGCTCCCAAAATTACATATTTCTTACTCATAACTCCCCTTTGCTTTTGTCAGTTATTATAGCATCTTTTAGCGACCGCTTGTAGATGACCAACAGAAGTGCTAGTTGCAAAAAGCTGATCAGCATAAAAACCAGCACGCTACCCAACATCGCCAAATGCTCAATCAGGCACATAGACATCACTACCGCCAAAATATCCGTGAGTAGTAGTGTGTAAAACTGCCCCTTAAACCGACGCATAATTATCAGCAAATTAACATAAATTGATACAAAAGCGTTCGCCGCCGCGCCAATAACCATAATTGTCAAATCAAGGCGGAAATTATTGATATTGATACCAAAAATAACATTGAGTATCCAAACACCAATCAAATAGCTCAGAACAACTGAAAGTACGCCCATCCCAAAAGTTATTTGATTAATCTTGCCGACGATTCGCGCGAACTCCTTCAATTTTCCTTTTGCTAATAGTTCAGACAAATTGACGACATTCGGCTGAATGATAAACGATATGAAGAGTCCAAGGAGCGTAATTGGCATTGCCATAATGCCAAAATAACCAATTTGATCAGGATGAGACTTGTCCAAAAAATACCGCGGGATATTGAGTGAAAACATCGTCAGAAACACCACAACAAATACCGCTGAAGTGCGTTTCATGATTACAACAGCCTGACTGGCGTATTCCTTGATAAACTTTTTATTCATAGCGATAGCTTCAACACGTCGCACCCATAACACATCGTACAGAAGGATAATGAGCGCATTGACCAGCAATATCGCCAATGTGCCATACATGACATTTTTAGTTACAATATCAACCACTATAAATACCCCAAAACCAAGAATCGCTTTCATGGTTAGTGAGATGCCAGCGATATACAATTTACAATGGACTTGCAAAACACCATACAACGAATCGGCAATTGATTCTAAAATTTTAAAGGCTACCAAAATCATAATCAAGCCTGTTTTAGTAGCGTTATATCCATTCAATACACAAAACACCACTGCAGAAACTGCCACAATAAGCGATGCAACGAAACGCACAGCGACATAACCGCCGCTGCAAAACTCCCGCTTGACATCAGATGCCTGATAAGTCCGGCCGCCCCATAAAGATATCGCCCAAAACACCACCGAAAGCGACAGCGCAAACGAAAATAACCCAGAATCCTCAATGCCATTCAACCGCGTAATAACAATCAATAATACTGGTGAAATTGCACTCTGTAGTAATGAACCTAACGAGTTCCAGATGTAGTCCTTTTTCTGCGATTGCATATCATTAGTATAGCAAGTTTGCTCAATAAACTACTCTACTTTATAATTTGCTTAGTATATGAAAAAATATTGGTCTCGCTTTCTATCGTTTATTAAAAAGCCTGAAAACGTCTTTATATCTCTGTCTTTATTTTTTGGGGTGTTGTCGGCAGCCACCGTACCTCTGCTGTCAGTCAATGACGAAGGCGTACATTATATGCGGGCCTATGGATTGTCCCAAGGAAAAATTGAATCAGGAGTTGCCTGTACTTTACCTAAAGAAGTGGTATTAAAAGCAAAAGAAGCAGATGTAAATAACTTCGTAACTAGCTATAAGAAAACTATAAATCGCAGCGACACAGAGACAGGAAAATGCAGCAGCGCAACTGGCTATCCTCCAATTATGCATCTACCGCAGACAATTGGTATTATGTTTGCAAATCTCGTACACGGTTCACTTGGGATAACTATTATATTCGGAAGATTGGCCAACCTAATATTTTATTCATTTGCTCTTTATTTCATCATAAAATGGGTACGCGTTGGCAAATGGGCATTCGTAGCAACCGGCCTATTTCCGCTAATGATACATTTGGCAGCGTCTCTTTCCGGAGACAGTATGACAAATATCGCAATTTTTACCGCTATCGCTGCTACGCTAAATCTCTTTAGTCAAAAAAGCCCGTTAACTCGACAACAGCAGTTGCTTATTATTGCTGTAGCCTGCTTGTTAATTCTCACAAAGTCAGTAACAATACTCTTATTATCGCCAGTCATTTTCTTGCCAAAGCGCCTCTTCATTCCAGATAAAAAATCAAAAATATCTTTTATTCCACAAAAATGGTTAGTTCTCTCAGCAGCAGCAATATTATCAGGTTTTTGTTTAATAGCGTGGCTTCATGTATACACGCAGCCCCTACTCACCACTGGCGCACCGCATAATCCGCTTCATAGCAATCCGCTCAAATTTATCCAGATATTATTTAATACTTACCTAAACCCAAACCTGCCCGTATCCGACGATATCCTGAGGGGCGTGATTGGCGCATTTTCTGCTTTTAAATATGGGCTGCCGCTTTTTATATTACTACCCTCATTTTCCCTCCTCTTCCTCTCTCTCCTTCATTACAACAAGAAAGACCAGGAGTTATTAGGAGAGCAGACTGGTAAATTGGCAGTGTATAATTTGGCGACAATTGGGTTGTTTGTTTGTGCAGTGTCGTATGCTATGTATACAGCATGGGCCTTATTGCCGTTTAGGTTTGGCGAGGGAGCGTATTATGCAGATGGTGTTCAGGGTAGATATTTTACAGCAACGGCAGTTATGTTAGTGCCGGTAGGGTTGTGGCTGCAGAAGTATATTAATGTAAGGACTAAGAATGAAAAAGTGTTTAATCTTATTATGTTTTTTGGATTAGCTCTAATACTTAGTTTTTATGTTTTTGAGACGGTGTGGAAATTTAAGTAGCTATCCTAATCATGACAATGTGCTAGAATAAAAACAGTTATGAAAAAATCTTGGTCTCACTTTCTGTCGTTTATTAAAAAGCCTGAAAATGTTTTTATATCTTTGTCTTTATTTTTTGGGGTGTTGTCGTCAATACTAGTCCCTCAGTTATCTGTTAGCGACGAGAACATGCACTATATGCGCGCCTACGGAATATCTCAAGGTCGCGTAGAGTCTAACTCACCCTGTACATTGCCGAAAGATGTTATCAAAAGAGCTGAAGCAGTTTACGAAGGTAACTTTTCCGCTGATTATTCTAAACCTATAGATCGAAACATAATGGACGTTCATAAGTGCAGCAGCGCCTCTGGCTACCCACCAATTATGCACCTGCCGCAAACAATCGGCATCGGTATAGCAAGTTTATTTAATGGATCTACTGGTCTAACTATCTTATTTGGGCGTCTTGCTAACGTACTTTTCTATTCAATTGCTGTCTATCTCATTATCAAGTGGGTGCGCATCGGTAAGTGGGCTTTTACAGCAATTGGACTTATTCCACTAATGATTCACATGGCGGCGTCGCTATCCAGCGACTGCATGACAAATGTGGCAGTCTTTACAATTACTGCTTTTACCTTGAACCTATTCACCCAAAAGGATAAGTTATCACATAAACAAACAGTCGCTCTTATCTGTATAGGAGTATTCCTTACTCTAACCAAATCTGTAAATGCCTTACTACTATTTCCTCTTCTGTTTTTACCAAAGCGTCTATTCTCACCCAACAAAAACGAACGTCTGCCATTTAATATTCAGAAGTGGGCTATATTAGCAGTAACTGGTGTTGCCGCGATTATTAGCATACTAATTTGGCAAAAAATATATGGTCAGCCTCTACTCACCACCGGAGCAGCTCACAACCCTCTACATAGCAACCCTCTTAAGTTTATTACCATATTGTTTAATACATACATCAGCCCAACTATCGGGTATACGGATACTGTATTACGCGGTAGTGTTGGTGAATTTTCATCCTTTAAATACCGCCTACCTTTGTTTGTGCTGATACCGCTCTTTTCCCTCCTCTTCCTCTCTCTCCTTCATTACAACAAGAAAGACCAGGAGTTATTAGGAGAGCAGACTGGTAAATTGGCAGTGTATAATTTGGCGACAATTGGGTTGTTTGTTTGTGCAGTGTCGTATGCTATGTATACAGCATGGGCCTTATTGCCGTTTAGGTTTGGCGAGGGAGCGTATTATGCAGATGGTGTTCAGGGTAGATATTTTACAGCAACGGCAGTTATGTTAGTGCCGGTAGGGTTGTGGCTGCAGAAGTATATTAATGTAAGGACTAAGAATGAAAAAGTGTTTAATCTTATTATGTTTTTTGGATTAGCTCTAATACTTAGTTTTTATGTTTTTGAGACGGTGTGGA
>ERZ772973.1090-NODE-1090-length-10448-cov-66.4197_pt1 | contig 10448 bp, 7 predicted proteins | sample MGYA00580672_ERZ772973 | MGnify/ENA primary metagenome ERZ772973 (study PRJEB29015, sample SAMEA2737938) | human oral metagenome | biome: human oral; feature: human-associated habitat; material: dental | place: China | collected 2152 ... | reverse complement strand
CGGCGGCCCCGGTCGCGTCCGCCTGCGCGGCGGCCTCGTCGTCGGCCTTGATGAGCCGCTCGGCCGTCTCAGCGGGGGCCTCGGCGGGGGTCTGGGGGATGGCGGAGGCGGACTCCGTCTCGGACGTGGCAGTGGGCTCCGGCCCGGCGCTGGGCTGCGTCTGCTCGGTCACGGTGTGCTCCTTCATGGTTGACGGGGTGGGAGCGGGGGAACGCTCCGCTTCCGTTCGCGCCCGGCCGGGGCCGGGTGACTCGGGGTGCCGCCGCGGAAGAACGGCGGCACCCCGAGCCTACTCGGCCCCGGCCGGACGAAGAACCCGTTCCTTGCGCTGAGCGCGAGAGCATCCCCGTCCCAGAGTGATCGCACGCACAATCGGATGCGCATCCGCGGGCGCGGGTCGGCGCCCGCGGCGTCGGTCCGTCCCCGGGCACTGGGAGGGAGCCTCACCGTCGTCCTGGCCCTGACCGGCTGCGACGGTCTGTCCCCCGGGCACTGGGAGGCAGACCCGATCATCGGAGGCGACCCCCGGCAGCGCCCTGATCACCCTGGCGGGGGCGTCGCAGCCGGTTCGTACCGGTCACCCGTCCGGCGGCGGGCCGCCGCACCCGCACCGTCACCGATGCCCCCGGGAGCATGGTCGACTCCCTGCCCCGGGCCGTGTACTCCACCATCACCCGGGGCCGGGGCGCGGAGATGGCCGGTCACGCCGCCTTCACCCTCGCCACCGACATCAAGGTCTACTTCGCCGATCCTCACAGCCCCCGGCAGCGTCCCACCAACGAGAACACCAACGGCCTGATCCGCGAGTACTTCCCCAAGGGCACCAGCTTCACCGACGTCACCGACACCCAGGTCCAGGCCGTCCAGGACCAGCTCAACCGCCGCCCACGAGAAGTCTTGAACGGACAGACCCCCACCGAGACACCGGACACCATCATCAACGGTGCAACCACCCCCTGACACCGCCACGGTCAGAACTGCACTTTCGAGGGCGAAATGCACGTCTCGGCGTTCGGGGCGCGGCGGCGTCGGGCGCCGCGGTCCGCGAGATCGCCGGGTAACCGCCGAGCACGTCACTTAACCCGCGAGCACGTCTGCCAGAGTGACGTGCTCGCGGGTTAAGTGACGATCTCGCGGGTTAAGTGCAATGTCGTTCGGTTAGGGGTTGGGGTGGGGTGTCAAGAGGTGGGTGGGCGGCGTGTCGGTTCGGTGGTGGGCGCAGGCCTTGTAGGAGTGGGTCGGTCCGCCAAGACTGATCCGTTCTCTCAGACAAGGCCTGCTGTGTGTGATTGTGCCATGCGCCCTTCGGCGCCGGACGTGTTCGCCCCCGGTCACCTGGGCGAGTTGACCCAGGTGGTTCCCTTCGAGATGGTCGATGCGGCGCTGGAGGCGGGGGGCGGCGTGCAGCGGCGCGTGCGGCGCCTGCCGTCGCGGGTGGTGGTCTACCTGCTGCTGGCGGGGGCGCTGTTCGGATCGGTGGGGTGGAGCGGGGTGTGGTCGCGCCTGTGCGCGGGCCTGGGGCGCCCCGTGGAGCCCGTGAGCGCCTCGTCGATCTCGCAGGCGATGCGCCGGGTGGGACCGGCCCCCCTCAAGGCGCTGTTCGATCTGCTGTCCGGCCCCCTGCCCGTGCAGGGGGGCGCGGACCGGTTCGCCTCGCGCAGGGTCGTGGCCCTGGACGGCACCCTGATCGCGGTGGCGGACACCGAGGCCAACAGGGCCGCCTTCCCCAAGAGCCGGTCCGGGCGGGGCTCGGGCGCCGGCTACCCGATGATCCGCCTGGTGACCCTGCTGGCCGCCTCCACCCGCAGCCTGCTGGCCGCGGCCGTCGACTCGGACAGGGTCGGCGAGACCTCCCTGGCCGCCGGGCTGATCCGCGCCATGGGCCCGGGCATGCTCGTCCTGGCCGACCGGGGCCTGGCATCGACGGGCATGTGGACCCTGATCAGGTCCGCGGGCTCGGACTTCCTCACCCGCGTGCGCACCGGCACGAGCGCCCTGAGGCTCGATGTCGAGCGCGTCCTGCCCGACGGGTCCTGGCTGTCCAACGCCCGCGGCACCAGGGTCAGGGTCATCGACGCCCGCATCGCCCTGACCACGACCGGCCCCGAGCGCACCGGGCACTGGAGACTGGTGACCAGCCTGACCGACCACCGCCGGGCCCCCGCCGACCAGCTGGTGCGCTTGTACCACGAGCGCTGGGAGATCGAGACCGCCTACTGCGAGCTCAAGTCCGCCCTGGGCGCCGGACGGGTCCTGCGCGCCCGCCACCCCCGGGGCGTGCTCCAGGAGGTCTGGGCCCTGCTGTGCGCCTACCAGGCCCTGCGCACCGCCATGGCCGACGCCGTCCTGACCAGCCCCGGCACCGACCCCGACCGGGCCTCCTTCACCGTCGCCCTGAACGCGGCCCGCGACCAGATCGTCCTGGCGCAGCACATCACCGCCGACCGCCCCGACCTGACCGGCCCCATCGGCACCGCCGTCCTGGCCGCGCTCCTGCCCCCGCGCCGACCACGAACCCGCACCAGGGCCATCAAACGAGCCCTGTCCAAACACCGCGCACGAACACCCCACCCCGACCGCACCACCTACCCCGTCACCATCACCACACACATCTTGACACCCCACCCCGACCCCTAACCGAACGACATTGGGGTTAAGTGACGTGCTCGCGGGCCGGGCGCGTCACGACATGCGAGACGCTGTCCCACCATGCGGACGACTGGTGGGAATGGAGCGGGGGCGGGGTGCCGGAACCGCCCCGACGCCGCCCGGACCGTCCCTGACGATCACCCCGGCCGATCCCACCGCGCCGGGCGCCTCCAACATGCCAAGAGGCGATTCGGGCAGGTCATCACGGACGGCCTCCGCGCCCCACCGCCCTCAACGACCTCTCTCATCGCACCCGGGAAACGCAGGCGGGCGCACTCAGAATAATCTTCCGGTCCGACGTCGGGCCGTCCGCTGCGCCTCTTGACCCTTCATTGTACGAGAAAAAGGGGCGCAGCAGAGGGTGGAGGAGCGTAGTAGAGGAAAAGGGGCGCAGCAGAGGGTGGAGGGGCGCAGCAGACGCCGCCCGGCCCGCGAGCGCCGTCGGAAACCTGATAGTCTTCCCCCGTGCTCGCGTAAGACGCTCCGAACCACCCGTCAGCCCCCCGCAGACCGGAGCTCCGCATGCCCGCGATCACCCTCACCGACCTCAGTTTCTCCTTCACCGCCGAGCCGCTGCTGGCCGGCATCACCCTCACCGTCGGCGACGGCGAACGGGCCTGCCTCGTCGGCCCCAACGGCTGCGGCAAGACCACGCTGCTGCGCCTGATCGCGGGCGACCTCGTCCCCGACTCCGGCACCGTGCGGGCCCCGCGCGCCGCGCCCGTCCCCGACGCCCTGGCCATGGACGGGAGCGTGGGCGACTACCTCGACGCCGCCGCCGCGCCGCTGCGCGCGCTCATCGCCCGTTTCGAGGCCGCCGGCGCAGCCCTGGCCGAGCGCCCCGACGAGACCGCCCTCGCCCGGGATTACGACGAGCTCCTCGCCGCCGTGACCGCCGCTGACGCGTGGGGTCTGGATACCCGCATCGAGGAGACGCTCGCCGGCCTCGGACTCGCCGCCCTGACCGGCCCCGGCGGCCGCGCCCGCGACCTCGCCGAGCTCTCACCGGGCCTGCGCGGCCGCCTGGCGCTGGCCGCCACTCTGCTCACCCGCCCCGCCGTCCTCCTCCTGGACGAGCCGACCAACCACCTCGACGAGGAGGCCATCGCCTTCCTCGTCCGGATCCTGCGCGGCTGGACGGGCCCCGTCCTGCTCACCAGTCACGACCGTGCTTTCCTCGACGACGTCGCCACCTGCGTCCTCGATCTCGACACCGCCCCCTGGCAGGCCCTCCTGACCGCCGCCGGCGGTGGGAGGGTGCCCGGCATTCAGCGCTGCGCCGGCACCTACTCCGACTACCTGGCCGACAAGGCGCGCGCTCGCGCCTCCCACGAGCGCATCCACGCCGCCCAGCAGGAGGACAAGCGCGCCTTGCGGGCGCACCGGCGCGAGTCCGAGACCATCGGCCACTACGGCACCGCCCACCACCACGGCGCCCGCACCGAGATCAGGATGTCCAGGAAGTTCTACGCCGACCGCGCCTCCTCGGCCTCCACCAGGCGGCGCCGCAACGACGACCGCCGCCTGGAGGCCCTGGCCGCCGTCGAGGTGCGCAGGCCCCGCTCCTACCGCCTGCGCATCGACCCGCCGCCGGTCGCCGCCCGCGAAGGCCTGGCGCTCACGGCGCGCGCCGCCGCCGTCCCCGGGCGCCTGGCCCCTGTGACCCTCGACCTGCGCGCCGGCGAGCACCTGCTGGTGACCGGCCCCAACGGCTGTGGCAAGACGACGCTGCTGCGCTGGGCCGCCACCGGCGCCCCGCCCACCGCCGAGTCCACCGGCGCGCTGACGGCGCTGGGCCGCGTCGCCGTTGTGCCCCAGCGGCTGCCGCGCCCGGGCGACCCCGGCCTGGACGAGGCGACGTGGGAGTCGGGCATCGGCCCCATCGGCTCCGGCGTCCTGCACCCCGCCCACTGGTCCCGGTGCGTGGGCGAGCTGTCGGCGGGCAACCAGCGCCGCGTCCAGCTCGCCGTGGCGTTCGCCGCCGCGCCCGAGATCCTCATGGTCGACGAGCCTACCAACTACCTCGACCTCGACTCGATCGAGGCGCTGGAGGCGGGCCTGGCCGCCTGGAACGGCACCCTGCTCGTGGCCAGTCACGACCGCTGGCTCATCGACCACTGGACGGGGTCCCGGTTGCGCCTGGAGGGCGCGGCCGACGGCGCCGACGCCGCCCGGGACGCCGAGGACTCCCGGATGCCGCGCTGAGGCGCGAACACCCCGGGCCGGCTCCGCGCAGATCTGCCCGCGGCCGCTCCGGAGGTCCCGCCCCGATCGTCCCGATGGCCGCCCCCGGCCCCGCAGCGGCCCCGCTGAGGACTGTGCAGCGTCCGCGGTGGACCGCCGGTCCCGCGGCGGCCTCAGACCCCGGCGACGACGCGCAGCCAGGCCCCGACCCGCGGGTGGCGCCGCACGTCGACGCGGGCGAAACCGGCCTTCGCGCACGCCTCGGCCAGCGTGTCGCCGTCGGGCACGTTCATCCCCAGACGGTCGGCCCAGATCCCCGCCGCCCGGCGGTCCGCGACCTCGTTGACGATCACCAGGCGCCCGCCGGGCCCCAGGACCCGCGCCGTCTCGCGCAGCCCCGCCTCCAGATCCGGCCAGAAGTACACCGTCTCGAAGGCGGTGACGACGTCGAAGTACCCGGTGCGGAACGGAAGCGCCTCGACCGAGCCCTCAATCACCCGCAGGCGGCCCGACGCCGCGGCGGCGGCATTGAGGCGGCGCGTGAGCTCCACCGCGGCGGGGGAGTGGTCGATGGCTCCGACCTCGGCGCGCGTCAGGCGCAGGATCCGGCGCACGGCGCCGCCGCCCCCGCAGCCCACGTCCAGGACGCGCGAGTCGGCGCCGATGCCCGCGGCCGCCAGGCCCCACCGGTGCAGGGGGGTGTGCCACAGGTTCATGGACCTGAGCGTGAGCCGGCCGATCAGCGACGAGGAGGGCCGTTCGAAGTCCGAGGGCTCGCGGGAGTCGGGTGTGCGGGAGTCCGAGGGCTCGCGGGAGCCCGAGGACGTGCGGGCGTCCAAGGGGGCGGGGGAGCCCGAGTGGTCGCCGGTCGCCGCGGGCCGGGGTGTGGATCGAGTCATGGATCGAATATTGCGGTCTCGGGGCGCCGCCGCGCCAGGGGCGTCGTGAAGACTCGGCCGCGGCGGCGCTGTTTGTCCAAATCTGTTGCAAAGGCCCGGATCGCGCCGGAGCGCCGGAGGAGAATCGTTGATATTCCGCGGTTCTTCTCGCGGCCGATCCCGGCCCGGAGCGCCTTTGCAACAGATTTGGACAAGTCCCCGACCCAGCACGTCCCAGGAGCCCCACCCGCCCCACCGCATCCGAGCTCCGCGGCAGCGGACCCAAATAATGAGCGGCGACACCCCACTAGGCTGGTCCCATGATCCTCGAGCGCACGATCGCCCCCGTCTTCGCGGCCAACTGCTACGTCCTGGCGCCCGCGCCGGGCGGCCCCGCGCTCGTCGTCGACCCCGGCGCCGGCGCCGCCCGCGGCGCACTGGCGCTGCTGCGCTCCCACCGCCTGAGGCTGGGGGCGGTGCTGCTCACCCACGGGCACGCCGACCACGTGTGGGACGCCGCCGCCCTCATCGAGGCGGCGCGCGCCGAGGGGGCGCTCGCCTCCGACGACGCCGCCGACGCGCCCGTCTACATCCCCGGGCCGGACCGCTACCGCCTCGACGACCCGGACGCCACCACCGGCATACGCGTGGAGGGCATGGGCTTCGCCGACATGGCCGGCACCCCCTGGCGCGCGCCCACCGACCTGCGCGCCTTCCCCGGCGAGGGCTTCTCCGACGCCGTCGAGCTCGTCCCGGGCCTGGCCATCCGCGCCGTGGCGGCGCCGGGGCACTCGGAGGGCTCGACGGTCTTCTTCCTCAACGCCGACCTGGCGGCGTGCGACCTCCTCTACGAGGCCGAGGCGGTCGACGTCGACCCCTCCCTGGCGGACGAGGAGCGCCCCCGCCTCGTGGCCCTGAGCGCCGACGTCATCTTCAAGGGCAGCGTCGGGCGCACCGACCTGCCGGGGGGCGACCAGGTGCAGATGTGGGCGACCCTGCGCTTCCTCGCCTCCGCCATCGACCCGGACACCGTGCTGCTGCCCGGGCACGGCGCCGCCACCACCATGGCCCACGAGCACCATGCCAACCCCTACCTGGCGGAGGCCAGGATCCGCGGCGGGGACCGGCACGCGTGAGGCCCCGGCGCGACTCGCAGGGCCCGCGCCGACCCCGCCCGTCGTGAGAGGATGGCGCCCATGGCGCACTCCGCACGGGCACAACAGGCCCTGTCCCCCCTCTCCGGCTTCCCCGAGTGGCTCCCGGCCGGCCGCGTGGTCGAGCAGCACTTCATCGACGTCCTGCGCCATGTCTTCGAGCTCCACGGCTTCAGCGGCATCCAGACGCGCGCCGTCGAGCCGCTGAGCGAGCTGACGAGGAAGGGCGAGACCAGCAAGGAGGTCTACCTCCTCTCCCGCCTCCAGGCCGACCCCGCCGACCCCGCCGAGGCCGCCGGGACGGACCCGGCGGGGCGGCTCGGCCTCCACTTCGACCTGACCGTCCCCTTCGCCCGCTACGTCCTGGACAACGCCGGGGTCCTGCACTTCCCCTTCAAGCGCTACCAGATCCAGAAGGTCTGGCGGGGCGAGCGCCCCCAGGAGGGCCGCTTCCGCGAGTTCTACCAGGTCGATATCGACGTCGTCGGCGACGGCGCCCTGCCCCCGCACTACGACGCCGAGATCCCCCTCATCATGCACCAGGCCCTGTCCGCCCTGCCCATCCCGCCGGTGACCATCCACGTGTCCAACCGCAAGGTCGCCCAGGGCTTCTACAAGAGCGTCGGCATCGGCGACGAGGCGCTCATCGAGGTCCTGCGCGTGGTGGACAAGATCGACAAGATCGGCCCCGGCAACGTGGCCGCCGAGCTGGTCGGCGCCGTCGGCGCCACCGCCGGGCAGGCCGACGCCGCCCTGCGCCTGGCCGCCGTCACCACCGCCGAGCCCGACGCCGTCCGCGGGGCGGTCCTGTCCGCCCTGGACGGCGCCGAGCCGAGCGGGCTCCTGCTGGCGGGCCTGGACGAGCTGGAGGCGCTGCTGCGCACCGCCGCCCGGCGCCGGCCCGGCGCCGTCGTCGCCGACCTCAAGATCGCCCGCGGCCTGGACTACTACACCGGCACCGTCTACGAGTCCTTCATGGCCGGCCACGAGGACCTGGGCAGCGTGTGCTCGGGCGGGCGCTACGACTCCCTGGCCTCCAACGGCAAGCGCGCCTTCCCGGGCGTGGGCATCTCCATCGGCCTGTCGCGCCTGCTCTCGCGCGTCCTGGGCGCCGGCCTGGTGGAGGTGAGCCGGGCCGCGCCCACCGCCGTGCTCGTGGCCGTGGTCGACGAGGAGCACCGCGCCGACTCCGACGCCGTGGCCGACGCCCTGCGCGCGCGCGGCATTGCCGCCGACGTGGCCCCCACGGCCGCCAAGTTCGGCAAGCAGATCCGCTTCGCCGACAGGCGCGCCATCCCCTTCGTCTGGTTCCCCGGCATGGGCGGCGCCGCCGACTCCGTCAAGGACATCCGCTCCGGCGAGCAGGTCGATGCCGACGCCGCCACCTGGATGCCCGACGACGACGCCGACCTCGCGCCGCGGGTCCTGGCCGCCGGCGGATCCGGGGTCTGACGGGTTCTCGCGCGTGGCGCCGGGCACCGAGGACCAGCACGGCGGGCCCGGCTGCTTCCCGGGGCCCGACGCGCGTGGCGCAGTGGTGGTGGGGCGGTTGGGCGTCAGCCCGCCGGTGCGTCGGCCCGCGGGGCCGCGGGCAGCTCCGCCTCCCGGGAATCGCCTTCGGACGGGGCCGTCGAGGGCCGCGCCGCGGACGGGGGCGCGGGCAGCTCCTCGGACGGTGTCGTCTCCGGCAGTTTCTCGACGGCCCGGGCGAGGGCGTCGCCCAGCCCGTCGTACAGGTTGATGACGGCGTCCACGCCGGCGCGGCGCAGGGCGTCGGCCTCGTCGTCGTAGGTGGCCACGGCGATGACCCGCCCCTCGAAGTCGGAGCGGTTGAGCCACTCCAGAATGCGGACGTTGGCACCCGGATCGGACATGGCCAGCACGGCCTTGGTGGCGTGGACGGCGTCGAGGCGGTCCCAGAACTCCTGGTCGGTGGCGTCGGCCTCGAGGATGTTGAAGCCCCGCTCGGCGAGGGCCTCGACCTTGGAGGCGTCGCTGTCGATCCCCAGGACCCCGGTCTCGCCGTCGGCGTACAGGCGGTTGTAGGTGGCGCGGCCCACGCGCCCCATTCCGAAGACGACGGTGCGCACGCCGGCGATGTCGAAGGGCTGCTCGTCCGGGTGGAGGGCGGGGGAGGGCCGCAGCGGAATGAGGCCAGCGGCCCAGCGGATGAGCGCCGCGGGATGCCGGTTGACGATCGCCGAGACGATGAAGGACAGGGCCAGGGCCAGGCTGATCGCCGCCCTCCACTCGCGCCCCAGCGCGCCGTGCTCGACGGCGGCGGCCACGACGATGAGCGCGAACTCGGAGTAGGCCGTCATGGCCAGACCCGTCATGGCGGAGGTGCGCCGGCGCATGCGGAGGATCCGCACCGTGATGGTGTAGACGGCGGCGCGCACGGGCAGCAGGACGAGGAGGAGGGCGGCCAGCGCGAAGGAGCCAGCGCCAGGGACGCCGTCGAGTCCGATGGCCAGGAAGAAGCCGACGAGCAGGAGCTCCTTGATGGTGAACAGGGAGTGGGACAGCTCCTTGGCGGCGGGGTGGGAGGCGAAGAGGGCGCCCATGATGAGGGCGCCGAGGTCGCCGTCGACGCCGAGCAGGCTGAACAGGAGGTAGCCGGGCAGCAGCGCCATGGACATGCCGAACAGGGTGCGCATCTCGCCGTGGTCGATGCGGTTGAGGATCTTGCCGAGCAGCCTGGAGGCGGGCCACAGGGCCACGAGCGCCGGCGCCCAGGGGCTGGGGACGTGCCCGGAGGCGATGGTCATGTACAGCACCGCGGCGATGTCCTGGACGACGAGGACCCCGATGGCGATGCGCCCGTAGAGGGAGCCGGTGTCGCCGCGCTCCTCCAGGAGCTTGACGACGACGACGGTGGAGGAGAAGGACAGGGCGAAGCCGAGGATGAGCACGCCCGTCGGCGTGACGGCGTCGACCCGCAGGCCCAGGAGCAGCAGCCCGCCGATCAGGGCGCTGCCCAGCCCCGTGAGCACGACCATGGCCACCACGGCGGTGCCCGAGACCTCCCGGCGGGTCAGGATGCGCGGGTCGAGCTTGAGGCCGATGGTGAACAGGAGGACGGCCACGCCCAGGTCGCCCAGGACGTCGACGAATTCGAGGTTGGGCAGGGGGGAGGACCCGAGCAGGAAGCCGGCGGCGAGGAAGCCGATGAGAGGGGGCAGGCGCAGGAGGGTGGCGGTGAATCCCAGGACGACGACGACTAGCAGGTAGACGGCTGGGACCACGTGCGCCTCTTTCCGCCGGGCTCGGCGTCATCGGAACCTGTTATCAACGCTGGTAACCGCGCGAGGAGTCCGACTATTCCACCCGACGGCGCCCTTCGGCGGGGCCGTCGGGTCCGGGACGCCTCGGTGCTGACGGGGCCGCCGACGCCGGGATTCCGGCGGGCCGCCGGCAACGGGCCGGGCCCGGCACCGCTGGGTTCGGTGCCGGGCCCGGAGTCTCACCAGCGGTCCTTGCGCCCGCCCCGGAAGTCGCCGTCGCGTCCGCCGCGCTCGCCGCGTCCGAAGCTCCCGCGCGCGCCTCCGCGCCGCTCGTCGCGACCGCCGCGGAAGCCGCGCTC
>ERZ772973.1081-NODE-1081-length-10496-cov-10.638_pt1 | contig 10496 bp, 7 predicted proteins | sample MGYA00580672_ERZ772973 | MGnify/ENA primary metagenome ERZ772973 (study PRJEB29015, sample SAMEA2737938) | human oral metagenome | biome: human oral; feature: human-associated habitat; material: dental | place: China | collected 2152 ... | reverse complement strand
ACGATGAAGATTTAGCGCAAAAATGCCAGCGGGTGATTCATATCAAAGACGGCAAGATTGAATCGGATTCTGCTGCCAAGAAATCGGCTGCTAAAAATAAGTCGACTAGCAAGCTTACAGAGGAGGAAAAATAATGAAAACTACTGATATCGTTGCTAGAGCCGGCCGTAATTTGCGCCGCGCCAAAATGCGGACAATTTTGACAAGCGTGGCTATTGCTGTCGGCGGCTTCGCGATTATGGCTAGCCTGATGGTAGGGGAGGGCGCTAGGCAATATGTCGACCGGATTATTAACAGTAATATTGATCCAAATGGCTTAATCATTTCTAAGGACAAGCGGGTTACTACTGCTGGATCAGCGGTAGGCGGTAGAAGCGAATTAACTGAATATAATCCTAATGAGGCGTCGTATTATGGCCAAGAATACGATACGCTTACTCAGAGTGATATTGAAAAATTGCGCCAGCGCAAAGATCTTAAAAATGTTGAGCCGAACTATCAGCTGCGGCCAAAATATGTAGTATTTAGCGTGAAGAATGATAAGAAATATGTAGCCCAAGTTATGATGCGCGATAATACTTTGCAGTTAGAATCTGCAGCTGGCCGCGAAATTAAGTCGGGAACAAAGCTAGCGCCAGGCGAGGCAATTATACCAGAGAGCTACACCGAGAAACTAGGCAAAACGGCGTCAGAAATGGTTGGTTCGATGTTAACAATTACAGTTAGCCAGCAGCCGCAGCAGGCTGACACTGAGACGATTCAAAAAGTGTATATTGAGAAGGGCGAAGAGGGTGTCAAAGAACTTCTTGGCGGTAAGACGCTAAATAAGCAATTCAAAATTGTAGCGGTTGTCAAGAAATCGCCAGACCAGATGGCTAGCCGGCCAAATCTGTATATTGATTCGAGCGATGCTAAGGAATTAACGGACTTCAGTACTGCTGGAACTGATGCTTATCAAAAGTATATTTTTGCCAATGCGACAGCCACGGGCGGTAAAACTCCCGAGGAAGTTCGCGATAGCTTGAAGGACGCTGGCTATTCGTCGATGACTTCGAAAGATGTACAGAGTATGATTTTTACTTTCGTAAATATTTTGCAAACCATCGTGATGGGTTTTGGTATTTTGGCTTTGGTGGTGAGTGTATTCGGGATTATTAACACTATGTATATTTCGGTGCTCGAGCGGACGCAGCAGATTGGTCTGATGAAAGCTTTGGGCGCGTCAAAACGTGATATCGGGCGGTTGTTCCGCTACGAAGCAGCTTGGGTTGGCTTTTTGGGCGGTATGATCGGCGTGCTAGGTGCTTGGGGTGTCGGTACGCTAGCGAACCCAGCGATTTCTAAAGCATTGGGTCTAGGCAAGCACGATTTGCTGATTTTCCAGCCGCTAGACGCTGTTGTTGTAGTGTTGTCTCTGATGTTGGTGGCAATTGTAGCTGGTTGGTTGCCGAGCCGCAAGGCTGCCAAGCTTGATCCGATTGAGGCGCTGCGAACGGAGTAACTTACAGCGAAATAAGTTGGTTTGATACGATTAATAGATTTGTTGGCGTACGGTATCACGAGATGATATACTAATGCTATGCTAGATATTCGCTATATTCGAGAAAACGCCGATCGCGTTCAGGAATCGGCAAAAAATAAAGGCTACAATGACGTATCGATTGCTCGTTTGTTAGACACTGATGAGCAGCGACGGCAATTGCAGCAGCAGGTTGATGAATTGCGCACGCAGCGCAACGAAATTGCTAGCCAGATGAATGGCGGTAAACCAGCGCCAGAGCTGATTGAACAGGGCAGGGCCTTGAAAGAAGAGCTAGCGAAACTAGAGAGCAATTTGCGCGATGTCGAAGCAGATTTTCAAGTGCAGATGGACGCGGTGCCTAATGTAACGCTTGAGGACGTGCCGCTTGGCGGTGAAGCAGATAGCGTGGAGATTAAAACGTGGGGTGATAAGCGCCAATCTGCCGAGGATCATTTAGATTTTGCAACTGGCCGCGGTTGGCTTGATTTTGAGCGCGGCGCCAAAGTGGCCGGCACGAAATTTTACTACATCAAGGGCGATTTGATGCTGCTAGAGAACGCGATCTATCAGTATGCGCTGAACCTGTTGATTTCTAAAGGATTTATGCCGATGACAGTGCCGCACATGGTGTCGGGTCGAGTGGCGCGCGGTTCTGGCTTTGCTCCAAAGAGCCACAAGGAAAGCAATGAGTATTTCATCGACGGCGAAGACGTCATGCTGATTGGCACGGCTGAGGCGCCGCTGACTGGCTTTCATGCCGATGAAATCATCGATGAGAAAAAACTGCCGCTGCTCTATGCTGGTTATAGCCCTTGCTACCGCAAAGAAGCGGGTGCAGCTGGTAAGTTTAGCCGCGGACTGTTCCGCGTGCACCAGTTCAATAAGCTGGAAATGTATATCTTTTGTACACCAGAACAATCAGTCCAAATGCACGAAAAAATCTTGTCGATCGAGGAAGAAATTTGGCAAAACTTAGGCGTGCCGTACCATGTGGTGAATATCGCGGCTGGCGACCTCGGTGCGCCAGCAGCCAAAAAATATGATATCGAGTACTGGTCGCCAGTCGATAACCAGTATCGCGAGTTGACTAGTTGCTCGAATTGTACTGATTTTCAGGCGCGTAATCTCAATATTCGCGTGCGCCGCAGCGACGGCTCGCTGCAGGTACTGCACACGCTTAACGGTACAGCGGTGAGCTTGGCGCGCTCGCTAGTAGCAATCATTGAGAATTACCAGACCGATGACGGTAAGCTGCGCGTGCCAGAGGTGCTGCGGCCATATCTAGGTAATCGCGAGGAGTTGTGATGAAGCGAGTGGTGCGCCAAGTTTCGCGCAGCGGCTATCAGAAACTTGCTAAACCGTTGCTTTTTCGACAACATCCAGACAAAGCGCATGAGGGTATGATCAAAGCGGCGCGAGCACTGCACCGAGTGCGCGGCGAGAATATTTTGCGGGTGTGGAATTATCGCAATTCGCGGCTCGAGCAGGAGATCTTAGGCCTAAAATTCAAGAATCCGCTAGGAATGTCAGCTGGGCTGGACAAGAACTTCGACTTGCCGCCAATAGCTAAGCGGATTGGCTTAGGTTTCGAAATTGGCGGCTCAACTACTGCGCAGGTTTGCGCGGGCAATCCGCGGCCGTGGTTTCGCCGCTTACCGAGCGAGAAATCGATTGTAGTTAACGTCGGCTTGGCAAATAACGGAGTCGCTCGCAATATACAACGGATTAAGCAGTATCCGCGGCGGCTGTGGCGCGATTTCCCGTTGAGCGTGTCAGTTGCTAAAACCAATAATCCTGAAAATGTTAGCGATAGCGAAGCGATTGCCGACTATTGCCAAAGTTTGCGCCAGCTAGAGGCAGCTGGTTGCGCGCCGTTGTACGAAATCAATATTAGCTGTCCGAATACTTATGGCGGCGAGCCGTTTACGACGCCAGCACGGCTGGATAAATTATTGACGGCGGTAGATGACTTGCGCTTAACGCGGCCAATTTTCGTTAAGATGCCGACAGATAAAAAGTGGCCGGAATTTATGAAGCTGCTAGCAGTAATTGATCGGCATGAGGTTGCTGGCTTAACGATTGGCAATCTAGTCAAGGATCGCTCGGCGCTGCGTAATTCAAAATTGCTGGATAGCGAGGTCAGGGGAAATCTCAGCGGCCAGCCGGCGCGGGAACTTACTACTGGGTTAATTTTCAAAACTTATGCTAAATACCGCGATCGTTTTGTGATTATCGGTGTCGGCGGCGTGTTTACTGCCGAGGATGCTTACGAGAAGATTTGTGCTGGTGCGAGCCTGGTGGCTATGGTGACGGCGCTAATGTTTGAGGGGCCGCAGGTTGTCGGCGAAATTAACGAAGGCCTAGTTAAGCTGCTTGACCGCGATGGCTTTCAGAATATTACTGAGGCGATTGGTAGCGCTCACCGCGGCTAAATGCTATAATTAAAATACATTATCGGTTTAACGAAAGGGGTCAAAGTGATTGCAGATATTGATATAACTGGCGTAGGCGGCTACGTTTTGGATGAACCGACAAAAAAGTATATTAGCAAGAAAATCGGCAGATTAGATCGCTTGGTGACGCGGCATGCTCGCAAAACTATGAGTGCTTCGGTGAAGATCGAGGAAGTCAATCGCGATAACGGCAACAAATATGAAGTCGAAGTGATTATTAACGTGCCAGATCAGGTTATCAAAGCCAAAGATTCGACAATGAACGTTATGGCAGCAACTGATATAGTCGAGCGCAAGCTAGCCGGGCAGCTTCGCAAGTACAAGCAAAATTTGTTAGCTCACGTCGGCCGGCGCGATATACTAGCGCGGTTCAAACGCGGTTTTGACCGCGAAACACAGTAGTGATTTAGTAGCAGCCTCTTCCAAAACTCCCCGAAAACAGTTATAATTAGGGGAGTTTTTGGAAAATACCTGAAAGTGAGGGAAATTTGACGTTATGGCGATAACACAACAGAAGGTGCTGACAAAGGTTTTTGGTGACCCGCAGAAGCGGATTTTGCGGCGTTTACAAAAGAAAGTCGACGAAATTAATGCACTTGGCCCGAAGTACAAGAAATTATCTGACGAGGAATTGGCTGGCCAAACCGATGTTTTGCGCAAGCGTCTGCAGAAGAAATCTGTGACACTTGATACGATTTTGCCAGACGCTTTTGCGGTGGTGCGCGAGATGGCCGATCGGACAATCGGCGAGCGCCATTACGATGTGCAGCTGATTGGTTCAATGGTATTGCATGAGGGTAGCGTGGCCGAGCTGAAGACTGGCGAGGGTAAAACTTTGATGTCGACGCTAGCAGCCTACTTGAATGCGCTCGAAGGTAAAGGCGTACATGTTGTGACTGTCAACGATTATCTGGCACAGCGCGATGCCGGCTGGATGGGGCAGATTTATAATGCGTTAGGCTTATCGACTGGGGTGATCATCAATGAGGCTTCATTCTTATACGACGAAAATTATGACAATGAGGCGCATACTGATCCGCGCATGAAGAAGCTTCGTCCGTGCACCCGTAAAGAAGCTTACCAGGCAGATATTACTTATGGTACTAATAATGAATTCGGCTTTGATTATTTGCGCGACAACATGGTTAACGATATCGAGCTGGTGCGCCAGCGCGATTTGAATTTTGCGATTGTCGACGAGGTGGACTCGATTCTGATCGATGAAGCGCGGACGCCGCTAATTATCAGTGCGCCGGCCTCTGAGAATCCTGATAGCTATTATCAATTTGCCAAGATTGCGGCGAAGTTGACGCCAGAAGATTATACCTTGGAAGAGAAACGCAAGCAGGTCGCGCTGACCGACGAGGGCGTCGAGAAAGTCCAAAAAATGCTGGGTATAAAAAACTTATACACCCCAGAGTATGTGCGCAGCGTTTACCATATGGATCAAGCTTTGCGGGCGCAAACGCTGTTTCATCGCGACAAAGACTATGTGGTGACAAACGATGGCGAGGTGATAATCGTTGACGAGCACACTGGTCGGCTCAAGCAAGGCAACCGTTATAGCGAAGGCTTGCACCAGGCGATTGAAGCCAAAGAAGGCGTACCAGTATTGCAGGAAAGCATGACGCTAGCGACGATTTCCTTTCAGAATTACTTCCGACTGTACAAAAAACTTAGCGGTATGACTGGTACTGCTTTCACTGAGGCTGAAGAGTTTCAGCAAATTTATTCGCTTGACGTAGTAGTGGTGCCGCCGAACAAGCCAATTACTCGCCAGGACCACCAGGACCTAATTTACAAGACTGAGAAAGGTAAGCTGAAGGCGGTGGCCCAAGCGATTAAAGAATATCACGATGAAGGCCGTCCGGTGTTGGTTGGCTCTGGTTCAATCGCTAAAAACGAAATGATCGCCAAATATTTGGATAGCGAAGGTATTAAGTACGAAATTCTAAATGCCAAGAACAACGAGCGCGAAGCAGAGATTATCTCGCATGCTGGCGAAAAGGGCGCAATTACGCTAGCTACTAATATTGCTGGGCGCGGCACCGACATCAAACTCGGGCCAGGCGTCAAAGAGCTGGGCGGTCTAGTGGTTATTGGTTCAGAACGCCACGAGTCGCGCCGGATTGATAATCAGCTGCGCGGCCGCGGCGGCCGGCAGGGAGACCCAGGTGACACTCAATTTTACGTTTCGACTGAGGACGATTTGATGCGTATCTTTCAGGGCGAGCGGATTGCTAACGTGCTGGAACGCCTAGGTGTCGATGAGGAGACAGCGATTCAGAATCGTGCCGTCAGCAAAACATTGGAGGCAGCGCAGAAGCGAGTCGAAGGCTATAACTTTGATACGCGCAAAAATGTTGTTCAGTACGATAATGTTATTAACCGCCATCGCAAAGTTGTTTACACGGTGCGCCGCAAAATCCTCGAAGGCGATAATATCAAACCAGAAATTCAGCGTTTGTTGCGGGCGATGGTTAATAAATTAACAGAGGTACCAGCCAAGAATAATCCAAAATTTGTCGAAGAATTCGCAGAGATTATCCCGCTGGAGGTCGACGAAATTGAAAAAATTGGCGCGATCAAAAAAGATAGTCAGCGCCGCGATAAAGCGTTAGCTGCTGCACAAAAAATGTATACAGCCAAAGAAAGAGAGCTCGGCGACGATCTAATCCGCGGGGTTGAGCGCGAAGTTTATCTGCAAGTACTTGATACGCTGTGGATGCAGCACCTCGAAAACATGCAGCATTTGCGCGAAGGCATTCACTGGCGCAGCGTCGGCCAGCGCGACCCGCTGGTTGAATACCGCAGCGAGTCGCAGAAGCTGTTTGATAGCTTACAAGCGACATTGCGCGAGGAAGTCTTGCGTGCTATTTATCATGTGCGCGCCACCGACGCTATTAGCCGCGAATCAATTGACGATGATCACCAAACGGAATTGACGAAGCTTGCCGAGACCTCGGTCGAGCATGGAGTCAACGAAATCACTGGCGGCGAAGAGAATCGCGATCACGATTTCGGCGGTTCAATAAAAAGAGCCGCCTCGACCGCCGAAACTAATCATAGGCGCAACGTTGCCCGTAAAAAGAAAAAGGCCAAGCGCCAGAATCGAAAAAAGAGCCGCTAGATGAAACACACAGTAATAGAAGTACGGCTCGACAATGGTTCGCGTGGGCTGCTTATTGACGTGCCTGGCGCAACGGTGATGAGCTTCCAGTTTCAATTTCGCGCTGGCAACCGCTATGTTGGACGCAAAAATATTTATGAAACCGCTCATGTGATGGAGCATATGTCATTTGGCGCTAATGCTAAGTTCTCGAGCGAGCACGCTTACGAAGCAGAATTCACCAAAAATGGCGCGTACCATAATGCTTGGACAAGTGATTTATCAATGGTATATGTGGCTGATTGCGCTGATTTTGAATGGGATCGGATTTTAGAATTGCAGCAAGTGGCGATTTGCCAGCCGCACTTTCAGCAAGAATCGCTAGAGGCCGAAAAGGGCAATGTCCGCAGCGAACTAACGGGATATTTGAACAATCACGGCCGTGTGCTTTGGCCGAAAGTTCAGCAATTGCTAGGCGAGGACGTTTATACGTTTTGGCAGCGTTTGCGGACGATTAACAATATCACGCTTGAGGATATTCAGCGCCACCATCGAAAAACACACACTTCGGATAATATGCGCTTTGTGATTGCTGGTAAGCTCGATGGCCGGCGCGAGCAGATTAAAAGTATGCTTGAGAGCTGGGAGTTGCCGCGCGGCGAACGTTTCACAGTACCGCGTGATGTTTTGAAAAAGGCTGACCCGACTCTGATTAAGCGCAAGGAAGCGACTAATCTGACCTTTGGTTGGAGCATGTCGCTGCCACGCGAAATCAATGACGCTGAACTAGAGGCAATGTCGTGCTTGAATCATATCTTGACCGGAACGATGCACTCGCGTATCTTCGGTGCTGCCCGCAAAAAGGGTTTGGCTTACGGTATGTTTAGCGAAGCTAGCGCTGGTTTTTATGATAGCAGTTGGGATTTTGGCGGGCAGGTCAATGTCGAGACCGCTGACCGGCTTTTCGACATTATCGCCCGCGAAGTGCGAGCGGTGCTTGATGGGAAAATTAGCGAAGAAGAATTGTCGGCGGCGCAGTCCTACGCGCTAGGGCGTCACCAGATGGGGGCGCAGACGGTCGCACAGATTAGCAATTTCTATAGCGGGCGTTATTTCGGCGATGGTTTTGTCAAGGATTATGAGCGCGTGCCCGAAGCAATCCGCAACATCACTCGCGAACGGATGATCGCGACGGCGCGCGAATTTATCGGCGCGGACACCTGGGTGCTGGCTGGTGTCAGTGCTAGCGATCAGAAATCACTGACGCGGCTAAATGATAAGCTAGAAAAGCTGTTTTAGAATAATAATTTCAATCAAAAGTAAAATGCTCCGCCGCCGACCCAGCGGAGCATTTTACTTGCTCAACGTTGGGCGGGCGACGGAGTTGGCGTTTCCGTCTGGGTCTCGGTACCGCTAGCGGAGCCGAGTATCTGTCGATACTTGGCTCCGGTTACTCTCATAGTGACCTTACCGTCTGAAGAGCTCGAGAAAGCTCTTTTCAGCAAATTCGCAAGTCCCTCGTTAGTCGAGGCACTGATTGAAAAGCTCTGCACATCCGTCGTGCAGTTCGCTGTCCACCACCCGAAACGGATTGACGGACGGCAACTATCGTCAAACGTTTCGTGTACCTCATAGCCGGTAGCGGACTGCGTTACGGCGCTAAGATCGATTGACATTGTTGACATTTCGTCATCTGGTATGATGACGAAATTAATGCTAGTTAGTGGAATCTCAAGGATTTCCCGGATTCCATTACTGTGCTGAAATCCGACCAGAAGGGTGGTGCCTCCTTGGAATGTCGCTTGTCCACTAATGTAAAACGCATTACCAGTGACTGTCATCTCTCCCGAAAGAGAGACGGACTTGTCACCTAATGACAACGGATAGGAATCTCCACTGTTGATACCATAAATGGCAGCGGCCTCTGCGAAGGTTGCTAGCCTCTCTCTCGGTCTATATGGCATCGTGCTTACATATGTAATAGCGTTTGCTATTATGTAGGAGACTATTATCGTTACAGCAAATGTAACGATAAATTTCAGTTTCTCCCCCTCATCGCAAGTGGATAGGGAAATAAAGCTAGCAAACATGATTCCTATGCAAGTGCACACGATTGCCGCGGTGAGCCATCCCACAATGGACTCCTCTCTTATGATAGACGGAAACGTTCCATCTCTTGCGGGTCGGCGCAAAAGATTAATATATATCAATAAATGATTTTGTTGTCAAATCAACGCGTGAAATACCGGTATTTTGGCGGGTTAGGCACGTGCTATAATAGTCGTTATGAAGATTATTATCGCTGGCTACGGCGTAGAAGGTATATCAAATCTGATATATTTCCGGCAGAAATTTCCTGACGCGGAGTTTGTGGTGGCTGACGAGCGTTCGGTGGATAAACTGCCAACAATTCCGGACGGCGTGAAGTTGATTTCTGGCAAAAACGTCTTCAGCGAGCAGCTAGACGACGCTGATTTGGTGGTGCGAACGGCCAGTTTGCCGCCGCGCAATATCAAAACGAGCGGCAAGATTTGGTCGGCGACTAACGAATTTTTCCAGGAGTGTCCAGCGCCGATTATTGGTGTGACGGGGACGAAAGGCAAGGGTACGACTTGTAGTCTGATCGCGGCGATCTTGCGGGCGGCCAGTCAGACGGTGCATTTGGTTGGGAATATTGGCGTGCCGGCGCTGGACGTCTTGCCGAAGATTAAAAAAACCGACATTGTCGTTTATGAATTGTCTAGCTTTCAGCTGTGGGATCTAGAAAAATCGCCGCATATTGCGGTGGTGCTGATGATCGAGCCGGACCATCTGAATGTTCATACGGATTTCGCCGACTACCTCAATGCTAAGAAAAATATTCGCCGCCACCAGCATCTTGGCGATGTTTGTTTATATCACCCGACGAATAAATATTCGCGGGAAGTGGCTGCCGCGCCGCTTGATAGGCTGCCAGATACGGGCGATAATCATGGCGATACGCTGGACTTCGCGCAGCGCTATGCTATTGCTGACGATGATCAAGTTTATGTTCAGGACGGCTATTTTTGCGTGCAAAGTCGGCAGATTTGCAGCACTAGCCATTTGCGCTTGCCGGGCGCGCACAACCTCGAGAATGCCTGCGCAGCGATGAGCGCGGTGACGGAACTGCCGATTACGGTAACTAATGAGCAATTTGCTGCTGGACTAGAGAGTTTTACAGGGCTGCCGCACCGTTTGAAATTCGTCGCCGAGAAAAGCGGCGTGAAATATTACGATGATAGCATTTCAACCACGCCCGGTAGCGCTATTGCCGCGTTAAAAGCCTTCACGGAGCCAAAAATTTTGATTTTGGGCGGATCTGACAAGGGGGCGGAATACGCGGAATTAGCGCAGGAAATCGCCAGGCAGCAAATGCGGGCAGTGATTGTCA
>ERZ772973.1080-NODE-1080-length-10496-cov-20.597_pt1 | contig 10496 bp, 7 predicted proteins | sample MGYA00580672_ERZ772973 | MGnify/ENA primary metagenome ERZ772973 (study PRJEB29015, sample SAMEA2737938) | human oral metagenome | biome: human oral; feature: human-associated habitat; material: dental | place: China | collected 2152 ... | reverse complement strand
ACATGCTCGGCATTTCGCGTCCGACGCTGGTCAGGATGCTGGAGGCCGGTGAGATCCCGTTCGAGAAGGTCAGGCGGCATCGCCGGTTGTTTCTCACCGACGTGCTAGAGTTCCGAGAGCGTCGACGTCGGGCGGCGAATGAGGCCCTGTCGGACATGGTGACCGACGCCCAGGCGATGGACGATTATGACGAGGACCCCGCCGAGGCACGCAAGGTTCTTAGGGACCTCCGCTCTCAGGACTGAACTCTGACGTTCGCTGCTTGCCGTAACGGCTGTGAAAGTTCAGTCGTGCCTGGCACAGCGGGGGTATCGGACGAGAAAGACGCTGGCAGACTCGTGCTGCAGCCCGTCTCTGTGTACCGCAACGTCAACCGCATCCTGGCCAAGCTCCACCTGCGCGACCGCGTCCAAATCGCCGTTGCCTGGTACAAGAACGATGACTGAGGTACAAGATCCACGTTTGTGCCAACTTTTGCGCCAACAGCCCTTACCCGGTCGGGAATATTCAACGCTGTTTGGAAAAAGGAATACGGCATCGCTGCGTGTGCGATATCTCCGTTGGGATTCAGGAGGCAATGGGTAGCGTCAAATTACTCGACGATATTATCTATCGAGTTAGGGGTTAACTTTGTCAATCATTCGGTTCGTCCTCCTGGCTGGGTAATTTAGTCAACAATATAGGAATTAGAGTAAGACGTAAGGTAAACCACCAGAAGTGGACGGCTTGCAGCGACCAATTTACAGAGTCGTCAATCAATCCGTGCGCCACGCGGTTTCGTAGGTTAACCCCTTGGGAATCGCATAGAAGTAATCGCATCTCGAAAACGATACTGTCGCCAAACTTCTCAACCAATGCCGGTTCAGATATCAAAGCATTCAAGCTTTTTTCATCTTCGGTCCCGTCATCCTGAATGATCCTGGTTTGTACGCCGAGGCTGCGCAAGACGTCTCGAACAAAGTGTTCAAATTGTGGCGCCAAAACAGAGACGGCTATGCCATAGTTCCCCTTCATTCCTTCATTTAATCCCAAGGCCCAGAGGTGTTCGCGTCCACTAGGAACGAAACGAGAATTGTAACATAGTTGGATGAAATGTGTTAAAGAAAATCGATGCTCGGTATTGATTATATCCTGAGCAGGGAGTATTGCGCCTTTTGCGAAAACCTCGATTTGGGCTTTGTATATTCTGCATACCTCCGACCAAACTTCGGGGGAACCTTCAAAGTCTGGTGGGGCGGCAGCATTTAGTGAATCAAATATTTTTTGTCCAGTGGAAGGGTCATAGGTGGTACGGTGAGCCCAAGGAATAATGTTCGAATTTACTCGAGATTGTGCATCGGATACTACTTTATATGGTTCAACAAACCAGCCAAGACTGACGAATTTAAGTGCAGCTTCCAGAGGATCGGAGATACCTGAAACGTATCTTTGTACCTTCGATATGCAATCCTGGAGATTGATCTCTCTTTCAGTAATATGCGCCATCGATTCGATTAGGATCTCTCTAGAATCGTTGATCTTATGGACTAATTCAATTATTCGTTTGTCGATACCGTTGGTAATTCTGTATTTTTTCGGAAGTTTGCGTAGAATGGCGAGAGAATTCTCCAGACAATTAACAGTGACCACGATCGCAGATTCGCTTGATTCGGGCTTTAATGTTGCTAAACTTTCGTGAATGTCTGCACATTTCACGAGCATGTCACGTTGCTTGTTGTCATCGAAGTTTACGTACCATCGACTAGCCTCGGATAGGCAATCCAGTGCGGTTAAGTGATTGTTGTTTTTGAGGGCTTCTGTCGCGTGATCTTCTAAAGCTAGAGCGACAGCTTCTTTTTTATCTTTCCGACATAGATTATTTAATCTAAGGAAAATCGCCACAGAAAGGAGGTGGGTGCCCGAAAGAGAGGAGTCGACGGCGTCAATGAGACTGAGTAAATTATCGCTTACTTGGCGGATGTGATGGTATCCCGAGTTTCCAGACCGACGGGCGATCTCAATTGCTCGCTGCCAAGCAAACTGAGTTTTGAGGAGCCATGACTCCTCGTCTATTGGCATTGAAAGGTAGGTTTCAATTGTCGTTTCTCGGAAAGTCGCGTTGGAGCGATCGCAGTATGTCCATGCAATATCATTTATGCGAGCCTTGAGTTCCACGTTTGACATAAGAGGTGCAATTTCGAAAAGGATTCCTTTTTGATGTTCAGTGAGGTCGGTAGGTGTCCAGGACCTTCTCTCACCTAAAATGATTGACGGCGGGAATGGGTTTTCCCAGTCGTCTGGCTTGAAGTCAACGTTGCATATTTCGTTAATTACTTCAATTACTTTTTCCTCCAACGGTGTGCAGTCACCAGATTTAAGGCGTCTCTCAAACTGTTCGCTAAGCTCTTCCAAACTGTTTGAAGAGGAATTGTTGATGGGAGTTTCCCACCATTCTGAATTTAGTTCCATTATGTTTCCTTGCATGCTTCGATTGCTGTCACCGCTCTCGGAGAGGTTCGCCGCTGAGCCCCCGGAACCTTTCAACATAGGCGGCCAGGGCGGCTTGGACGCGGCGTTTCTTCTCGTCGTGGCTGTCGTCGGCCGCGCGGCGGAATCTGGGGGTGGGCGGCAGGATCCTTGTGATTGCGGTCCCCTCAGTGGGTACGTACCCGTTCCGCATGGCGGCCTCCACCAGTGCCTTCGCCGGCTCTTCGCGCAGCTTCTCATCTCGGATGATCGCTGCCAGTTCCTCGCTGCGCCGCTGCTCAATGAACGCCCGCCACTGCTCGTCCACGTCCCCGAAGGCGGACACCGCGTGAACGAACTCCTCAATGAGGTCCCGCTTGTTGTGCAGGCTGGGACTGGACATCACCGCCCGGCGGATCTCCACCGGAATCTCCTTGTCCTCACCATCGCCCGCCTCCTCGCGGTGCTTCTCCACCAGCATGAGGACGTAGTCGACTCCCACCTCCACCTGCTTGACCAGTTCGATCTCGAAGACGAGATCGTCGTTGACGACCTCCTTCTCCACGTCGGCGGCTCGCCGCATCTCGGCATACAGGTCCACATACACGCTGCGGTAGTCCTGGAACTCGGCTTCGCCGATGACGTCGTCGTCTCCGAAGTCGTCAAAGCTCGCCAGGATGTTGCGCAGCCGCAGAATCTTCCCGAACTGCCGGATGAACTCCTTCTGCTCGGCCTCCGAGGCGATCATCTGCCCCGGCTCGAACCTCGCCCGCAGTTCGCCAATCTTCTCCAGGTAGTCCTCCAGGTACTCCTTGTACGGCTTGAGGAGCACCAGTCCCCCGGCGGCCTCGTTGCCGAACAGGGCGATGGCCTCGTCGGTCTCCTCCTGCAGGTCCCGAAAGCAGATCACGTTGCCGTAGGTCTTGACCGAGTTGAGGATCCGGTTCGTGCGCGAGAACGCCTGGATGAGCCCGTGCGTGCGCAGCGACTTGTCCACCCACAGGGTGTTGAGGGTCTTGGAGTCGAACCCGGTGAGGAACATGTTGACCACGATGACCAGGTCGATTGTCCGCTCCGCCAGCCGCCGGGAGATGTCCTCGTAGTAGCCCTCGAAGCCCTGCGCGCTCGTGTCGTAGGCGGTACCGAACTGAGCGTTGTAGTCGCGGATCGCCTCATCGAGGAAGGCGCGGTCGTCCGCGGTCAGTTGCGAGGGGTCCACGGCCTCATCGGCCAGCGTCTCCCCGGGAGCATCGGCGTTGGGTGCGTAGGAGTAGACGATGCCGACGCTCAGACGCCGGTCTGAGCCCAACCCCTCCTGCTGCCGCTTGAACTCCATGTAGTAGGCACGCGCCGCCCGGATCGACGCCGTCGCGAACAAGGAGTTGAAGCCCAGCACTCGCTTCTGCCCTAGCGTGTAGGAGGAGTTGCGCCGTGTCTTCTGGTCGAAGTGCTCACGGATGTAGCCCACCACCTGGGCCAGCCGCTCTGGTGCCAGCAGCGCCCGCTCGGTGTCGATGGCACTGATCTCGGCGTCGCGCACGACGTCGGGCATCTTGATCGTGTCGATGTAGTCGATGCGGAACGGCAGCACGTTCTTGTCCCGGATCGCGTCCACAATCGTGTACGTGTGCAGCTGGTCGCCGAAAGCCTGCGCTGTGGTGCGCAGCTGGACGTTGCCGCTTGAGCCGGAGTTCGCCGCGAAGATCGGCGTGCCCGTGAACCCGAAGAGGTGGTAGTTGCGGAAGGCCTTGGTGATGGCCGTGTGCATGTCCCCGAACTGGCTGCGGTGGCACTCGTCGAAGATGAGGACCACGTGCCCGGTATAGATGGCGTGCTTGCGGTTGCGCCCCACGAAGTTGGAGAGCTTCTGGATCGTGGTGACGATGATCTGTGTATCCGGGTCGTTGATCTGCCGGCTCAGCTGGTTGGTGGACTGGTTCGCGGAGACCGTCCCATCGGCGAAGCGGTTGTACTCCTTGATGGTTTGGTGGTCCAGGTCCTTGCGGTCGACGACGAAGATGACCTTGTCGATCCCTTCCATCCCGGCGGCCAGCTTCGCGGTCTTGAAAGAGGTGAGGGTCTTGCCTGATCCGGTGGTGTGCCAGATGTAGCCGCCGCCGGCCACGGTGCCGGTCTGCTTGTTGGCCGACGCCGTGAGGATCCGCTGGAGAATCGCCTCGGTCGCGGCGATCTGGTAGGGCCGCATGACCAGCAGCTTCTGCGCGGTGGTGAAGACGCAGTAGCGGGTCAGCAGGGCCAGCAGCGTGTGCTTGGCGAAGAAGGTCCGGGTGAAGTCGACCAGGTCCGTGATCGGCTTGTTGGCGGCGTCGGACCACCAGGAGGTGAACTCGAAGGAGTCCGAGCTGGCGGCCTTCGACTCACGCTTGCCGCGCGTCGACTCGGTGACGTGGTCGAACCGGGTGGTGTTCGAGTAGTACTTGGTCTGGGTGCCGTTGGAGATGACGAAGATCTGGACGTAGCCGAACAGGCCAGCGCCCGCCCAGAAGGAGTCGCGCTGGTAGCGGTTGATCTGGTTGAAGGCCTCGCGGATGGGCACGCCGCGGCGCTTGAGCTCGATGTGCACCAGCGGCAGGCCGTTGACGAGGACCGTGACGTCGTAGCGGGTGTGGTGGGCGCCGGTATCGACGACGTACTGGTTGGTGACCTGCAGACGGTTGTTGTGGATGTGCTGCTTGTCGATGAGCCGGATGTTCTTGGAGTCGCCGTTGTCCCGGATGAGGGTCTGGACGTGGTCCTCTTGGATACGACGGGTCTTCTCCGCGATCTCGTCCCCGCCGCCTGAGCGGGTGCGGATCGACTGGGCGAAGAAGCGCTCCCATTCCTCATTGGTGAAGGTGTAGTCGTTGAGGGTTTCGAGCTGGGTGCGCAGGTTGGCGACGAGCTCGTCCTCACTGGTGAAGGTGACGTACTCGTAGGCCTGTGCCTGTAGCTGGCGGATGAAGGCCACCTCCAGCTCGGCCTCCGACTGGTAGCCGGCGCGGTCGGTCTCCTCGGGCTCATAGAGGCCGACGACGGTGCTCTCACTGGTCACGACGACCGGTTCGACGCCGACGGCCGAGGCTTCACGAATGCTCATGGGAAGACGCTTTCGTCAGGGCTGGAGAGATTCTGCTGGGGCGGTGGAACTGGAGTCCAGGTCCCGATTCTCCCAGTCACCGTAGGTGCCTCCTGCCCATTTCCAGGCGGTACGGCCATTGCAGGAGCGACCGGTTGCGATGGCCCCGGCGGTAGAAGGTGAGGGGAAGGGGACGTCCCGCGTGAGCGTACCGGCTAAACCATCGACGGCGATACTTCCATCATCGACGAGCTTGGTATGCCGGGACCGGTAGGATTCGTAGGCGCGGCGGGTGCTTTGTTTACTGCCCTTGTTGGTCCATTCGCCAACGATGTGGGACCCCTCCAACATAATGAATTCATCCCCAATAATGCGCGCTTGGGCGTAAATGTCTCGTTTAGGGACAGTGAGTGTGAAGACGGGGGAGTCGATGCCCGGGGGAGGGGCTTGCCTATCCGGGAGTGTCTTGGTGCTGCGCAGGATGTTGACGCCGAGGACCGGGAGGACACCGCGGACCTGGTCGAGGAATGCCTCGGCGTCGGACTGCTGAGCCTCCGAGAGCTTGCGGGGCTGTGGAGTTTGAGCATTGTCCGACAGGGTACAGCGTTTGGCTGTAGCGGCGACTTCGACAAGTCGGGCTTCAAGGTAGCCCCAGTGCCCTTCATTGAAGGAGTCGTCACGGCTGCTGACGAGGACTGCCCGGTCCCACCAGTCCTTTTTGCGGTCGTGCTGACGGAATCGTGTGGAGAAGTCTTCAGTTCTCCCGATGTAGCAGGCGACGTTCTCGATGGCATCGGGGTCATCGCCAAGAAGAAGATAGACACCGTTGCGGTGAGTCTCTTCTCGGGCGAGGAGGCGAGTGAGGGCTGTGCGGGGGCCGGAGAGGATGTGACCAGTCCATCCCGAGACGTTCGCGGTTGTGATGCCGCCGGGCTCTCCGTCAACAAGGAAGAGCTCAATGTGTTTTCCACTCATGGGATCATTTCTTTTCAGGGAAGGTGAGGAGACGGTCGCGGTAGTACTCGTACTGCTTGCGACGTGCCTCGATCTCAGCGGGGAGGCCAGAATTCAGATCGTTAACTAGGGCGTCAAAATCGTCGAGGATGTTGGCGATACGACGTTGTTCATCAAGTGGCGGCAGTGGAATTTGGATTTGCTCGATTCCTTTTGCGGAGAGGCGCTTCACCTTGGCTCGTGAGACGAATCTGTCTTTCTGGCGGTGATATTCGCTCGTGCGGAGGGAGTGCGATATGTACCTTGGGTTTTGGTCGTGATGTAGGGCGAACGAGTCATCGTGGTAGGCGACAGGTGTGGTCCCTAGCCAGGCAACTCCAGTACCGACGTCTGCGACGGTCTCTCCGACAGCAGCTATGATGATATCTCCTGGTTGTGCGAATCGTAGCTGTGGTTCGATCTCATCCTTTACGAATGAGACGGTAGAGTCTGTTTTGCAGCCGTAGGTCGTGTAGATTTCTCCGTAATGAATCGCCGGGATTCCTTCGCCAACCATGTCGTTACGAGTGAATCGTCGTCCCCTCTGGAGTTTGCCGATGTCCTTAATGGGTACAAGCTGCGCTTGTTGTGAACCGGAGACAATGAGGTTGCGAAAATAGGTAAACTGCCGGCGGCGGGCCTCCAGTTCTGCCTCCAGTTCTGCCTCCAGTTGAGTGAACTGGTCTAACGTCCTCGAGATCTCTTGCTGCACTTCGAGAGGGGGAATTGGGAACTTGAACTTCTTGAATGCCTTCATGTTGACTGAAGAGAAGCTAGAAGTAGTTGTGTTCTTGAGGCACCATTCGTCTAGTTTGAAACAGTAATAAAAGAGGAATTTTATTTCCAAGGAGTCCCTGAAGCTATCCTTGACTGTAAGGTTTGTAAACCTCTGGTTTGAAAGGTGTGGCACTCGAACGAGTGCGTGCTCCCCAATGGTGGCGGATGTGGCGACGAGAATTGAGTCTGCCGGGAAGGTTCTGCTACCTTTAACTGCAGATTTGGAGATTCTTTGAGTTGCGTCTTGCAAGATTCGTCCGTGAGAGCGAATGTCATCCATTCTGAACCAGGGGACATCGCTTCCCGCCCATGCTTCAACATCGTTTTTTGAGGGGGTGTAACCGTTTCGAGTTTCGAAAATTTCCTCCAATGTCCGAAACTCCACGCCGTCGGGGCAGAGGTCGCGGATGAGGCTGTCGATGCGGCTCACCGGGCGCCTCCTTCAAGGTCGGCGATGATCTCATCGATGTTGGCGCGCAGCACCGCCTGCCGCTCCACGATCTCCTTGATCCGGGCATTGAGTTCCACGATGTCGACCTCCTCGCTAGGATCCTCCGCCTCCACGTAGGAGGACACCGAGAGGTTGAAACCGTTCTCCCTGATTGCCTTCGCGCTCACCAGGGCAGTTACATGATCGACGTCAGCACGCTTGGCGAGCGTCTCCAGGATCATCTCCTGGTTTTCCGCCGAGAGCTTGTTCTTGTTGCCCTGCCGCACGAACTGCTTCGAGGCGTCCACGAACAGGACGTTGTTGTCCTGCTTCGACTTCTTGAGCACGATGATGCACGTGCCGATCGTCGTCCCGAAGAACAGGTCCGGCGGAAGCTGGATGACGGCGTCGACATAGTTGTTCTCCACCAGGTACTGGCGAATCTTGGCTTCAGCGGCACCGCGGAAGAGCACACCCGGGAACTCGACGATCGCCGCTGTCCCATCCACCGCCAACCAGGACAGCATGTGCATGGTGAATGCCAGGTCCGCCTTCGACTTCGGGGCCAGGACGCCCGCTGGGGAGAAGCGCGGGTCGTTGATGAGAGCTGGATCGTCTTTGCCGATCCACTTCGTCGAGTACGGCGGGTTGGAGACGATCGCCTCGAAGGGCTCGTCATCCCAGTGCGCCGGGTCGGTGAGCGTGTCCCCGTGGGCGATGCTGAAGTCGGCGAAGTTGATGTCGTGCAGGAACATGTTGATCCGGCACAGGTTGTAGGTGGTCAGATTGATCTCCTGGCCGAAGAACCCGCCGCGCACGTTCTCCTTACCGAGCACCTTCGCGAACTTCAGCAGCAGCGAGCCCGAGCCGCAGGCCGGGTCGTAGACGCGGTTGACGCTCTTCTTGCCCATGACTGTGATGCGGGCCAGCACCTCGCTGACCTCCTGCGGCGTGAAGAACTCTCCGCCCGACTTGCCCGCGTTCGAGGCGTACATCGTCATGAGGTACTCGTAGGCGTCGCCGAAGGTGTCGATCGAGGACTCCCCGTAGGACAGGTCCAGGTCCCCGATCGCCTGCATGAGCCGCGTGAGCTTGTCATTGCGCTGAGCTACCGTGCGGCCCAGCTTGGTGGAGTTCACGTCCACGTCGTCGAACAGGCCGCGCAGATCCGACTCCGAGCCCGTGCCGGTCGCGGAGGCCTCGATGCTCTTGAAGATGCGCGAGAGGGTCTCGTTGAGGTTCTCGTCGCGCGGTGCCCGCTCGCGCACGTTGTCGAACAGGTCCCCAGGGGCGATGAAGAAGCCCTTCTCCTCGATGATGCCGTCGCGGGCGCCCTCGGCGTCAGCGTGCGACAGGAAGCGGTAGTCGAAGTCCGGGTCCCCGGCATCGCGCTCGCCGGCGTTGATGTACTCGGTGAGGTTCTCGGAGATGAACCGGTAGAAAAGAAAGCCCAGGACGTAGGCCTTGAAGTCCCAACCGTCCACGCTCCCGCGCAGGTTGTTGGCAACTCGCCAGATCGCACGGTGAAGCGCATCGCGCTCAGTCTCTTTGCTCAACAGTCGGCCTCTTCGTCGTCAGGATGGGGGATCGGACAGAAGTATCCCACCAACTGAGGACGTCCGATGACCACGCGTGGAGGTTGTGGCTGGAATTCCGGTGCTGAAGAGCTGTTGGAGAGTGGGGTGTTTGCCTACCAGTGGATTCGAGGATCCTCCTTGACCAACCGTCGAAGCGTGTTGTGGGCCATGACGAGGTTGGGGAAGTCAGGGTTGATGTACTTCAGCAGTGTTAAGGAACCGTTGAGGCGGGCGGTGGTGTCGATCTTGAGGAGGTTGTCATGATGGGCGATTCGGTTGCGTATGCGTCTGATTCCTTCCAGCTGCCTGCCTGTCTTAATCCGGCCTGTGTCCCCCTTGGGGGCGCCGGGGAAGGCTAGGTAGAGGCACTTCCGCCAGAGATCACGCTGTTTGACACCAGTGCGTCCTGGGCTGGAACCGGAGAACTCTGGTGGATGAAGTACTAGTCGTGTCCACAGCCCGAAGGTCATCTGAGCGACAACGTCGTCATGGGTGGGCGACGTGTCGTGGCGAGGATGACTTGCTGGCCGTCGCCTTGCCTCATTGGCTGCGCTTGCATGGGCTTCAGAGATGCTCCTGCCGATGATGGTGTAGATCTCTTCCGCGGTGCCGTTGGCGCGAGTCCAGTCTCCGGAGTAGGGGGTCCCGTCTGGTCGTACCTGAGAGGCGTTCCAGGTGCAGAGTTGCCGATCGATCGCGTTGCGCACGGCGACTTCGACGTAGGCGATGTGAGAGTGCCAGGCGCCTGCGAGCTTGTTGCTCCACTCGTAGAGTTCTGCTGCTCGCTGGGGGTTGCCTGCGGCTGCGTCAATGTACGTCTGGTGACGTGCTGAGCCGAGCAGTTCCAGGAGCGCGTTCTCGCTAGACATGGTTACACAATAGTGTGCTAGCCTAGGCGGACAGCGAGCATCGGGCTTGGACCGGTGCGCCTACTCCGGCGGTCCCGCACCTGAGGTGCGGGACCGCTTGTTCGTGCTGACGGCCGACCTGTGGTAGTTGGAAAGGCCTGCGTGCTGGTCCCCGGAGGTACGGCGTGCGGGGCGATCTGTGCGAGTGCGCCTACTCACGGGTGGGGACGTTCGATGCCGTCGGGGACCGGGGTCTTGCACCCGGCCGCGCGGAATATCCCCTGCTGGAGCGGCATGCACCCGTCCGGCGTCGTCTCAGGAGGCGGGCTTGAAGCCGGTGACCTTTCCGT
>ERZ772973.1079-NODE-1079-length-10497-cov-2.63312_pt1 | contig 10497 bp, 8 predicted proteins | sample MGYA00580672_ERZ772973 | MGnify/ENA primary metagenome ERZ772973 (study PRJEB29015, sample SAMEA2737938) | human oral metagenome | biome: human oral; feature: human-associated habitat; material: dental | place: China | collected 2152 ... | reverse complement strand
CGTTTACACGGAAGGTAAGGGTAAGACCCAACCGAAGACCAAGCCGAATGAATGCCGTGGTCCGAAGAGCAAGAAGGTTATTGCTTGCTTGCAACCTGACCGCCGCGTCGATATCGAGCTAATCGGTCGCAGAATCACGAAGAAATAATCGGCAGTATTGAGGAACTTAAAAGCCCTGCTTCGGCAGGGCTTTTTATTTCCCATATTTGTTTAGCGCGGTCATTTTGCCGCTTCTGGCGCTACCTACACCACTTTTCTCCAGCAATCCTCGCCTCCCGCATTGTTTTTGTGACGCTATAGCACTCTCAAATTCCTCCTGTTGCTTTATCCTATTTTGAGTCTGTTTTTAAAAACTCCAAAGTCATGCAAAACGCCGACCTGAAAGAATTGGATAAATTCAGCCAACTTGCCCATCGTTGGTGGGATCTAAATAGCGAATTTCGCCCATTACACGATATTAATCCGCTCCGTATCGGCTGGATCAACGAGATTATCTCGGTCAACGAGAAAAAAATTCTTGATGTCGGTTGCGGCGGTGGCATTCTGGCGGAAGGGCTGGCAGCGCTTGGGGCACAAGTCACCGGCATCGATCTGTCCGAAAAAGCGCTAAACGTCGCTAAATTACACTTGCTGGAGAGCGAGCATAGTATCGATTACCACCACATCGCGGCAGAAGATCTGGCTGCACAATCGCCGGAGACCTATGACATCGTTACCTGTATGGAGATGCTGGAACACGTCCCCGATCCGGCCAGTATCGTCACAGCCTGCGCTGCACTGACCCGGCCCGGCGGGCATCTCTTTTTCTCTACGCTTAATCGCAATCCAAAATCTTTTCTTTTTGCCGTGATTGGTGCCGAATACCTGCTACAACTACTCCCCAAAGGCACTCATGAATACACTAAATTTATCCGCCCTTCAGAACTGTCACGCTGGGCAAAAAATGCCGGTCTATCGCCAAGCAGGTTTATTGGCCTGAGCTACAACCCTATTACACGTACCTACTCCCTCGGCAGCGATACCAGCGTCAATTATCTGATGCACGCCGTCAAACCCACACTTTGCACGACACAATAGCGCTACCAGAAAAAACCTGAAAACATGAAGCACCGCACAGCGACGAACACGCCACCTCTTTACCGTCGTTCTTCCCGCCACTTGTTCTCATCCCCTGAATCAAGGATAATTCGCGCTCCTTCGGTGCAAACCGAATGCGCGTGATGCCCCGATGGCGGAATCGGTAGACGCAGCGGATTCAAAATCCGCCGCCGCAAGGCGTGCCAGTTCGACTCTGGCTCGGGGCACCAGAATTTTCTAGATACCTAAAATTACAGCGCTGCCGAAATGCCGTCCCGCGGCAATCTCCCGCCCCTCCTCCGTACCGCGCTACCCCACATTGAAACTGGCGGGGAAAATTCCGTATGCTGACCCTCGACGATTTCGACTTCGACCTGCCGGCCGAATTGATCGCCCAACACCCCTCCAGTCAACGCACGGACAGCCGTCTGCTCCATGTCGAGGCCAATGCGCTGCACGACCTGCGCTTCGGTGATCTGCTGCAATGCATTTTGCCCGGTGACCTGCTGGTATTCAACGACGCCCGCGTCATCAAGGCGCGACTGTACGGCCGCAAGGCCAGCGGCGGGCACATTGAGGTCATGATTGAACGGATCATCGATCCTCACCATGCTATCGCCCAGATCCGCGCCAGCAAAGCGCCCCGACCAGGCAGTGTGATCGAGCTGGAAAACGCCTTCACCATGACCGTGCTTGGGCGTGCCGGTCGACACGGCGAATTCTTCGAACTCCGCCTGACGGAACAGGGCGACTTATACGCATTGACCGAACGCCACGGCCACTTACCGTTACCGCCCTATATTACCCATACGGCCGCAGCCGAGGACGAAACCCGCTACCAGACGGTTTACGCCCGCCACGCCGGCGCGGTGGCAGCGCCCACTGCCGGCCTGCATTTCGACACAGCGCTACTTGCCGCATTCGAACGCAGAAACGTCGCGCTTGCTTATCTCACCCTGTATGTGGGCGCCGGTACCTTCCAGCCTGTACGCGTACACAACATTGCCGAACACCGCATGCACTCGGAGCGCTTTGAACTGCCGCAAACCACCGTCGATGCCATCGCCCATACCCAGGCAAATGGCGGTCGTATCGTCGCCGTCGGCACGACCAGTTTGCGTGCGCTGGAAGCCGCCGCACAAAGTGGAACCCTGCGCGCTGGCGCGGCCGAAACCGATATTTTCATCACGCCCGGTTATCGTTTTCGCGTCGTCGACCGGCTCATCACCAACTTTCACCTGCCCAAATCAACGCTATTGATGCTCGTCTCAGCCTTCGCCGGGCAGGATGTCATCCGTACCGCCTATGCGCACGCCATTGCCAAACGCTACCGCTTCTTCAGCTATGGCGACGCCATGCTTTTAGAGCGGCAGTAAAGGACGCAACCATGCAGTTTGAACTCCTCGCTCACGACGGCGCCGCCCGCCGCGGCCGCCTGACGCTGGCCCACGGCGTTATCGAAACCCCCGTGTTTATGCCTGTCGGCACATACGGCACGGTCAAGGCGGTCACGCCGCACGATCTGGCCGGCATCGGCGCACAAATCTGTCTCGGCAACACCTTCCACCTGTGGTTGCGCCCCGGACTCGAAACGATTGCCCTGCACGGCGGCCTGCACCGCTTCATGGGCTGGGACAAACCCATTTTGACCGACTCCGGCGGCTTTCAGGTTTTTTCGCTCGGCGCATTGCGCAAAATCAGTGAAGAAGGCGTCCGCTTCGCTTCACCGATCGACGGCAGTCCGCGTTTTCTGACGCCGGAAGAATCAATGCGCATCCAGCATACGCTCAATTCAGACATCGTCATGATTTTTGACGAATGCACGCCTTATCCGGCGGATTTCGACACCGCCGCGCAGTCGATGCGCCTGTCGCTGCGCTGGGCGCAGCGCTCGCGCGAGATGCACGATCGCCTGTGCAACCCTAACGCCCTCTTCGGCGTCCAGGGCGGTATGCACGAAACGCTGCGCGACGAATCGCTGTCCGGCCTGACCGACATCGGGTTTGACGGCTTTGCCATCGGCGGCCTCTCCGTTGGCGGGCCCAAAGAAGAAATGGCGCGCATCCTGGCGCATACCACACCGCGCCTGCCGCAGGAAAAACCACGTTACCTGATGGGCGTCGGCACGCCGGAAGACCTGGTACATGGCGTACAAACCGGCATCGACATGTTCGACTGCGTCATGCCAACGCGCAACGCCCGCAACGGCCACTTGTTCACCCGCCACGGCGACATCCGCATCAAAAATGCGCAGTACAAAAACGACCTGCGCCCGCTCGACGAGAGCTGCGACTGCTACACCTGCCGGCACTTCTCCCGCGCCTACCTGCATCACCTGTTCCGCATCGGCGAGATCCTCGGCGCCCAGCTCAATACCCTCCACAACCTGCGCTACTACCAGACGCTCATGAGCGAATTGCGCACGGCGATCGCAGAGGGCAGCCTGGAGGCCTTTACCCGGCGTTTCCGCGCCGGGCGTGCGCAGCAGGGTGATATAATCCGCTGATTATTTTTTTGACCTTTTCAGGAGATTACCGTGCTGATCAGCTCCGCTTATGCCCAAGCCCAGGCTGCCGCACAGCCAGGCGGCGGTTTTGAACAGATTTTCCTCATAATTCTGATGTGCGCCGGCATGTATTTTTTCTTCGTTCGCCCGCAGAACAAGAAGGCCAAGGAACACAAAACAATGGTCGAAGGGCTGGCGAAGGGCGATGAAGTCATCATGCAAAGCGGTATGGCCGGCCGCATCGCCAAAGTCAGTGATGACCTCATCACTGTCACGATCGCCGAAAACGTTGACGTACTCTTCAAAAAAGAGGCCGTCGCCATCGTTCTGCCCAAAGGAACCCTGGAAAAGCCAGGAACAGCGGGCACGCCGAAGAATACCTAAACACCTCGCCCACTTTCCGCTTTCAATTCCACCGCGCCACATCGCCCAGCCGCCTGATCTATTGCCCTTTTTCGCCCCATGAACCGCTACCCGCTCTGGAAATACATCCTTATCGCCATTACCCTTCTGCTGGGCTTCATCTACACCCTGCCGAATTTTTTTGGCGAATCGCCCGCCGTACAAGTCTCCAGCGCCAAGGCGACGATCAAGACCGATGGCAAAACGCTCGAACGCGCCGAGGCTGCGCTTAAGGCCGCCTCGATTGCGCACGACGGCACCTTCCTCGACACGGTCGGCGTCAAGGTGCGCTTCAAGGATACCGACACCCAGCTCAAAGCCAAGGATATCCTCGAAAAAGAATTCAACCCGAACGCCGCCGATCCGGAATACGTCGTTGCGCTCAACCTGCTCTCCAGCTCGCCGCAATGGCTGACCCGCCTGCACGCGCTGCCCATGTACCTGGGGCTTGACCTGCGCGGCGGCGTGCACTTTCTGCTCCAGGTCGACATGAAAGGCGCGCTCTCCAAACGGCTTGACTCGCTGGCCGCCGACCTGCGCAGCCAGATGCGTGACAAAAACATCCGCCACAGCGGCATCAACCGCGAAGGAGAACGCATCAGCATCCGTTTCCGCGATGCCGAGACCCGCAACAAGGCGCGTACCTTGCTGGAAAACGACCAACCCAGCCTGGCGCTGACCGAACAGGGTGACGGCGACAACCTGCGCCTGGACGCTACGCTTAAACCGACGGCGCTGAAAGAAATCCAGGAATCGGCCATCCGCCAGAACATGGGCACGCTGCATAACCGGATCAACGAACTGGGCGTGGCCGAGCCAGTCATCACCCAGCAAGGCGCCGACCGCATCGTCGTTCAGCTGCCCGGCGTGCAGGACACCGCCAAAGCCAAAGACATTCTTGGCCGCACGGCAACGCTGGAAATTCGCATGGTTGACGACACGCCGGGCGCGCTCGAAGCGGCGCTTACCGGACAGGTGCCGTTCGGCACCGAGCTGTACGTCGAGCGCGGCGGCCATCCGCTGCTGGTCAAGAAACAGGTTGTCCTGACCGGCGACCGTCTGACCGACGCCCAGGCCGGCTTCGACAACCAGACACAGGAACCGGCCGTGCATCTGACGCTGGATTCGGCCGGCGCGCGCATCTTCCGCGACATCACGCGCGAAAACGTCGGCAAACGGATGGCGATCCTGCTCATCGAAAAAGGCAAGGGCGAAGTCGTCACCGCGCCGGTTATCCGCACTGAAATCGGCGGCGGCCGCGTCCAGATTTCCGGCCGCATGAGCTCCAGCGAAGCAAGCGACGTCGCCCTGCTGCTGCGCGCCGGTTCGCTGGCCGCGCCGATGGAAATCGTCGAAGAACGCACCATCGGCCCCAGCCTCGGCGTCGAAAACATCCGCAAAGGTTTCCACTCCACGCTCTGGGGCTTTGTCGTCATCGCCGTTTTCATGATCGTGTACTACATGCTGTTCGGCCTCGTCTCGGTCATTGCTCTGAGCGCCAACCTGCTCTTCCTGGTCGCCCTGCTCTCCTTCCTGCAAGCGACGCTGACGCTGCCCGGCATCGCCGCCATCGCTCTGACGCTGGGCATGGCGATCGACTCCAACGTGCTGATCAACGAGCGCATCCGCGACGAGCTGCGGCAGGGGCTGACACCGCACGCCGCCATCTTCCAGGGCTACGACCGCGCTTTCAACACGATTCTCGACTCGAACATCACCACGCTGATCGCCGGTCTCGCGCTGCTCATTTTCGGTTCCGGGCCGGTACGCGGTTTTGCCGTCGTTCACTGCCTCGGCATCCTCACCTCGCTGTTCTCATCGATCACCGTTTCGCGCGCACTGGTCAACCTCATCTACGGCCGCCGCCGCAAAATCGAATCGCTGTCCATCGGGCAGGTCTGGAAACCTGATCACGACACCCGGACAACGGCAAAAACAGCAAAATAAGGATCGACGTTCATGGAATTTTTCCGCATCAAAAAAGATATTCCGTTCATGCACTATGCGCCGGTGTTCAACGTCATCTCACTGATCACCTTCATCCTGGCCGCATTCTTTCTCTTTCACCGCGGACTGCACCTTTCCGTCGAATTCACCGGCGGCACGCTGATCGAGGTCAGCTACGAACAGGCGGCCGATCTGGAAAAAATCCGCACCGGTATGACCCGCGCCGGCTACAACGACGTTGCCGTGCAGAATTTCGGCTCCAGCCGCGACGTCATGATTCGCCTGCCGCTCAAGGAAGAACAGAACTCCGCCAAGATGGGCGAAGAAGTCATGAAGACGCTGAATGCAGAAGCCCCCGGCGCGACCTTGCAGCGCGTCGAATTCGTCGGCCCGCAGGTCGGCCGCGAACTGGCCGAAAGCGGCGCCATGGCGCTCCTTGTCGTCGTCATCGGCATCGTCAGCTACCTGGCCTTTCGTTTCGAGTGGCGCTTCTCCGTGGCGGCGATCGTCGCCAACCTGCACGACATCATCATCATCCTGGGCTGTTTCGCCTTCTTCCAGTGGGAATTCTCGCTCTCCGTCCTGGCGGCCGTGCTCGCCGTGCTCGGCTACTCGGTCAATGAATCGGTTATCGTCTTTGACCGCGTGCGCGAAACCTTCACCAAGGTGCGCGGCTTGACGACGCCGCAAGCCATCAACCACGCCATCACCAGCACCATCTCGCGTACCGTCATCACCCACGGTAGTACGCAGGCGATGGTCCTGTCGATGTTCATTTTTGGCGGCGAAACCCTGCATAACTTCTCGCTGGCGCTGACCATCGGCATCTGCTTCGGCATTTACTCCTCGGTACTGGTCGCCAGCCCGCTGGCCATGTGGCTCGGCGTCAAGCGCGAGCACTTCATCAAGCCCAAAAAGGGCATTGAAGGCGCCAACTCGGAAGGCGCCGTCGTCTGAGCGGCGCCGGCAAGCGCCGTTCCTCACAAACGGCGGGGCCACCGCCAGCGCCTGCTGAGCCGGCCACCGCCGCCGCACCCCGGTTGATCGACAGCTAAACGCCCAAAAACCGCCCGCCGGAAGCCCGCGTCTTTTGGGCGTTTCAGACTGGGCAGCGCCGAAGCCCGCGTCCCTAGAGCATTTCAGGCGGGGTGGCGCTGTAACCCGCGCCAATTGGGCATTTGCGGGCAGGCGCTCCGAAACCCCTTATTCCACGCGGGTTCCCGGCCTGCCTGGCCGGAGAAGCCCGTTTTACGCGGGCTGGAGCGGTGACGATGAGGCGAAAGGCGATGCGCCGAGCACGGCAGGCACTGGAGAAAATGCGCGAGAAGCGTTGAGTGCTCGCGGCAAACAGCCGCTAGATATAATGCACAGCACCTTCATTCGAACAACACCGTGAATCAAAGGGAGATCAAACGATGAAAAAGCTTTTACTGGGTGTCTGTCTGCTCCTCTCCGCCACGCTGGCGCTGGCGCAAATGCCCGAGGAAACATGGCAAGAGGTAAAGCAGGCGGCTTTGCAAGGGAATAGCGCACATGTCGAGCAATTGTTGCGCCCCTGGGCGGAACGTGGCGATGCCCGGGCGCAATACAACCTTGGCGTGATGTATGGCGATGGTCGAGGCGTCGCGCCGGATTACGCCAAGACACGCGAGTGGTGGGAGAAAGCCGCCGCACAGGGACATGCGGGAGCGCAGTACAACCTTGGCGTGATGTATTACGATGGCCGAGGCGTCGCGCAGGATTACACCAAAGCGCTCAAATGGTGGGAGAAAGCGGCTGCGCAGGGGGATGCCGATGCGCAATATAGCCTTGGCACGATGTATGACGCTGGCCAAGGCGTCGCGCAGGATTACGCCAAGGCACGAAAATGGTTCGAGAAAGCCGCTGCCCAAGGGCTGGCAGCGGCACAATACAACCTTGGCTTTATTGCATCACGATGGTCAAGGCATTGCGCAGGATTACGCCAAGGCACGAAAATGGTTCGAGAAAGCGGCTGCTCAGGGGTTTGCCCAGGCACAATACAACCTTGGCTTGATGTATTACCATGGTCAAGGTGTCGCCAAAGATTACGCTAAAGCGCGGGAATGGTGGGAAAAAGCGGCCGCTCAGGGAGATGCAATTGCACAATTCAACCTTGGCGTGATGTATCACGATGGTCATGGTGTCGTGCAGGATTACGCCAAGGCGCGGGAATGGTTGGAGAAAGCGGCTGCCCAAGGGCTAGCAGCAGCGCAATACAACCTTGGCGTGATGTATCGCGATGGTCAAAGCGTTGCGCACGATTATGCCAAGGCGCGCGAATGGTGGGAAAAAGCGGCTGCGCAGGGGCATGCAGGGGCGCAGTACAACCTTGGTTTTATGTATTACGATGGTCACGGCGTCGCGCAGAATTACGCCAAAGCGCGGGAATGGTGGGAAAAAATGACCGCTCAGGGGAATGCGAGCGCGCAATACAACCTTGGCGTGATGTATCGTGATGGTCAAGGTGTTGTGCAGAATTATGTCAAGGCACGCGAATGGTTCGAGCAGGCGGCCGCTCAGGGGCATGCAGAGGCGCAGTACAACCTTGGTGTGATGTATTACCATGGCCAAGGCGTCGCCAAGGATTACGTCAAAGCGCGGGAATGGTGGGAAAAAACAGCCGCTCAGGGGAATGCGAGCGCACAATACAACCTTGGCGTGATGTATCGCGATGGTCAAGGCGTTGCGCAGGACTCCGCCAAGGCGCGGGAATGGCTCGAGAAAGCGGCAGCGCAGGGGGATGCCAAAGCACAATATAACCTTGGCCTGATGTATTACCATGGTCAAGGCGTCGCCAAGGATTTGTTCAAGGCGCGTGAATGGTATGAGCAGGTCGCTGCGCAGAGAGAAAATGCAGAAAATGCTGAAGTGGTGCGCAAAGCGCGGCAGATCCTGGAGCAAATACGTCAAGTGCGTTGAGTGCGCGGCGGGTTGAACGCCCGCAGTAATTGGCCACAACGACCGGCCGCAAGCCTGCGTCTTTTGGGCGTTTCAGACATGGCAGCGCCGGAGCCCACGTCTTATGGGCGTTTCAAGCGGGTCAACGCTGAAACCCGCGTCAATCGGGCGTTTGCGGGCAGGTGCTCCGGGAACCCTTATTCCACGCGGGTTTCCGGCCTGCCTAGCTGGAGATACCCGTTTTACACGGGCTGGAGGGGTGATGATAGAGCAGTACGCCAAGCACGGCAGACGCTGAAGCCAATGCGCCAAGGGAGTTGAGAGAGTGCAGTGGCTGACAGCTGCGGGCTGAACGCCTACAGTGACTGGCCGCAACGACTGCCCGCTAGCCCACGTCCAGTGGGCATTTCATCCATACGCCCGCTGCCTGTGCCTGCTGCGCCAGCGCATATTCCTGAAGCACTGGGTCGCACTCACCACAAGGCCGCTGCCTGCCCGCTAAGCTAGAGACACCACCTCCGCACCCCGTTTGATCGACAGCTAAACACCCAAAGACCACCTGCCGGAACCCCGCGTCAATTGGGCATTTCCAGGATGCCTGCCCGCCAGCCCGCGTCCAGTGGGCGTTTCAGCCATGCGGCTGCCGCCACCCTATCACAGCCCTGCCGGCTGTTTTTTCATTGCGCGCTGTATTCTGGTCTGGCCGTCTGCGCAACGCGCCGGGCGGGCGCGGATCATGCCAGCCAGATCAGCGTCGCCATACGCCCGGTGACGCCGTCGCGCCGGTAGGAGAAAAACCGCTCGGCGTCGCTGACGGTACACAGCCCGCCGCCATAAATGCGCCGCACGCCCAGGCGCATCAGACGCTGGCGGGCCAGGTCGTAAATATCGGCCAGATATTTGCGGGCATGGGGGGCATGCGGGCATGCGGGCACTTCGCCTGAATACTGCGTGCCGGACGCCGCATTCGCCTCGCCGGGGGAAGCCGACATTGCGGCGCTGGCTAAATTTTTGACCGCTCTTCCGGCGTCCCGCTCGCCTTCTCCGGCAACGGCGATGGGCCGGAAAGCCGCATCCGCTGCGGCATCCGCCGCGACAAAGGCGGCCCGTACTTCCGCGCCCACTTCAAAGGCCTGCGGCCCGATCGCCGGCCCCAGCCAGGCGAGCAGCGCATCGCCCGGCGCATTCATCGCCGCGACAGCCGCTTCCAGCACGCCGCCGAGCAGCCCGCGCCAGCCGGCATGGACGGCGGCAACCACACTGCCCGCCGCATCGCACAACAGGACAGGCAGGCAATCGGCCGTCATTACGGCGCAGACGACGCCGCGCTGCCGGGCAAAGGCGGCGTCCGCTGCCGGTGCGTCTGCATTTTGTCCGTCGCTTGCGCGCGATTGCGCCGCCGCATCGACGACGCGCTGGCCGTGCACCTGTTGCAGCCAGCATGGCTCACCGCCAATTTTTTCCGCCAGCCAGGCGCGGTTGGCAGCCACCGCAGCCGGGTCGTCGCCGACATGATCGCCGAGGTTGAAACAGGCATAGGCGCCGCGACTCATGCCCCGCCCCGCCCCGCGCAGGCGCGTGGTCGACACACAGCGCACGCGCGCCGGCGCCGGCCAGTCGGGAACGATGCCGATTTCGGCCAGTTC
>ERZ772973.1076-NODE-1076-length-10513-cov-3.14821_pt1 | contig 10513 bp, 8 predicted proteins | sample MGYA00580672_ERZ772973 | MGnify/ENA primary metagenome ERZ772973 (study PRJEB29015, sample SAMEA2737938) | human oral metagenome | biome: human oral; feature: human-associated habitat; material: dental | place: China | collected 2152 ... | reverse complement strand
ACTACATCGCAAATCTTACAGCGAAACCAGTTTATTGGTAGATTTACTAACAGAAGATTTCGGGCGTATCAGCGTATTGGCAAAAGGTGCACGGGCAAAGCGCTCCATGCTAAAAGGCGTGCTACAACCCTTTACGCCACTACTACTACGTTGGAGCGGTCGTGGTGATCTAAAAATTCTCACCAAAGCAGAGCCTGCCGCCATTGCCTTGCCCTTACAAAATGTTGCCTTGTACAGCGGCTTTTATTTAAACGAACTCATTTGCCGTGTATTGGAACCGGAAACGGCCTATCCGCAATTGTTCCAACACTATTTGCAATGTTTAACGCAATTAGCCGTATCACAAACCAATGTAGAACCTGCGCTACGCACCTTTGAGTTTCAACTCTTGCGCACCTTAGGCTATGGCATTGATTTCACTCACTGTGCCGGTTCCGGCAAAGCCGTGGAAGCGGACATGACCTATCGTTACCGCGAAGAAAAAGGCTTTATTGCTTCCTTAATCAAAGATAATTTAACCTTTTACGGGCGAGAATTATTGGCCTTTGAACAAACCCAATTTGACGACCCCTCTGTATTATCGGCAGCTAAACGGTTTACACGCATTGCATTAAAACCGTATTTAGGCGACAAACCCTTGAAAAGCCGAGAATTATTCACTCAACACAGCTTATATTCAAAATAACATGGCATTACTTTACAGCGACAACAAACCAAAGAAAAAGACCGCAAATTTCACCGCACACATTCTTAATTTAGATTATCAAGGGTTAGGCGTGGCTAAAATCAACGGCAAAACCTGGTTTATTGAAAACGCGTTGCCGCAAGAAAGCGTAGAAGTTCGCGTATTGGAAGAAAAACGCCAATACGGTCAAGGCGTAGCTCAGCGTATTTTACGCCCAAGCCCGAATCGCCAAACACCGCCATGCGTTTATTTTGAACAATGCGGGGGGTGCCAAAATCAACACATTCCTATTGAATTACAACGTTCTGCCAAGCAAACCGCATTGGTTCAACGCCTATCCCGTTTACAGCCGGAACCCATTCATTTCATGCCGTTATTGCAAGGCGAGCCTTGGCATTACCGCCGTCGGGTACGCTTAAGTGTGTTGTTGGACAGTAAAAATCGTAAACTGAATATCGGCTTACGGCGTAAAAATTCACAGCAAATTATTCCGATTGAACATTGCTTGGTGCTGGAACAGCCGCTGAATGATTTATTGCCCAAACTGACCGCACTTTTCGAGCAATGGACAACGCCACAACAACTGGGGCATATTGAACTTGTTGCGGCAGACAATGGCATCGCCATGTTATTACGCCATATAAAAAACATCGGTGAAACCGACCGCACTTTATTATTACGGTTTGCCGAACAACAGCAACTCATGTTATTTGTACAAGAACATGACAGCATTGAACATTGGCAAGGTGAACAGCCTTTTTACCGCTTGGACGATGACCTTACCTTGCAATTTGATATTCGCGATTTCATTCAAATTAATGCACAATTAAACCGTCAAATGATCGCAACGGCGTTAGACTGGTTGGCGCTGAATTCGCAGGATCATGTGTTAGATTTATTCTGTGGCATGGGCAACTTCACCTTACCGCTAAGTCGCAAAGTAAAAAGTGCGGTAGGAATTGAAGGTGTTTCTGCGATGGTGGAAAAAGCCCGCGCCAATGCCGAACGAAACGGTTGTCATAATGTCGAATTTTACCGGACTGATTTGGATAAACCCTTTATCAGTCAAGCGTGGGCACAACAACCCTTCAATAAAATCTTGCTCGACCCACCACGCACAGGCGCGGCATTTGCCTTAAATGCGCTCTGTCAATTACAGGCTGAAAGCATCCTGTATGTTTCTTGCAATCCTGCGACGCTCGTGCGAGATACGGAAATCTTGCTTGACGCAGGCTACCAATTAGATAAAGTGGCTATGATCGATATGTTCCCGCAAACCGGTCATTTGGAGTCAATAAGTTTATTTCAAAAAAGATAAGGATTCGTTATGGTCGCGGTGAGAGGATCTCATTTATTAAATCCTAAGGATTTTGAGATTGAAAAATGGTGCGCTAACTTAAATGTGGCGGAAAATGTCAAAGCCAACTTAATGACGGCGTGGCGTTATTCGCAACAGAAAATGACCTTGCGTGCCGAGCATCAGCAGGAAGAAGCCCATTTGCTGACGTTCGGCGTGGAAATGGTGGAAATCCTCAACAGCTTAAACATGGATGCCGATAGCTTGTTCACCGCCATGCTCTTCCCTATTGTCCGCGATAAACTGGTGGATTTAGCCCAAATTGAAGAAGATTTCGGCGCAAATATCAGCAAACTGGTACGCGGTGTTATCGAAATGGACAATATCCGCCAACTCAACATCACCCATTCTGCCAGCAGCTTGCAGGTGGATAACGTGCGCCGAATGTTGCTCGCCATGGTGGATGATTTCCGCTGTGTGATTATCAAATTGGCAGAGCGTATCGCCTTTTTGCGTGATGCCGAAAAAAATTACACGGAAGAAGAACGCGTTCTCGCCGCGAAAGAATGTGCCAATATTTACGCCCCGCTTGCCAACCGCTTAGGCATCGGACAGCTCAAATGGGAACTGGAAGATTACTGTTTCCGTTATCTACACCCGGAACAATATCGCACCATCGCCAAATTATTAAAAGAACGTCGTCTTGACCGCGAACAATACATCGCCGATTTTGTCTCCGAACTTTCCGGTTATTTACAAGAAAATATTCCCCAAGTGGAAGTCTATGGTCGCCCGAAACACATTTATAGCATTTGGCGAAAAATGCAGAAAAAGCACTTAGAGTTCAGTGGCTTATATGACGTCCGTGCGGTGCGTATCGTGGTGCAAAAATTGCAAGATTGTTATACCGCACTTGGCATTGTGCACACCCACTTCAAACATCTGCCAAAAGAATTCGACGATTATGTTGCCAATCCAAAACCGAACGGCTACCAATCCATTCACACCGTGGTGTTGGGTAAAGGCGGCAAACCGATCGAAGTACAAATTCGTACCCAACAAATGCACGATGATGCCGAACTTGGTGTCGCGGCACACTGGAAATACAAAGAAGGCGCCAGCGCCGGCCGTTCCGGTTACGAAGAAAAAATCGCCTGGCTACGCAAACTGTTGGCGTGGCAAGATGATATTACCGATTCCGGCGAAGTTATGGCGGAATTACGCAGCCAAGTATTCGACGATCGCGTGTATGTCTTTACACCGAAAGGCGAAGTGGTGGATTTGCCAACAGGCTCAACACCACTCGATTTTGCCTACGCTATTCACAGTGAAATCGGCCATCGTTGTATCGGCGCCAAAGTGGGCGGACGCATTGTGCCGTTCACCTATCAGCTCCAAATGGGCGATCAGGTGGATATCATCACCCAGAAAAACCCGAACCCGAGTCGCGACTGGCTGAACCCAAATCTCGGCTTTACTCACACAGCAAAAGCCCGTGCGAAAATTCATGCGTGGTTCAAAAAGCTGGATCGCGATAAAAACATTCCGGCCGGCAAAGAATTGTTGGAAAGTGAAATCAACCGCTTGGGCATCAGCTTAAAACAAGTGGAACAACAAGCCTTGCCGCGTTACAACCTGAAAAATCTCGATGATTTATACGCGGGCATTGGCGGCGGTGATATTCGTATCGGGCCGTTAATCAACTTCCTGCAAAACAAATTCATCAAAATCTCCGCGCAGGAAGTGGATGAAGAAATCTTGCGTCACGTTAGCACCAAAAGTGCGGCTAACGCCCAACAAAAAACCGAACGCAAAGATTGCGTTATCGTCGAAGGCGTCGGCAACTTAATGCACCACATTGCACGCTGCTGCCAACCGATTCCGGGTGACAGCATTGTGGGTTACATCACCATGGGGCGTGGTATTTCCATTCACCGTTGTGATTGCGAGCAATTCCTCGAACTGCAAAGCGTTCATCCGGAACGTGTGGTGGAATCCCGTTGGGGCGACAATTATTCCAATGGCTTCCATCTCAACATTCGCATTGTAGCGTCAGATCGCAACGGCTTATTGCGCGACATCACCACCGTGCTGGCAAACGATAAAATCAGCGTACTCGGCGTGTCTTCCCGTACGGATACGAAGCGCCAAGTGGCAAACATCGACATGCAAATTGAGCTGAACAACGTGGAAATGTTGAGTAAAATTCTGTCCCGTTTGGAAAAACTGGATGATGTCATTGAAGCCAAACGCCTCTAATAACAATAAATAAACAAAGGAAAACCTAATGGACAAAACGACGGGGCTAACCCACTTAATTAAATCGACCCAATATTCCATGCAAGGCTTAAAAAGTGCGGTCAAATATGAAACGGCTTTTCGCCACGAGCTTTTTTGCTGCCTTTTCATGATTCCCTTGGCATTATGGCTCGGTGATGATGCCATTGAAAAAGCGCTGATGATCGGTAGCGTATTGTTAGTATTGGTGGTGGAACTGCTCAACAGCGCCATTGAGGCCGTAGTGGATCGTATCGGCACCGAGCGCCACGAACTCTCCGGTCGCGCCAAAGATCAAGGCTCTGCAGCGGTGTTTATTGCACTGGTTATTGTTGCGATAACCTGGGCGTTCATGTTGTTTAATTAAAAAAACATAGTCAAAACTGACCGCACTTTGATCTGTTCCCGTAGCGTGCAACTCATTGCACGAAATCAATAGAGATTCTGTGGCGTTAAAGCAAGCTAAAATAGCGAACACATTTTGTTAGGAGACACCTTAAACCGTCTCCTTTATTTTTGCCTGAAGCCCGGCTATAGCCTTGCATTCATCCTCGCTATGTTTACCCTTAATCGCGATGGATTGTAAAAACGCTTTAATATCTTGTAATTGTGAAATTTTCTCTTCCACCAACGTCAGTTGCTTAAGTACCAATTTGTCCGCATGATAATGGTCGGCGGTGTGAAATTTGAGTACGTTAAGTTGTTTAATATCTTCCAAAGAAAAACCAAGCTGACGACAATTTTTAATGAACATAAGCAGTGCCACACTTTCTTCATCATACGATCGATAACCGTTCGCCTGTCGTTTTGGTTCCGGTAAGACGCCTTGTTTTTCATAGTAACGAATGGTTTCTAAATTAATTCCCGTGCGTTTACTCAGCTCATTCACTTTCATTTCTTCCTCCCCCAAAATTTTTACCATTCTAACAAAAAATACTTGATCCCGTAGTCCCTACGGGCTTTAAGCTGTTCTGCACTCAAACAAATTAAGTAAGGAAGGAACGAGATGCCACATCAACACAAACACGAACATTCACACGCTCATACACCAACAAATAAAAAAATTTTAAGCATCAGTTTGGTCATTATCAGCAGCTATATGATCATCGAGTTTTTAGGTGGCTATTATTTTAATAGCCTCGCCTTAATGGCTGACGCCGGGCATATGGCAAATGACAGCCTATCGTTGCTCCTCGCCCTCATTGCTTTGTTTTTAAATGCACAAAACCAAAAAAGGTTCGCGCTGTTAAATGGCACTTCTCTGATTGTGGTGGCAGTATGGATTTTGGTGGAAGCGACAGAACGTTGGCAATACCCAACGACAATGTTGGCGCTGCCCATGCTAGGCGTTGCCATCACTGGACTCTTGGTAAACATTTTCGTAGCTTGGCTAATGATGAAAGGCGATCATGAAAACTTAAACATCAAAGCCGCCTATTTACACGTATTAGCTGACCTGTTTGGCTCTCTGGTGGCAATTATCGCTGGATTAAGCGCATGGCTACTAAACTGGCAATGGGTTGATCTTGTTGCGAGCGGCATTTTAAGCTTATTAGTATTACGCAGTGGTATAAACATTGTTCGTCAGGCAATCATTCGTGCATCAAGATGCACGCTACAGAATTAAATAACGCCCCGTAGCGTGCAACTCGTTGCACGAACTAGAATAACGCGCGGTGGGAAGTCATTCGTGCATCAAGATGCACGCTACCATTAAATAACGCCCCGTAGCGTGCAATTTGTTGCACGAACTGGAATAACGCTCGGTGGGAAATCATTCGTGCATTAAAATACAGGCTGCCATTAAATAGCGCACGCCGTAGCGTGCAACTTGTTGCACGAACTGGAATGACGCTCGATGGGAAATTATTCGTGCATCAAGATGCGTGCTACCATTAAATAAGGTACCCGTAGCGTGCAACTTGTTGCACAAACTGGAATAACGCTCGATGGGAAATCATTCGTGCATTAAAATACACGCTACAGAATTAAATAACGCCCCGTAGCGTGCAATTTGTTGCACGAACTGGAATAACGCGCGGTGGGAAATTATTCGTGCATTAAAATGCACGCTACCGTTAAATAACGCGCTCGTAGCCTGCAATTTGTTGCACGAGGTCACTGTATGTCTAAGATATTTTTCCATGATAGCATCAAGAGCATGGCTATTAGTGGTATCGTAGGGCGATTAAATCGAATAAGATAGGGGCAATATAACCTCGACATAAGTAAAGGAGAAACTACACATGAAAAAATCCTATTTGCTGGTAGCACCTGTTTTTATCAGTTTGCTACCGTCCTTCGGTGTTTTGGCGGAAGAACAGGAAAAAACATGGGTAGATGAACAACACCAAGAAATACGAGCCACCCTGCGTAGGTGGGCGCATACGATGGATAAATGGATGGGGGAGCCTGATCCCAATCAGCCGGCAAGTGCCGGTTTGCGTATCATGTTGGATAGCCAATGGAATCATTATGATCACTTTTCTATGAAACCACGCGTCCGTGGGAAGATTCGCCTACCAACGTTGAAAAAACACTTGAGTTTGGTCTTTGGTGATGAAGATTTAGATAATGAATCACGAGACAAAAACCACATGGGTAAGGTTTATAACCAACCATTAAATAAAAATAAACATTATGATCGACGTCAAACTCTCGAAGATAATGCCTCTGTGGGTTTACGTTGGTCTGACTCCATTAAAAAATTAGGCATTGACACCGACATCGATTTAGGTATTCGTTCCGGTAGCGATATTTATTTACGCTTTAGAGCAGGAAAAGAATGGCTTATTACAGAGCGTTTCTCTACGCGATTGGAGCAAATTTACCGCTACGGAACCAATAGCAAACATTATTTGCGGACGAACTTTGAAAACAAGTATCGGGATTCGGCTAACACCCTGATTGCGAATCACCTGTATTTGCAGTCCGAACATGATGTAGATGAAAAAAATTCTTGGGGGAACAGTTTTTATCGTCAACATGACTTCAACAACTATAAACGTCTAAATTATGGCATTTTTATTGGTGGTGATATCGATAATAAACAATTTCATCTTAACCAATACGGTCCCTTTATTACTTGGCGTCAGCCGATTTTGCGTCAGTGGTTTTTTATTCAGCCTGAACTGAATTACTACAATGATAAAAACCAGGATCGCCGCCATCATATCGGTGCATTTTTACGTTTGGAAGCCGTCTTTTAAAATAACATAACGTATTTTTATGGAGCGATTGTTTATGATTGAGATGGAGAGGGAAAAGTGCGGTGGATTTTAAAGGTGTTTTTTAGATGAAGCGTAATTGAACATTTAAACAATTTCATGGCGGCACGCAACGGAAAATGCGTGCCGTCATTGTTTTACATACGGCTATTCGGCAATTTCATTTCTCTTACCGACATGGTCATTCCATCAATCAACAACAATCTGCCACATAAATTCTTACCGATTTTTAACCGCACTTTGATGGCTTCCAAGGCTTGAATAGAACCAACCAAACCGACAATCGGCGCCAACACACCGGCTTCTACGCAGCTTAACGCGTTGTCGCCGAATAAGCGACTGAGCGTATGATAGGTTGGCGTATTGTCTTCATAAGTGAAAACCGAAACCTGTCCTTCCATACGAATAGCTGCGCCGGAAATGAGCGGAATTTTATGGGCAGAACAAACCGTGTCTAATTGATTGCGTGTCGTGATGTTGTCGGTGCAATCCAATACCACATCAAATTTGCCAACCAAGTCGTGAAGTTGCTGTTCATCCAATAATTGATGGATTGCATTGACTTCAATATGTGGATTTAAACGTTGCAGGGAGAGTTTCGCCGATTCCACTTTCGGCATCCCAAGGCGACTGTCATCATGTAAGATTTGGCGCTGTAAATTAGATAAATCCACGGTGTCGAAGTCTAGCAAGGTTAAATGTCCCACACCGGCAACGGCCAAATATTGGCCGGCGGCACAACCTAATCCGCCGAGACCAACAATCAGCATTTTGCTACTTTTTAACGTTTCTTGTCCGTCAAAATCAATGTCCTTCAACACGATTTGACGGTTGTAACGCAATTCTTCCTGATGGCTTAATTCCATAGCAAACCCAATGTATTAGCGTAATAAATCGTTAAACGGTTCGATGGTGACGGTTTCGCCTGCTACAACGTTGCCACGATCTTGTTCCAATACGATAAAACAGTTGCTTTTCACAAAGGAGCTAAACAAATGCGAGCCTTGGAAGCCTACCGGCTGCACTTCAATTTGGCCTTGTGCATTGAGTTGGTAGAAACCTCGTTGGAAGTCTAAGCGTCCCGGTGCTTTTTTCAGATTAGTTGCTGCAATAGCCGGTAAACGCATTGGTGCTTTCCATTGGCTATAACCGCTCAGTTTGGCGATTGCCGGTTGTACTAATTGATAGAAAGTGACCAAGGCCGACACCGGATTGCCCGGCAAGCCGCAGAACCAGGCTTTTTCTAATTTTCCGAAGGCAAACGGTTTGCCCGGTTTAATAGCAATTTTCCAGAAGTTGATTTTGCCGACTTTTTCTAAAATATGTTTGGTGAAATCTGCTTCGCCCACAGACACACCGCCACTGGTGATGACCAAATCTGCTTGTTGTTGCGCGTCCAAAAAGGCTTTTTCAAATTGTGCCTCGTTGTCCGGTAAAATACCGAAATCCAACACCTCACAATTGAGTTTCTCTAACAACAGTTTTACAGTGAAACGGTTCGTATCATAAATTTGACCGGCTTGTAACGGTTGACCGACCGGAACCAATTCATCACCGGTCGAAAGCACCGCCACTTTTAAGCGTGGGAAAACCTTAATTTTTTCGATGCCAAGAGAGGCGAGCAAAGGCAAAGAAACGGCATTGAGTAATGCGCCTTGCTGTAATACCACATCACCCCGTTTCACATCTTCACCAACACGGCGAATGTTTTGACCCAATTTAGGCAGGCTGGTGAACGTTACTGAGCCATCATCGTTCACTTGAACCTCTTCTTGCATCACCACCGCATCAGCGCCTTGTGGAATCATCGCGCCGGTCATGATTCTGACCGCACTTTGTGCCGTCCATTCTCCCTCAAAAGGCGCACCGGCAAAGGCTTTTCCGGCAACAGTTAGTGTCATGGATTGTTGTAAATCTGCCAAACGCACGGCATAACCGTCCATCGCAGAGTTATCGAAAGAAGGCACATTAATCGGAGAAATGACATTTTCAGCACAAACTCGTTGACTGGCTTGATGTATCGGCAGCGCCTCCGTGTCAGTCGGAGAAGGAAGTTGATTTAACATTTTTTCAAGTGCTTGGGATAGCGGCAACATACGGAATCCTTGTTAGAATAAAAAAGTGCGGTCATTATACGCTAATCTTAGGCTATTGACCTAGGCGATCTCATGAGCCGTAAATATTGCGAAAAAACACCGCACTTTTAAAAGTGAATAGTTTTATGCCAATCTTGCTTTTGCTTCTGCAATGGCTTCTGCGATACGCAACGGTGATACTCCACCTTTGGCGGCGCGTTTGTCTAAGCAGGATTGTAAAGAAAGAATGTCGTACACATCGTCTGACACTTTTTCACAGAATTGACGAAATTCAGGAATCGTCAGGTCTTCTAAGGCTTTGTGTTGCTTGATAGCATACACCACGGTTTCGCCCACAATATGGTGAGAATCACGGAACGGTACGCCTTTGGCAACTAAATAGTCTGCCAATTCGGTGGCGTTGGAGTAGCCTTTCAGGGCAGATTCACGGGTGCGTTCCACGTTCACTTTGATGTCGTATAACACTAGTGACGCCATGTCCACGCAATCCTGCCAAGTGTCCAATGCATCGAAAATGCCTTCTTTGTCTTCCTGCATATCTTTGTTATACGCCAACGGTAAACCTTTTAAGGTTATTAACATACCGTTTAATGCACCGATAACACGTCCTGCTTTGCCGCGAATTAATTCGCAAGCATCGGGGTTTTTCTTTTGCGGCATGAGGGATGAACCGGAAGTCACGCGATCGGAGAGTTCCACAAAGTTAGATTCGCCGCTGTTGAAAATAATCATATCTTCGGCGAAACGGGACAAATGCACCATGCTCAGCGAGGCAGCAGAGAGTAGTTCAACGATATGATCGCGATCGGAGACGCTGTCTAAGCTGTTACGGGTTGCAAAGGCGAAATCTAAATCTTTGGCAAGCTGTTCGCGATCGATAGGATACGCCGTACCGGCAAGGGCACCACTGCCTAGCGGACAGCTGTTCATG
>ERZ772973.1073-NODE-1073-length-10526-cov-115.215_pt1 | contig 10526 bp, 4 predicted proteins | sample MGYA00580672_ERZ772973 | MGnify/ENA primary metagenome ERZ772973 (study PRJEB29015, sample SAMEA2737938) | human oral metagenome | biome: human oral; feature: human-associated habitat; material: dental | place: China | collected 2152 ... | reverse complement strand
TCGTGCGGATCGTCGTTGTTCCGGGAGTGATCCCGCAGATCAGAGGCTACCGCAGTGAGGGGAGGGGAGAGGAAACGGTCTGAGCCGCTTCCTGATGACAAGGCGTACATATTCGCGCCCTTCGCCCATACTGGGTGCCATGCCCGATCTGCCTGTCTCCGCTGCGCGCAGCCGGCTCGATGAGATCGTCGACGACGCCTGCGCCAGACATGAGCCTGTGTTCCTGACCCGCCGGGGCCGTCGTGTGGCTGCGGTGATCGACGCCGACGACTTAGAGTGCCTCACCCAGGCGGCAGAGGACTTGGCGGACATTGAGGCCGCTGACGCCGCCCGAGCTGAGATCGCAAAGCACGGCACCATCCCCTGGGACGAGGTCAAGGCTAGCCTCGGGCTCGCATGACCTACCGGATCCAGTTCAGCTCGGCACCGTGGTGCAGGTGTGCCATTCTGGTTGCGTGACCTGCCATCACATCCGACCACCTGAGATGGCACGGATCAAGCTCAGCGCAACACGACCTTCCGCAGGAGCCGCAGACGACCGAAGTGTCCCCCGCAGGTGGATCCATGTCACCTGACCTCCTTCGCGGGTGCTCCGGATGAGTCTCGTCCCGCTGTGGACAGGGCTGAGCGGGGCCGGCCATAATGGTGGGGAGCCACCCGGGTGCCATCCGGGCGACTCCCCTAGCAAGGGGATGGCCTAGCCGATCCACTTGCTGAGGGCATCCACAAGGACACCGACGGCCCGGACAAGGCGAGCGATCGAGTTCAGTATGTCGCTCACCTTCCGGGCCGTTACCTTGCCCTTGCGGACGTATGCGCGTCGGCCTTTCGGCTTGGACACGGCCCTCACCTCCTTCCCAAGCCCTCCCTCCCCGGCAAGGACACATGGACGTTCCGGGAGGAGGTGCCGTAGGGAGGCGGGTTCCATCATGGCAGCCTGCACTGACATCCTGAGCTTGGTTTTGGCTGCTATGAGTGCTACGGAGACTGCGGAGGCTCTCGCCCAGGTCCTGGCTATCCCCCGCATCAGGAAGCGTGGCCTGTCTCAGCCTGATTGCGTCCAGGCGCTCTTAGACACTTCTCCCCCTGGCCTCCCGCAGGACTTCCGGCTCTGGCTCGTCGTGGGCTGAGCCCAGGTGCTCCACAATCCAGCACACACCACCGGACTTGGATACGATCTGCACCGCTGTGGTCCCGGACGCAGTTCTGAACTTGCGCACAAAAGGGCTCACACCAGCGCGCCATACGGGCAGTTAGTGCCCCACCTCCAGGCCCTCAATGCTGCCATGCCAACGAAAACTCGCGTCGAGTCACCGAAAATCCGCCAAGGTGTCATGAGTCGGGTCAAAGTTCCATCTCATAATCAAGAATATCGATACTAAGTTCTTGATGAAGTTGCGGGATTCTCACTAGTTCTTCTTGCGTTTGCGGCGCAGATATTCTCTGTACTCGACGCGCACCTTGTCGTAGTAGGTATCGCTCAGGTCGGCCATGTGCTTCACCGCGTCGCCGGACCAATTGTGCGACAGCCCCCTCTTGTGCTTCCAGGCCATGCGGGGATTGCTGCGCAGGTCCTCTTTCCAGCAGAGGGCCTGATGATCGTGGGAGGTCAACTTGCGCCCCTCGCGCTTAGCGTTGACGCGTGTCATCAGCTCGGTGGCGTTGTAGGGGTGGCTCTGGTTCGGGTCGGTCTTCTTCACGACAACGTGCTCGCCCTCCGGGCTGACCGACACCACGAGGTCAGCGCTGGAAACCGCCTTCGTCGATCGCATGTGTACGTCGTACATGGCTGCCACGCGTTGCATGTCGACGCCGTCGGCCTCGGCCCGGTCGATGATCTTACGCAAGTCGTCGATGAAGTCTTGCACCTCAGCGACGGCAGTGGCTGACGGTCCCGCCTTCATAAATTGCACTGGTTCCGACGGAGCCTTGGCGCCTAAGGGGAGCAGTTGCCAGGTAATCGAATCCGCCAGGTCCTTGTGGAAGTGATCGAGCATGAAGTCCCGGAAGTTCAGGACGCTCGTCTGCAGGAAGGGGTAGACCATCTCGCCGAGGTTAGCCGCGTAGAGGTGGGTTGCTCGGTTGCGGTACTTGATGAGTGCGCTCACGTTCACTTCCAAAGCCTTGCCGTCGACGCTGGAGGGGAAGAGTTTATGGATGACCACCTGCTTCAGGGCGTCCTCGGCTGCCAGTGTCCGGTAAGGCTCGCCACGTTTTTTCTTATAGAAGATCGGCTTTCCCGCCTTCTTCAGCGCTGCCTTCAATGCCAACTCCCACGCGTTGACCATCAGCAGCACTGTCACCTCGTCGCGGTACTCCATTCGCGGCTTGTTGTAGATCTCGATGGCCGCGAGCATGGCTGACAGGGAGTTGGCCGCCATGCGGCGGTGAGAGATGTAGGGCTGCGGCATTTGTTGTTCACCTTGGATAGGAGTGAGGTTTTCTTGCTAGGGTGGGGTGTGTGTCCGGGCTGGTCGTCGGGGCGACGGGGAGGGTGAGTGTCGTGCAAGAGGTGCGTGGGAAGTGGCTCGATCGGTATCAGGATCACGTTCAAGGGTAGGGGGCATCACGATCAAGCAGGAGGCCCGCAACACCACACTAGGAGCCCTGTGGGGCCCTGGCCGAGATAACAACGTACTCCTCGCGCACTTCAGAGCCCTCCAATGCGTCACCCTCGGAGCAACAGCCATCACCAGCATCACTGCCGCCGTTCTGGCCATTCTCAACCACCAGCGCCGGACACGGACCAGCCTCACCTCAATGAGAAAATCTAAGTGTCATTTGGTCGGTGACCTTCTGTTGGTGTGCCGGTGGAGGTTGTAATTGAAGTTCGATTCGTTGTGAGGGCTGAGTGGATGCGGCGGAAGTCGGATTCGCGGTCGCGGGTGCGGAAGGGGAGGTCGTAGACGTAGGAGACGCCGGAGCCAGGGTGGGTGTGGGTGCGCTCGGAGAGTGGCATGTCCTCGTTGGAGGTGGGGCGCTGGCGCTTCTCCCAGGCCTGGCGGACCGGAGTCGGCAGCTGGCGGCCATTCGCGTCATAGACATAGGCGCCTTGACCACGACCATGGTCATAGTCATAGAGGACCGCGAACTGGGTGCGGTATATCGTGCACAGATCATCGATCGGCACGCCCAGCATCATCGCCACCATGACGTCGATCTCCGCCTGCGCATTCCGACGGTCCTCCGCCCGGCGCAGTGGCGTATCTGCCGTCCACTCCGGGCCAATCGGCTGCTCGTCGTAGCGCTCCAGGACGGGGGTATCTGTCGTAAACGACTCATCCCAACACTCCGCCCAGAACTCTGCATAGACGTCCGTGATGCAGTTGAGCCGAAGTGTGCGCAGCATGATCCTCCACGCCAATTCATGCTCGGGGTTAAGTGCGAACAAGCGGTTGATATCTTTTGCGTGTATGTGACCTCGACCAGATGAGCGAGTCATGAAATCGGCTAGAAGAGAGGATGTAATCGCTTGCACAATAGCCAATAGTTCTACTGAATTGGCTGGTGCTGCCGACATGACTGTGTGTACGTGGGTGAATCCCGGCGGAAGAAGCGATGAGATCAGGGTGCGCTCGTTTCCTACTTGAGCCATATTTCGCCAGGCAATGCGGTAATGATTGCGGGCGGGAGAGTTGTCCCAGTGGGTGCAAAGTTGGTTATAGATGGCGCGGTCGCCGGCAGGCTTGTACTGGGTGATGGGCTGCGCGCTCGGGGAGAGTACTTCCAGGTCGGTTGCGGTCCAGTCCTGGTTGTGCCTCATAGCCTCGTTAGGCTGTTTGTATAGCGGTGTCGAGACATAGAGGTGTGGGCCTTGGAGGATGGCGTCTTCCCAGGGTGACGTACCCCATTCCTTTGTGAAGATTCCTTTTTGGAAGTCTGTTGTCTCGTTCCAACCCGTGGAGAAATGGAGGTTAAGGCTTCCGATGCGAGGTTGGGATGCTAATGTTGCAAGTGTACTTGCTGTTGCTGAGTTGACGGTGGAAACCATCGGAGTCGAGCGCCAGTCATCCGCTCCAGTGACTAGTTGCCAGATCTTCAGTGCTGACTCGTCGATCTGTTCTATACGTGACGAGTGTGGACGAAGGTCCCACGTGCCGGTGTGGGGGTCCTTGAATCCTGGCTCTTCTCCACTGCCGTCATGCATGAGGGAACGCAGTACCGTTTCCGGGTGATAGAGCGAAGTTGCATGGAGAAAATGCGGAGCCCGTTCGGTTCCATAGATATGGATGCCGTAGGCGTTGTGGTGGTCGACATCGTAGAGTTGAAGTTCGTTAATGAACTGCCAGTGGCGTCGCAAGCGCCGGTACGTGCAGGCTCGGAGTTCAGGGGTTTTCGCATCGGTGAAGTGGGTCTCCATATGAACGAGCGCTGCAGTCCCCGTTCTGCTCTGGTGTTCCCAGACCTGGCACATGAAGGCTCGATAGAGATCTGGCCGCCCCTCCATCACGGGATATAACGCCTGATCGCTGATGAACTCGGCGAGGACCTCGGACTCGGCGGCGCCGTCTAGCACGGTACTGAGCACGCAAGGGCGTGCGAGAGTGCGTGGCATCCGCTCGTTCCTTGCCGCCACTGACGGCTTTTTCGTGAGCATCCACCAGGGATCGCCGTCGGCCAGAAGCGTCTCAACCGCTACTTCAGGCCTCACCCACGGTGGGTTCCCCACCTGGAGGTCGAAGCCTCCGCGGGCAAAGACGGTGGCGAAGTCCAGCTCCCAGTGGAAGAAGCCCTGCGCTTCCGCTACCTCCCGGACCACGGCGAGCCACCGGTGCTCGTCAATGACCGCCTCCACCCGGCGGGCGCCGGCAAGACCGAGCTCCACCTCCTCCATGAAGTCCAGCTCCGCCCAGGAGGAACCCTCGACCAGGGTCCCGTCGGTACCCTTGGCGTCCTTCACCTGCTTGCCCAGCAGCGCCTCCAGAGCGTCCAGCCACTCATCCAGGCTCGGTGGCGTCACCTGCGTGGTCAGCGGCCAGAACCACAGTGCGCACCATGCATCCATGACCAGCCGCAGCCGCCGGTACGCCGAGCCCCGGTTGCCCAGATAGTCTTCGATCTCCTCGCGGGACACCGTCGAACCGGCGTCGGCCCGCGCCTCGCGGCCCCACAGGTCAATGCGGCGTGAGGCCTCCGCCTCCGCCACCCGCAGGCGCCGCAAGGTCATCTCCCACAGCACCTCCACGCGGCGGGCCAGGGCCGTCAGCCGCAAGGCCTGGGTGGTACTCAGTGCCTTCGTGATCTCCTTGCGCCAGGTCTTGAGGGCCTTGAGCCTGCCGGCATCGACCAGGTCCCGCACCTGCTTGGGAACCTCGACCGCGCTGCCCCAGCCCTTGGCCGGCAGCAGGAAGTGGTGGATGCTCCCGGAGACGTCCAGCGCCCCGCCGATCCGGTGCCGGGAGGCGGCATCGGCGTCGTCGAGCACGGCCGCCACCTGGCTCAGCGGCTCGGGCACCGGAGCGGCCGACAGCCAAGCCCGCTTCTTCAGCTGGGAGGTCGAGTACAGGGCCCGGCGTGCCCCCACCAGCGAGTTGCCGCGCCGCAGTCGCAGTCCGAACCACGGGGCCGCCAGCCCCTCTACCATCGTGTCCAGCCACAGGGACACCTCCGCCAGCTCCACCGCCGTCGCATTGAGGTCTACCCCGTAGACCTGGTGCAGAGCGAGATACGCCTTCACCTTCGCCAGCTCCCGGGGCCGCTCCTCCGGGTCCACGCGCCGGCCCAGCTCGCGCTCGCGCCGGGAGAGGTACTGCTCCGCCAGCTGGCGCACCGCCTCAATCGCGAATGCCCCCGACCCCAGCGCCGGCTCACACACCGTCAGGTGCAGGATCTCCTCAGCGCTCGTCGTCCGCCCATCCTGATCCAGCAGCTCGGCCAGCGCCTGCTGCACCGTGAAACGCGTCAGCACCTCCGGGGTGTAGAAGGAAGCCGAGCGCTGCCGGTCCCGGCCCGAGAGCCGGTAGACGAACTGGCCCTTCTCATAGGTGACGTTGCGGCGCTCGCCCGTCACCTCATCCTCCACCGTCACGAAGTCCTTCTCCTCCAGGCCCTTCATGACGTCCTCGGGCACCACCCACGAGCCCTTCGAGGCGTCCCCGCCCGGCGCCACCTCCCACAGGCGCTCGGCGGCGAAGGAGCCCGAGTAGCTCATGAGCCCCTCGTAGACGGCGCCCAGCTGGTTGATGCCCAGCTCCACATAGGAGATGAAGCCGCGGCCGCTCTTGCTGTTCTCCTTGGTCAGCAGCAGGTGGCGCAGCACCCGCAGCAGCGCCCCGTTGCCCAGGCCCACCTCGTCTATGAGGGCGGTCGCCACCGGGCGGAAGAGGTCGGCGCGCATCGGCCGGAAGACCAGACCATCGAAGCTGCCCTCGTCGGCGGCCGGCACCTGCTCGTTGTGGCCCTCATCGACCAGGCGGAACAGGCGGTCCAAGGACTCGTAGATGTGCGTGCCCGCCTGGGACGACTCCTCATGCAGCTCCCTCAAGGTCAGCTCGCGCAGACGATCCAGGCCGTAGCCGGCGTCGTACTCGGCGGCGCCCACCGGCAGGACCCCCAGCTCGGGGCTCGCCTCCGCATACAGCAGGAAGATGATCCGGTAGATGTAGCGCAGCGACTGTAGAGCCAGGTCCTGCGCCCGCTCCTGGGGCAGCGGCTCCAGCCCCCGCGCGGCGCGACGGCGCACCACCTCATTCGCGATGATCTCAATCGAGGAGCGCACGCCCTCACGCAGGTCCTTCGAGACCCCCACCGTGTGGGCCGCCGAGTCCTCCAAGGTGGCCGCCCACCACGTCTCGCCCTCCGCCGTCGGCAGCAGCGAACGGGCATCCAGGCAGGTCAGAGCCCGCTCCACCTCGCCACCGCGCGCCGTCTCATAGCGCTCGACGACGAGCTGCACGTTGACCGCCAGCCAGCGGCCCTCCGGCCACCGCTCCCGCTCCGCCACCAGCGTCCACTGACCCGCCAGGACCAGGGCGAAAGCCGGACCGTGCTCATCGGTCAGAAGCGTCGACAGGGCCCGAGACACCGACTCGACCGGCTCAGCCCCCTCCAGGACCGGCGCAGTTGGGTCCCCCAGGTCCACCGGCTCCCAGGCCTCAGCGAGCGTGGGGGCGTCCTTGACCAGCAGGTCCTCCACCGCGGTCGCCGGGCGGGCGCGTAGCAGCGCCAGCGGCGCTGGGCCCTCATCGCCCACCGGGCGGACCAGGGTCACCGGGCCGCGCTCGGTCAGGCGGTACTCCGACGACGTGAAGCCCAGGATCTCGCGCAGGAGCGCATCGAGCTCGCCGGCCGCCTCCAGGGCGGCACCGGTCAGGGAGCCTGCGTCGTCGGCGGGCAGAGCCGCCAGCAGCTCCTCCAGGCGGGAGCGCGCGGAACGGAACCGGGAACGAGGCGTCGGCGTCGGAGCAGTGCCGGGATCGGCCGGCTTCTCCAGGGCCTCCCACTCCTTGCGACGCTCCAGCACGCGCGCCAGGAAGGACTCCTTGGTGGCGTCCGTCGTGAAGTAGTGCTCGCTGATCCAGTCCTCGCCGACGACCAGCGCATCCGACACCGCCATCAGAGATCCCCTTCCATCCTGAAGTCCTGCGGCACCACCACCAGCAGTGGGCGCACCAGCGTGTGCGCGGGCAGGTGCTGTTTCCTGAGCTCGCGCTCCTGAGCCACCGTGATCCGCTGCTCGCGCAGGTGGCGGTTCTGGATGAGGAGGTCGGCCTCGTCATCCCAGGCGTTCGCGTGCTCGGCCCAGGCCTCCACCCGAGCCTTCGCCTGTTCCTCCGCTGCGTCGAGGGTCAGTCTCATGTGGTCCTTAGCCGTACCCACCGCCGGAGGGATGAGCGCCTCCAGCAGGCTGGTCTGCGTCACCGGCCCGGAGTTCCGCAGCTCTCGGGAGATGCCCACTGCCTCGAACATGGCGGTGGGGGAGTCGTGCACCTGCCCGATCGGCTGCGCCTCGACCGGCCGGCCCGCATCCAGCTCCGACTGCGCGGCCGCCAGGTCCAGGTAGGGGAAGGCGGTACTGACACACACCATCGAGACCGTCCGGCCCGCCTGGTTCGTCAGAGTCCCCAGCAGCAGGACGGTCGGTGAGTCGACGTCGCCGCGCACCGCGAACACTGAGGAGCGGCCCAGCTTGGCCAGGACCCGGTCGCCGGCCCAGTCCAGCACCGGGTGCAGCGGCCCCAGGTAGTGGGCCTCCGGCCAGGAGGAGTCCGAGGAGTCGCTTAGGGCCTCTGTGAGAAGACGCGCGCCCTTCGCCTGCGTCGTCGCCAGCTTGAGGTGCTCCTGGACGCGGCGCTCACGCAGGTAGGACTGCGGTAGCACCGACAGGCGATGGCGCAGCCCCGCCGGGGGCACCATCTCCACCACGTGCTGCGTGCCGTGCTCGCGCCACGAGACGCCCCCGCCGCCCGTCTGGCGCTGCTCTGGCTCCTCAGGGCGCTCATAGAGCTCGGTGAGGGCCTGGCGCAGATAGTCCAGCTGGGTCTCGTACAGCGTCGATGTCGCCACCGGGGTAGCGGGATGGGTGGCCGGACCGGCCGGGTCGCCGGGATCGCTCGGATCAGCAGGGGAGTCCTCGGCGCCGATGGGTGCAGCGGCGCCGTCGCCCTTGGCGTCGGCCGTGCCCGTCAGCTTCGCGAACAAGGCTGCCATGGGATCCAGGGTGAGTGTGTCGTCGGCGTCGGGGACGACGGCATCAATGTCCTGCCCGGCCGCCAGCGCCTGGCGGATCGCCTCCTCCTCCTTCTCGCCTGAGTACAGGCCCATGAGGGAGGCGGCGTCGCCCAGGGCCCGGTGCGCCTGGTCCTCCTTCTCCATCAGTCGCGTGAGCACCCGGACGTCGCCGGAGAAGCGCGGGTCTGACGGGCTCAGCAGCAGGGTCGTGATCTGCGGTGAGACGCTCTGGCCGTAGCGGTCGATGCGGCCGTTGCGCTGCTCGATGCGGATGAGCGACCAGGGGATGTCGTAGTGGATGAGCTCATGGCACTGGGCGTGCAGGTTGACGCCCTCCGAGGCGACGTCGCCGGTCACCAGGACGCGCACCGGCGTGTGAGCCTGGCGGAACTGCTCGACGATCTCCTGCTGCTCCACGTCGGACAGGCTCCCGTGCATGACCCGCACCGCGTCGGCGGGCAGGTGCAGGTCCTCGCGCAGGTGCTCAGCCAGCCAGGTGAGCGTTGCGATGCGCTCGGCGAAGATGACGACGCGCTCTGTTGACCTGGGGCCGATCCCGATGCGACGCAGCTCGGTCAGCAGCGCCTGGTACTTCCCCGAGGCCGTCGTGTTGGCCTCCACGGCCAGCTCGCGCAGGCGGGCCAGCGCCTGGGACTGCTCCGAGGGCTCCTGGGTGGATCCGGCTGCTGCCCGGCTGCGGCGTCGGGCCTGGCGCTCGTCGATCGTCTGGATGAGGGCCGCCGGCGAGGACAGGAAAGACTTGGCCAGGGTCCAGGCGAACAGGGAATCGCCACCGCGGGCGGCGGGCCTGCGGCCGCCCGGTGCCGAGGCGCCGTCGGAGCGGTGCAGCCAGGTGCGTGACAGCTCGCCGGCCACCGCGTCCTCAGCCGGGGAGGGCTCCACCAGCTTGTTGACCGGAGTCAGGCGCTCCTTCCAACGGCCGCCCACGACGTCGCGCACCTCGTCGGAGTGACGGTGACGGCGGATGACGAGGCGACGCACCGCGTCCTCGTCAAGGGAGCCGTCCGCTCGCACCGCCGTCGGTTCCAGCAGACGGATGAGCTCGGCGAAGGACTTCGGGTTGCCGTTGTGGGGTGTGGCCGAGGCCAGGATGAGGGCGTCGGTCTGACGGGCCAGAATGTCCGCGAGCCGGTTGTTGAGCGTGCCCTTGTTGGTGACGTTGTGCGACTCGTCGATGACGACCGCGTCCCAGCGCTGCTTGCGCAGATGGTTGAGGTAGCGGTCCGACTTCAGCGTGTCGATGGAGATGATCGCGCGGTGGAACACCGAGAACGGGTTGCGTGAGGCCGGCACCGAACGGCGCACCCGCTGGATGCCCACCGAGTCCAGGCGCACGAAGGGCAGCGCGAAGCGCGACCACATCTCGTGCTGCATCTGCTCGAGCACGTGACGGGGCGTGACGATGAGGATGCGGTCGCCCCGGCCGCGGCGCACGAGCTCGGCCAGGATCATGCCGATCTCCAGGGTCTTGCCCAGGCCCACGGTGTCAGCCAGGAGGATGCGCGGGCGCAGGTTCGCCGGGCCCAGGGCCTGGCGAACCGCCGTCAGCTGGTAGGCCAGCGGATCGGCGAGGACGTCACTGACCACGGCCAGGTCGGTCGAGGTCGCCGGGAGCGCCGTCTTGCGCAACGTCGCCTCCAGCCACAGGCGCGAGAGCCGGTGACGAGTGGAGGTGTCTGCGATGACCCGGGTGCGGCGCGGATCCACCGGGACAATGTGGTCAAGACCGGCGGAGAACTGCGCCGTCGTGTCCCGAACCAGCTCGGACAGGCCCTGCACGGTCACCAGCATGCCGTCAGACGTGGTGGAGACCTGGGTGACCAGCCAGTCCTCGT
>ERZ772973.1072-NODE-1072-length-10546-cov-134.658_pt1 | contig 10546 bp, 9 predicted proteins | sample MGYA00580672_ERZ772973 | MGnify/ENA primary metagenome ERZ772973 (study PRJEB29015, sample SAMEA2737938) | human oral metagenome | biome: human oral; feature: human-associated habitat; material: dental | place: China | collected 2152 ... | reverse complement strand
CCGCGCTCAGGCGGGAGCGCCGGCCGCGGTGCAGGCGGGAGCGGTGCAGGCGGGAGCGCACCCCCGCGCCGCGGCGCCGGGCCAGCTGGGCGATGCGGGCGCGCTTGACGGTCAGCAGGACGTTGACGCCGACGATGATGAAGAAGACGTTGGCGATGGCGCTGGGCCAGGCGCCGGTGCGGGCGCAGTTGATGAGCAGCAGCGCGGAGGCGGACAGGTTGAGCGCCTGGTACCTCAGCGAGTCGCCGGCGATGCGCCCCTTGGAGACCAGGGCGTAGGCCAGCAGGAACTCGGCGGCGCCGATCCAGCCGCCGATGGAGATGAGGACGGGGAGCACATCGTTCACGGAAGGGAATACTGTCCCTCCGGTAGGTGAAGTTCAATCGCAGGAAACTGCAGCCGGACTGTAGAAGAACTGAAACGATAGTCACATGAGGATAACGCCGTCGCGCCTGTCCGTCCTGCTCGCCGTCCATCGGGCCGGGGGCATCGTCGCCGCCGCGGACGCCCAGCACCTGACCCCCTCGGCCGTCAGCCAGCAGATCAAGCTGCTGGAGAGGGAGGCGGGCGTGCGCGTGCTCGACCGCGAGCCCACCGGGGCCGTGCTCACCGACGCCGGACGGGTGCTCGCCGAGACGGCCGAGCGCATCGAGGCCGAGCTCGCCTCGGCCCAGCGCGAGCTCGCCGAGCTCGACGAGTCCGCCCCCGCCGGGCACGTGCGCATCGGCTCCTTCTCCACCGCCATCCGCGCCCTGCTGCTCCCGCTGCTCACGGTCGTCGAGCGGACCATGCCCGGCGTGGTGATGACCATCGAGGAGACCGAGGAGCGCAGCGGCCTGGCCCGGCTGCGGCGCGGCGAGCTCGACCTGGTCCTCCTCGAGCGCGACGAGCGCACCCCGACCGACCCGCCGCGCCCCATGGCGGACGTGCCCGTCCTGGACGAGTCCTGGCTCGTCGTCGTGCCGCCCGGGCAGGCCGCGCCCCAGACCCTGGCCGACCTGGCGCGCGTCACCTGGATCGACCTGGCCCCCTCCACCGCGGGCGCCTACGCGCTCGGCAGGCTCTCGCGCCGGCTGGGCGCGCCGCTGAGCACCCGCCACGTCGCCTACGACTACGACGTCGTCCTGGCCATGGTCAGCCTCGGCCAGGGCCACGCCCTCATGCCCGAGCTCGCCGTCGTCTCCGGGCGGGTGCCCGACGGCGTGAGCCTGGCCCGGCTGCCGGGGCTGGGCGCCCGCCAGATCGTCGTGCGCCACCGACGGACCCGCTCCGACCCCGGGCCCGCCACGCGCGCCGTCCTCGACGAGCTCCTCATCCGGGCCGCCGCCCTCGGGCTCGGCTGAGGGCGGGCCGGTCGGCGCGGGCGCGGGGCCCGCGTGACGTAGACTCGCCGCGTGGCCACCGACTTCTCCGCCGAGATCGAACGACTCCGACACACCTACGCCTCCATCGCCGCGGTGACGGACCCCGAGGCGCTGCGCACGCGCATCGCGGAGCTGTCCGAGGCCGCCGCCGCCCCCGACCTGTGGGACGACCCCGAGGCCGCCCAGGCCGTCACCTCCGACCTGTCCCACGCCCAGGCCGAGCTGGGGCGCGTGCAGGAGATGGGCTCGCGCATCGACGACCTGGAGGCCATGGTCGAGATGGCCGGGGAGGAGTCCGGGAAGGACGCCGACGACCTGCTCGCCGAGGCCGCCGCCGACCTCGCCGCCATCTCCAAGGACCTGTCCGAGCTGGAGATCCGCACCCTGCTGAGCGGGGAGTACGACCAGCGCGACGCCGTCGTCACCATCCGCTCGGGCGCGGGCGGCGTGGACGCGGCCGACTTCGCCGAGACGCTGCTGCGCATGTACACCCGCTGGGCCGAGCGCCACGGCTACCCCGTCAAGGTCCTCAACACCTCCTACGCCGAGGAGGCGGGGCTCAAGTCCGTGACCTTCGAGGTCCACGCCCCCTACGCCTACGGGACCCTGAGCGTCGAGGGCGGCACCCACCGCCTGGTGCGCATCAGCCCCTTCGACAACCAGGGGCGCCGCCAGACCTCCTTCGCCGCCGTCGAGGTCATCCCGCTCATCGAGTCCACCGACCACATCGACATCCCCGAGACCGACATCCGCATCGACGTCTTCCGCTCCTCGGGACCCGGCGGGCAGAGCGTCAACACCACCGACTCCGCCGTGCGCATCACCCACCTGCCCACGGGGCTGGTGGTCTCCATGCAGGATGAGAAGTCCCAGATCCAGAACCGCGCCGCCGCCATGCGCGTCCTCCAGTCGCGACTGCTCCTGCTCAAGCAGCAGGAGGAGGACGCCAAGAAGAAGGAGCTCGCCGGGGACGTCAAGGCGTCCTGGGGGGACCAGATGCGCTCCTACGTGCTCAACCCGTATCAGATGGTCAAGGACCTGCGTACAGGATATGAGGTCGGCAACCCCGACTCGGTTTTCGACGGCGGCATCGACGGCTTCATCGACGCCGGCATCCGCTGGCGCAAGCAGCAGGAGGGCGCCGAGGCCTGATCAGCTTCGCTTCATCAGAAGCGTCACCGGAGTCAGGGATCCCCCGGAGGGATCCCTGATTTCTTTTCCACGTGCCCCTGATTTCTCCGAGGTGCGATTGAGGTCGCAAAATGGTGGGCGTACCATGAATTTCATGAGCGCATCACATGGAAAATCTCGGTCGGTGGAAATATCATCAACACCCTCGTCTCTCGAGTCCTCGGATCTCAGTGGGGATCGATCGGCTCAAGATCGTCGCCTGACCGCGGGCGGAAAGGTTCTGCGCATCGTCATCGCGGTTGCGATGATGTTCGCCTGCGCGCTCGCGCCGTCTTTACTGAGTCAGATTCCTGCCATCCAGTCCTTCCTTCTTGCGCACCCGCATCCCCAGGGTAATGCCGATGACGTAGTCATGGCCGTTTTCATGCTGTTGTTCTATGGGGTGGCAACGATTCTGGTTCTCATGCTGTGCTATGCGCTGCGTCGTACTCTTGATCGCGGCCGTCGCGTCAGTCTGCATTTGCGTTTAGATCGTCGAGCCCTGTTGTGGATGGTGGGGATGGTTCTCGTTGCAATCGCGGTGAATCTCGCGGTTGCCGGTATTGTTCACGCCCTCGGTCTTGCTGGTGGGAATGAGGGGATGCCGAATGGGCCTTGGTGGTTTATCGCTGCGGCGATCTTCTCTCAGGGCTTTCTTCTGCAGGGTATTCCTGAAGAGATAATCTGGCGAGGCTGGCTCTTCTCCTCATTGGGTGAGACGCGTTTCGCAGCAGTATCCAGCGTCCTCGTATTCACCGTTCTTCACCTCGTCTCCCAAGGGGGCCAGCAGAACCTGCTGGATCACATCATATATCTCACGATACCGTGTGGCTTCGCGGTGGTCGCGTTGATCGTTCGGATGGTATCGGGATCGACCTGGGCGGCGATCGGCGTGCACGGTGGATTTCACGTGGCGGATGACCTGCTAACAGATCGTCTGCAACTCCCCGTCGGGTCGGTCACCTGGGTGCTCCAGGGTCTGATCTGGGCTGCGGTCGGTCTCCTCATTCTCGTGTTCCACCGACGTCGTCAGCGGTTGGCGGCGTTGACAGGCCAGTCATGTTGACGCCCCCCATCTCCAGGAGCCGTTCCTTCCGGTCGATTCCGCCTGCGTAACCGCGCAGACTCCCGTTGGCGCCGACCACGCGGTGGCACGGCACGATGAGAGTGATCGGGTTGCGCCCGACCGCGCCCCCACGGCCTGGGCGGACATGTGCTTCCGGCCGGTTCGCCGGGCGACCTCGGCAGCGATGCAGGAATAGGTGTTGGTGGTGCCGAAGGGGATGGAGAGCATAATGGAGGTGACCATCTTCCTGAAGTCGGAGCCCTCGATGCTGATCGGTGGGGGTGAAACCCGGGTCGGCGCCCTCGAAGTAGGTGTCGAGCCACTGGGTCGTCTGTGTGAAGACGGGCAAATGGGGGCGGAGTACCGCGTCGTCGTTGATCGTCGAGCGGTTATACTTCTGGCCGTCGAACCACAGTCCCGTGAGGTGCTCGCCGTCGCCGGCCCATGGTCATGGCGCCCAAGGGTGAGTCATAGTGACTGAGGTAGGGCATCGGTTCCCCCTTCTCGTTCCTCTTCCTGCTCATGGTGGCACGTTCGGCGCTGATTCTGCTCCTACCCGGCTCGCCAGGGGACTGGTGCGAAACCGTGCGGACACCTTGCGAGAGGCCGCGGATCCGCGTGCACCGTCTCACCTCCGTCGTTGTCGCCATTACCCCGGGGCTCCCTTAGGCTTGTCCACGGTGCGCACGGACGGGGCCGAGCGGTCCGTCGTCGCGCAGAACCTCCGCTCACACCCTGACGAAAGGCGCAGACGAGCAGTGGCTGAGTACATCTACCAGATGATCAAGGCGCGCAAGGCCCACGGTGACAAGGTCATCCTCGACGACGTCACCATGGCCTTCCTCCCCGGAGCCAAGATCGGCATGGTCGGCCCCAACGGCGCCGGCAAGTCCTCCATCCTCAAGATCATGGCCGGCATCGACCAGCCCTCCAACGGCGAGGCCCGCCTGACCCCCGGCTACAGCGTCGGCATCCTCCTTCAGGAGCCCCCGCTCAACGAGGACAAGACGGTGCTCGGCAACGTCGAGGAGGGCGTTGCCGAGATCAAGTCCAAGCTGGACCGCTACAACGAGATCAGCGCCGCCATGGCGGACCCGGACGCCGACTTCGACGCCCTCATGGCGGAGATGGGCACCCTCCAGGACGCCCTGGACGCCGCCAACGCCTGGGACCTCGACTCCCAGCTCGAGCAGGCCATGGACGCCCTGCGCTGCCCCCCGCCGGACGCCGAGGTCAAGCACCTCTCCGGTGGTGAGCGCCGCCGCGTGGCCCTGTGCAAGCTGCTCCTCGAGGCCCCGGACCTCCTCCTTCTGGACGAGCCCACCAACCACCTCGACGCCGAGTCCGTCCTCTGGCTCGAGCAGCACCTGGCGAGCTACCAGGGCGCCGTCATCGCCGTCACCCACGACCGCTACTTCCTCGACCACGTCGCCCAGTGGATCGCCGAGGTCGACCGCGGCCACCTCTACCCCTACGAGGGCAACTACTCCACCTACCTGGAGACCAAGGAGAAGCGCCTGGAGGTCCAGGGCAAGAAGGATGCCAAGCTCGCCAAGCGCCTCAAGGAGGAGCTCGAGTGGGTGCGCTCGTCGGCCAAAGGCCGTCAGGCGAAGTCCAAGGCCCGTCTGGCCCGCTACGAGGAGATGGCCGCCGAGGCCGAGCGCACCCGCAAGCTCGACTTCGAGGAGATCCAGATCCCGCCGGGCCCGCGCCTGGGCGGCCTCGTCCTGGAGGCCAGGCACCTGACCAAGGGCTTCGACGGGCGCACCCTCATCGACGACCTGTCCTTCACGCTGCCGCGCAACGGCATCGTCGGCATCGTCGGCCCCAACGGCGTGGGCAAGACCACCCTGTTCAAGACGATCGTCGGCCTGGAGGGGCTCGACGGCGGCGAGCTCAGGATCGGCAAGACCGTCAAGCTGTCCTACGTCGACCAGGACCGCGCCGGCATCGACCCCGAGAAGACCCTGTGGGAGGTCGTCTCCGACGGCCTGGACCACATCAGGGTCGGCAATGTCGAGATGCCCTCGCGCGCCTACGTGGCCGCCTTCGGGTTCAAGGGACCGGACCAGCAGAAGCCGGCCGGGGTCCTGTCCGGCGGCGAGCGCAACCGCCTCAACCTGGCGCTGACCCTCAAGGAGGGCGGCAACCTCATCCTCCTGGACGAGCCGACCAACGACCTGGACACCGAGACCCTCTCCAGCCTGGAGAACGCCCTGCTGGAGTTCCCCGGCTGCGCCGTGGTCATCACCCACGACCGCTGGTTCCTCGACCGCGTCGCCACCCACATCCTGGCCTGGGAGGGCACCGATGAGAACCCGGCCCGCTGGTACTGGTTCGAGGGCAACTTCGCCTCCTACGAGGAGAACAAGGTGGGGCGCCTGGGCGCCGAGGCGGCCCGCCCCCACCGGGTCACCCACCGCCGGCTCACGCGCGACTGAGCCGAACACGCACGATTGAGTCGAGCAGGATATGAGTGCTTCCGGACCCTCGTGGACCGCCGAGGACGCCGCGGCCGATTGGATGCGCCGGCACGGATTCCAGGACGCGACCGTCATGAACGGCGGAGTCGACACGGGCGTCCACGTCATCGCCTCGCGCGCCGTGGCCCAGGTGAGGACCAGCCTCACCCCCGTGGGGCCCGAGGACCTGTCGCGCCTGGTGCGCGACTCCCGGGGGATGCCGGGGTGCCACCGGATCCTCTTCTCCCTCTCCGGCTACTCCGAGGCGGCGAGGAACTACGCGGAGGAGCACGGCATCGCCCTGCTGGTGGTGGGGCGGAACGGCTCCGTCGTCCCGGCCAACGCGTGGGGCGAGAACCTGTCCGGCTCGCGATTCGGGGGCGGCCCCCTCGCCATGCGTCCGCAGGCCCCCGCGGCCCTCGCGGCCCCGATGGCCCCGGCCAGGGGCTCGGGCTGGAAGCACCCGGTGACCTGGTACGCCATCGGGGGGTTCTCCCTGGCGGTGGCGATTGCAGGGGTGTCGAACATATCCAAGGGCGAGGATGTCGCCGCAACGATCGGCGTCATGCTGTTCTTCGTCATCCTGGCGTGGGTGTCGTTCCGATACGCGCGGGGGCTGGAGCGACGGCGGCGGTGACCCGGCCGTCGGGGCGGCCGCGGTCTTCCGGAGTCCGGGCCCGGCCCCGGCCCGGGGGTTAGGTTGGGCTACGCTTGCTCCGGTCGCGGCGACCGCCCGCCGTCCACATCGCGGCGACCGCCCGCCGTCCACAGCAACGCTCAACAGCTAAGGAGAGTCCCCATGCCGAAGAAGAGTCGCCTCGTGCTGCTGATCCCCGCGGCGCTCAGCCTGCTCCTCGTCCTGGGGGTGACGACGGTCTTCTCCGCGTGCCATCAGAAGCCCGACGGCACCTGGATGCACTGCCACAGCTGCCAGAACGCCGTGGCGGCCTCCGGCGGCGGCCTCCTGGTCCTCTTCGGCGCCTCCTCCCTCATCACCAACCGGGCCGCCAGGCTCGCCGTGCAGGCGGTCGCGACCATCGGCTCCGCGGTCGTGTTCTTCATCCCCGGCGTCATCTGCCCGATGTGCATGATGCGCACCATGAGGTGCTACACCGTCTTCCAGCCCTACGTGAGGATCATGTCCGCCCTCATCGCCGGCTCCGGCGTCGGCGTCCTCCTCGGCTCGCTCAGGCGCCCGCGGGTCCCCGCCCGGGCCCACCGGTGAGCGGCGACCTGTCCCTGCGCCGAGTCCCGCTCAGGACCATTCGCGCGCACCCCGTGCGCACGGCGGTCGTGCTCGTCCTCGGGCTCGCCCAGGCCGCCTGCGTCTTCAGCGGCCTCGTGCTCGTGCAGGGCGCGAGGCAGGAGCTGTCGCTGGCGGAGCGGCGGCTCGGCGCCGATATCGTCGTGTACCCGACCGCCGCCCTCCAGAAGATCGACAAGGACGACCTGACCATGCTGGGCACCCCGGTGGAGTGCTACCGGGAGCGGTCGATGCTCTCGCGCATGAACTCCAACGACGACATCGAGTCGGTCTCCTACCAGATCTACATCGCCGACACCGCGGCGGACGGGGGGAGGACCTGGATCGTGGGCTACGAGCCGCAGACGGACTTCGTCATCGCGCCCTGGCTGGAGGAGGGCGACGACGCCGCCCCGGGCCCCGGCGTCGTCGCCGGCAGCGACGTGGACGACGCCGGCTCGGGGACCGTCACGCTGTTCGGCCGGCCCTGGCCCGTCACCGCCCGCCTGGCGCGCACCGGCTCCGAGCTGGACCGCGCCGTCCTGGCCGACATGGACACCCTGGGCCGGCTCATCGACGCCTCCCTCGACGCCGGCGTCGACACCTACGCCTCCCTCGACCCCCATCGCGACTACTCCGTGGCGCTGGTGCGCGTCGCGGACAGGGGCCGCACGCAGAGCGTGGTCGACTGGATCAACATCTACGTGCGCAAGGTGACCGCCGTCGGCGGCGGGGAGCTGCTCACGGGCACCGCCTCCGCCATCCGCGGCCACTCGGGCGCGATCGCCGCCCTGGCGGGCCTCGCGTGGCTGGTCGTGCTCGCCGCCCTGGCCACCGCCCAGTCCATGCTCATGAACCAGCGCCGGGGGGAGCTGCGCGTGTGGCGCACGATCGGGGCGTCGCGCGCCACCATCGAGCGCGTCATGGTCCACGAGGCGCTCGTGGTCCACGCGGCGGGGGCCTGCGCGGGGGTGGCGCTCGCACTTCTTCTGCTGGCCGCCTCCGGGCCGGCGACGGGCGGGGCGCTCGCCCCGGCGCGGGCGCTCCCCGCGGCCGGCGCCGCACTGCTCGTCTCACTGCTCGTCGGGTGCGCGAGCACGTGGCTGACGGTCAGAAGGGCCGCGCGCGCACTCGACGGCCAGGAGCTCCTGACGCCATGAGGCGGGATGATCGCATGCTCTCGCTCAGAGGGATCGCATGGATGAATCTGCGCGGCCACCCCGCGCGGACGGCGGCGCTGATCGTCTTCACGGCGCTCATGACGCTCGTCGTCTTCGGCGGCGCCCTGGTCGTCCAGGGGGTCCGCCAGAGCCTGGAGACGGTGCGGGCCCGCCTGGGCGCGGACATCCTCGTCGTCCCGGACGACGCCGGGAGCGAGTTCGACGCCCAGACCGCCCTGATCCAGGCCGAGCCGGGGTACTTCTACATGGGGGCCGACGTGCTCGGGCGGGTCGCCGCGACCCCGGGCGTGGAGCGGGCCTCGGCCCAGCTGTTCCTGGCCTCCACCCGGGAGAGCTGCTGCTCGGCCCGGCTCCAGATCATCGCCTTCGACCCGGCCACCGACTTCACCGTTCAGCCGTGGATCGAGGACGCCCTGGGCGAGGGCGCCATCGGCGAGGGGGACATCGTCATCGGGAGCAATGTGACGGCCGGCGAGGGCGGCACCATCCGCCTGTTCGGCAACGACCTGCGCGTCGTCGGGCAGTTCGCGCCCACGGGATCCACGCTGGACGACGCGGTCTACATGAACTTCGACACCTTCGGCGCCGTCGTGAAGTCCTCCGTCGACAAGGGCCTCAACAAGTACGGGCCCGCCGCCTCCGGAGACGTCATCTCCTCGGTGTCGGTCGAGGTGGGGCCCGGCCACGACGTCGACGCCGTCGCCGCCGATATCGAGAACCGGGTGGACGGCGTCACCGCCGTCACCTCCAAGACCATGGTGTCGGGGATCGCCGACGGCCTCGCCGCGATCTCGCGCACGGTCGCGGTGCTGATCGCCATCGTCTGGGCGACCGGCCTGACCATGACCGTCCTGGTCTTCACCCTGACGATCCGCGAGCGGCGCGGGGAGTTCGCCGCCCTGATGGCGGTGGGGGCCGGCCGCGGCGTGATCGCGCGGATCGTGGTCGGGGAGGCCATGACGGCCGATCTCATCGGCGGCGCCGCCGGCATCGCGGTCTCGGGGGTGCTGCTCGGCTCGTTCCGCACCCTGGTCGGGCAGGTGCTCGGGGTCGGCTTCGTGCTGCCCCCGGCGGGGGCGGTGGCGGCGCTGGCCGCGGCCTCACTGGCCTGCGCGGGGGCCGCCGCGGGGCTGTCCTCGTGGGTCGCGGTCAGGAGCATCAACCGGATGGACCCGAGCCTGGTGCTCAGGGAGGGCGAGTGACATGAGTGACGCGAGGATCGAGGCCAGGGGCGTGGCGAAGGACTACCCGCGCGCGGGCGCCTCCGGCGGCGTCCTCACCGCGGTGCGGCCGCTGGACCTGGAGCTGGACTCGGGGAGCCTGACGGTGATCACCGGGCGCTCGGGCAGCGGCAAGAGCACCCTGCTGAGCATGCTGGCCGGCATGCTCGCGCCGACGTCGGGCACCGTGCTCCTCGACGGCGCGGACCTGTACTCGCTGGACGAGAGGTCCCGCTCGCGCCTGCGCAACGCGAAGATCGGCCTCGTCCCGCAGGGGCACACCGCCCTGCGCGCCCTGAGCGTGCTCGACAACGTCCTGCTCCCGTCGGTCCTGTACTCCCGGCGGCGCCCTCCCCGGCGGCGGGCGGAGGACCTCCTGGAGGCGGTGGGCATCGCCGAGCCTGCGCGGGTCGGGCCCCATGAGCTGTCCGGCGGCGAACTGCGCCGCATGGCGGTCGCCCGGGCCCTGCTCATGGAGCCGGGCGTCGTGCTCGCCGACGAGCCCACGGCGGGCCTCGACGAGGAGAGCACGGCCGCGGTGCTGGAGCTGCTGCGCAAGACGGCGCAGAAGGGCGCGGCCGTGCTGGTGGTGACGCACGAGGAGGGAGCGGCGCGCTTCGCGGACCGCGTGCTCACCATGGACGCCGGGGAGCTGCTTTAGGCGGCGGGGGCGGGGCCCCGCCGGTCCGTCGGCCCGCTCAGCCCCCGGCGCCGTCGTCGCCCGCGACGCGGATCCGCCAGCGGCCCGGACCGCCGCCCGCCGGCGGGCCCGACGCCGCGGACGACGGCGTGCGCACCATGCCCTCCTGGGCGATGGTGGACACGAGCCGCCCCGAGGCG
>ERZ772973.1070-NODE-1070-length-10571-cov-2.80572_pt1 | contig 10571 bp, 14 predicted proteins | sample MGYA00580672_ERZ772973 | MGnify/ENA primary metagenome ERZ772973 (study PRJEB29015, sample SAMEA2737938) | human oral metagenome | biome: human oral; feature: human-associated habitat; material: dental | place: China | collected 2152 ... | reverse complement strand
CATCCCTCTAGATAAAACGTCCATCAAAACCGTTCAATTCCCAGAACTCACTTATACGGAAAACAATCTCGCCAACTTCAACATCACTTCTAAAACACAAGTCGTTGGCGACACAGGCACCAATACGGTTCCGTCTGACTATAAAGAAGGTTCTTGGAATAAAAACTTCAAAGATGACAAATTGAAACACTTTGAAATCTGGAAAACAAATAAGGCCCTTCCAACCATCAACGATTATCTCAACGATAAGATTTGGAATAATTAAAACCTAGCAACTGCTAGGTTTTTTTTTCTATTTATCAAAACTCACTACCGTTTATCTCAAAATTATGCTATAATAGAGGCAATTCTAACAGAAAACCAGTATAGCAACAGAAAGGTAAAAACTATGACAGAATTACACGTTGGCGGATTTAACCTGCGAAATCGTTATAAATCCCTCGCTAAAGCCATTGAAAACGCACGACAAGGAGATACCATTCTCCTACATACGTCTGTCCTAATCGACACCATCGATATTAATAAAAACATCATCATTGATGGAAACAACAACACCCTCATCATCACAAGCAATCATGCGGGTCTCAATTATACAACAAGACAAACCGTGCTCAAAAACATGAAGATTGAACAGAGCGCCTATAGCAATGCCCTTGTCAACGAAACCACTAATGCGCGCGTCCAACTTGAAAACGTAGAATTCGTCTATTCTTCTAAAATAGACCCGCGTGATATTTATCCGTCTATCTTTACGTCTGACACAGCAACCGTTCAACTCTCAAATGTAACGGCCGAACATTTAGACTTTCAGGCAGACGCTATCACCATCAAAAATTCAACCATCGGCTCTATCTTTAGCTGTCAAACCATCATGAGTGCCAATCAAATCACAGTTGAAAACAGTATGCTCAACAACACCTATTTAAAGGCCGAAAATACAATCCTTAATAAATTAGATACTTACGGTGAGCTTTACTTTGAATGTGACAGTTTAGACATCACCATGCCTAATCTCTTATTTTATACCGGTACACCGAAAGCCTTTAGAAAACAATTTAAAGATGAATCCTTTATGAAAGATACGCTGGTCTTCATCAATATCTTCAACTGTAACAATGCGCATATCAAACACCCTCGGATTTCTTACAAAGAACCACCTTACAAAGCGAGACCTTTCACGTTGACCAGTACCAATTTAACCTTAGAACATGCCCGGTCTAGCTTAAACTTACAAGATTCTATCGCAAAAGACTCTACGATTACCATTCTGTCCGGTCAATCAAATGATTGGTTGTCCGATAACTCAAAACTCATCTACACCAAAACAACCGGTCAAGGTCAATCATCTAGCTACCAACAATTGCAAGAAATGATCGGCTTAGACTCTGTCAAAGAACAAATTAAAAACTTCATGGCCGTTGCTTCCATGCAAGCAGAGCGCGCAAGTCGTGGCTTTAAGGCGGAATCGTCAGGCAACATCAATATGGTCTTTGCGGGAGCACCCGGTACCGGTAAAACCAGTGTCGCCAAAATCATCGGCCAAATGCTCTATGATGAAAACATTCTGCCCACCAATAAATTTAAAGTGACCACTCGTAAAGATTTCGTATCAAAATACGTAGGAGCCACTGCTGAACAAACCCATAACGTCTTCATGTCCGCTCTCGGCGGTGTTCTCTTCATCGATGAAGCTTATAGTCTTCTACCAAACAGTGAAAACGATCACTCTCAAGAAGCCATTGATCAACTCGTCATGGACATCACAGAGTATTCTGGTCAAATCCTAGTCATTCTAGCGGGTTATACGAAAGACATGAAAGAACTCATTGAAAAAGGAAACCAAGGGTTAGCTTCCCGTTTTCCAACCTGGATTGAATTTCCAAGTTATACCTGCGATAATCTCCTCGATATTTTGCTCTTACGAATCAATAAAGAAAATGTTTCACTAGACCAAGAAACATGGGATTATCTCGAATCACGCTTTATCGACCTCTTTAATAAAACCAATCACAATGGCGCGCTCGATGGCAATGGACGTTACATCGAAAACTTCTTAACCGAACTCCTCGCCACTCGTGACGTTCGCTTATCTGAACTGAAATCACAAGGATACACCCTCGATAATGACGACCTCTTAATCCTCACAAAAGAAGATATCGATACCGTCATCAACAAACGGCTCGTTTAGAGCCTCTCACAGCGCCGCTATCGCATTTTAAATACAACAGCATCTATTTATACTAGAAAAGATGAAAGTCGCATACAGCGGCTCTCAGGTGCCTCAAATGACACATACTGAATCACCCTCCTTATCGGAACTTTTACAACACACCTCAAAAGCGCACATCGAAATGGCCAACTTCCAACAAGAATTCAAAGAAAAATTCGAACCTTACGTTTCCCGCGCGATTGAGAGCCATGCCTCTCTTGCGATTTTGAACTCTTACGAACTCTTTATCGAACCCCTCCATATTGAAGTTCGGAAGATCACACACAACGTTTACAACATTAGTCTCCAACTACACCACGAAATCAACACAAAAATCTACGTCCAACCCATCGCCGTCTTACAATACCAACACGAACCACACAGTGATCGCTTCAACTACATCAAACAAAATCATAATCTCAGCGATCCATCGGTTCTGATCAGTCAACAAGTTCCGTCCAGACAAGACTTTGAGCATCATCTTGATGACCTCGTCCATAAATTTAAATAAGACCCTTCGGTCTTATTTTTTTTCAACAAAAAAAACCCGCCTAAAGCGAGTTTACAGAAAGGTACTTCAATATCTACTATTAGAATATCAAAAAGGAATCCATCTGTCAACTATTTTTTTTCCAAACGAAGAACTGCTTGTTCGACATAAAAAATAATATCGACAATATCCTCTCTAGAAAGAGCAAACCACTCTAAATTTGTTTGCTTATAATGATACTTCCGATGGAGATGCGCTTCTAATTGTTCTGCCCGTTCACAAACAATCGTATAGATCACATGCACCCCTGTCGGTGACGCTGTTTGCAACTGCCGCACTCGTTTCTCAAGATTGGTCGTATAACCGATTTTCGTATACTCAGGAATATCTTTATGCTGAATTAAATAAAGCTGTTTCATAATTCTATTATAGCCCAAAACCAACAATTTCGCAAAAATATGATATAATAGACCTATCACAAATAGATTGGAATTCTTTGCATGACTAAATATTTCGTCACAGTTTCTCAACCAGGACCCCGTAAAATGCATTACATCGACAATGCAACCAACAAACGTCTTAAATTCGATTTCGGTGAAGGCAATGATGAACTCCGCACTCGTTTTCAGCAGTTAGCCCAAAACCTATACGACAAAGACCATCTCGTCATCACCGCACCCGAACGCCTCGTAACCGAACACTTTATCGTTGTGGATGCAACTAAAATGCATGTCAAACGAAACTACTCTACTATTCTCTAGGAAGCAAACACCATCATGACCTACGAAAAAAGAAACAAACTAAAATCCGCCATTCAAATGGATTTAGAAGACCGTTATCTACTACTTGACCAAAGCAGCGGACAGGATATTTATGATCATATTGAACGAACTTTATTAAGTTACTTCAGTCAAAAACAATACGCCCATGTCTTAAAAACTAAACTAACGACCTTTAAAGTCACATCGGTCATTGACGATGGCGGACACTTCTATTTCACTTGTCAAATCAAACTGTCAGACCCTTATAACAGCTTTACTTTCACAATGACCCATACGATTTCTATGATTTACGTCGTAAACGCGGGTTCTGTCTTGCACATTAAACATACAGCTATCCAAGATTGATTATGAGCCATGCTCATAATCGTTTTTTTGTTTCACTACTTCTCATTGAAAGGACTCCGTCATGTTTGAATTACAAATCGCACTCTTTCTCATTGCTATGTTTTTAACAATGTTTAGCACAGGGTATCTTTTCATGTCCATTACCCATCCATCACCACACCCTATTATGCCTCGACTCCTCGGAACTATAGCCTGTATTCTAACAGCAGTTGGATTAATCTATTACAGTGCATCCCTAAACCCATTAGAAACCATCACCAAAACAAACAACTATAACCTCGCAGACATTACCCTCATCAAGAAAAACGTAGGCGAATCCACACAAGTCGATATTTCGCGTTATAATTTGCTTGTAGCTTCCGGTGAACATCAAGAAATCACCAAGATGCAAGCTAACTTGAAAAACTCGGAAATCATCGTCAATAAAACCAACAAACGTTATTCGATTTCAGAAATTCGCGAGCGAGCCGATATTAAAGAACCGACTTTCGTGGTCGAACAAACATTCTTAAAAGACACAGAAACCAAAAAAGAAACAGAAATCAATGCCTCTTGCTACTTGTTAGTACCGCAAGAATCATCTGAAAAAATCATCCAGAAAGGTCAAAATGGTAATTAAGATGGATATTTCACATTATCGCTCCAATCACCCACCTTAAAAGAAGACTTGAAACGTCTTCTCCGTGCAACGCAACTAACAATCGACAAAAACGATGTGAAATTCTTAAACTTACACAATTACCATATTCGATTTGTTCATCAAAACAATCCCTATCACTATGTTGTCTCAAGCGATGAACAACTCCGAGAGTATACTCAAACAACCCTCACTTGTTTAGAAATTTTATCAAAATTACAAAATGCCCTCGCAAATAGTCCCTATCAGCTCAAACTAAACCATGACGACTATATGGCTCACGGCAAATTGTACTTCTTCGATCAAACCGTTTTGCAACAAGATTGGCGCTATATCGCAATCCATGATAATGAAATGCTAACCATTCAAATTATCAAACGAAGCAAGACTTACCACACAGTTATCACATATCAACAAACCAATCAAAAATCGGCCACCCATCATCAATACAATCTGTCACTCACAACCGAAAAAACGATTGAAACCAATACTCTTGAGGAGCTCTACCCTCAAATCACAATTTATATCAAAGAGCTCACGCAAGACTTACAAGAAATAAAAGGAGTTCTATGACGAAAATCATCCTCGCCTTCCCTTGTATGGGAAAGACCTACTACGCTCAAAACCATCCTACAACCGCCCTCGATCTTGAAAGCTCAGACTACTTGTACGACCGCACCGGTTATGAACATCTATCATCTGAAGAATTCAAAGGCATCCCTGATCGCAAACCAAAAGAAAACGGTGTTGCCGATTACGTCGAAGCCATCGACCAAGCGGCCCGCTCGAATCAATATGACTACATCTTTACAGCTCAAAACCCAGAAATCGTCCGCGGCATTCTGGCAAAAGGTCATTCTGTTATCATTGTAAAACCTTACAATACGGAAGAAACCAAGAGGATCTTGACAGAACGCGCTCGCGCACGCGGTAACAATGATACCTGGATCAAAAATGTTTTAAAATTCTTCACAATTGATCCTGAACATCTTTACTCTGAAGAAGAATTAGAAAAGATTTCCGTACTGAAAGTATCTGGAAAAGCTTACTTGACCGACATCATTCAACAAGAATTAATTTAAGTTTCACGTGCCAGTAACAATCAACATAGACCACGAGCTTCACTCGTGGTCGTTTTTTTCTTTATAAATCCTCACATCACACAAGGAATCAATCATGACCGCAACCATAAATAATTTACTACAAGACAACCCCAATCTCGTCTATTCCGATTATCCCAAACCGATTTTTCGTTATTATGACTCCGACAATAATCTTGTCTTTAGTATTCCAAATAATCACCCAAATATTACTCCTCAAACAGCTATTGCGGTATATAATAATGTGAAAAACAAATACAATAGCTTTCACTTTAATCATTACCTCATCGAACACAATAATGAAGAACACTTTATCACCATCACCGTAAATAAGAACGCCACTATCACAATTAATCTTAAAATAGAACAATCCTGCGAAGGTCTTTCACAAAATCGTAACGGTATTAACTTTCAAATTGAAGGCTATAACGATTATTTAGCCGATTTCGATCCAGCTCAACTGATTCGTACGACCTATCATACAAGTGCAACCGTTTCCAATCCGAATGACACTTACAACATAATTCAAAAGCTCACCAATCAAATTCAACAAAATAAACTCTATAAACTACTATCGGAGATTTAACATGACCCTTTACGAAATCTACTATCACGACCAATGGCGAACAATAGCTTCTTACGGCCGACAAGCCATTTTCACATCCCTCGAAGAAGTTGAAGACTATCTTCTCAAAAACCAGGATGAATGGTACGATGCCGCCCTTGATGCGCCCATTACAGACCTCATCGAACAAGTTCTACAACAACACTTCCATCATGTCACCATCAAAACCATCACCATCCACGATAATGGGGCCGTTGACTTCGACTAAAAAAAACCAATGACCAAATTAAAAGAACACATCGAAACCATTTTCGCGGTGGCGGGTTGTCTCATCATCATCTTCATGCTACTTGCCATTGTTTACATTAGCATCCTCATCATTCAACAAACCTTCATGTTCTATCCATTTCACTAAAACAGAAAGAAAAACCATGTTCACCCATTTAACCAATCACCAAATTCAAAAACTCATTCAAACCTTCATTAATATTACCAATATAAACCCCAATGATCCGCAAACAAGCATCATGTTGACACATCTTGAACAAAACCTTCACAACTACATACTCAATCACGACCCCGCGGTTCGTCTCGAAGAAATCGACATCATCATCAACTACATCGAAGACAACTGCAATGCATACCTAATTAAAATTCCAAACACGGATCGTGAAGAAGCTATCCAAAATGGAAAAGACCCAGACACGCTATCAACCTTATACGGCTCACTTTATTTCACCTTAGAAGACCTCGTCAAAACCTTCTTCACAGATTAACAGAAAGGAAAGGAAAAAAAATTTTATGTCTCTCCTCATTACACAACTCGATGAAGACCTCACGGTCTACGACCTATTAACCCAAAACGATCAACAGCCTAGTCTGATTGCAGACCCGGATGCCTTCATAAACTTTCTCGCTGAACACGGATATGCACTCGATTTAACCTCAAAAGAAGCCCAAAAAGAAATCGCCTTCGTACAATTCTTAATCAAACGCTATGGCCCTGAAAATCCTTTTTACGAAAAATATGATTGGTCACCCTGTCAAATCCTCACACAAACTAACAAATATCAACTCCAACAACAAGCTCTCAAAAACAAGTCATCCTTTAAATCTGAATTATCAGAATGGACCAACCAAACGCTTCTCGATTGGCAACCCGATTACGATATCCTCAATGATTTTTATAACGAAAACGACGTTGATGAAGAAGATGATTTCTACATCGACCTTATTGAAGATTATGTCGATATCAGCTACAACTTAAAACAATTATTAGAATTATCCGGTATCTCACCAAGAACCAAAAAAGCAAAATCGTCAACCCAACGGCGTTTATTTCACTCCGTAGCAAAACCATCACGAACCATTCGTTCACGACGACGTTACCATTAACTTAGAAAGGAAAACCATGCGTACCCTACTACTACTCCGTGGAGCTCCCGGCTCCGGCAAATCTACATGGATTCAAGAAAACAATCTAGAGCAATACACTTTAGAAGCAGATTCATTCCGTCAACTCATTGCAAACCCCGTTCTCACTGAAGCAGGAGATCAACGTATCACAATTGATAGTGACCGCCTTGCGTGGAAGTTACTGTTATATGCTCTTGAACTCCGCATGCGTCGCGGTGATTTTACGATTATTGACGCGACTCATAGTTCACGTTCCATGTTCCGGGCCTATAAAGAACTCATTGAAAAATATCGTTATTCTGTCTTTTATAAAAACTTTGAATGTTCCCTTGACGAGCTTCTTCATCGAAATGAAACCCGTCCGGAACATAAACGCATCCCGACCGATCACGTTCATCGTCGTCACGCCCTCATCGCAACCAATGACATTCCACCGGGCGTTAAAGAAATTCAAGATATTTCTGAAATTGACAATTATTACACCCTAAATGTCAATAAATACAAGGATATTAAAGTAATCGGTGACGTGCAAGGTTGCTATACCGTTCTCGCCGAAGCTCTTTCTGACTTTAATCCCGAAACACTATACATTTTCGTGGGTGATCTTCTGGATCGTGGCATCGAAAACGATCAGGTCTTAAACTGGGCCCTAGAGCACGCTAAAGACCCGAACGTCATCTTCATCCGCGGCAATCATGACATCTATCTTGAAAATTGGGCCTTTGACTACATCGAACAAGATGGAAAGCCCATCAAAACACCCCATACCTTCAAATACAAAACCCTGCCGCAATTGCTCGGTCAAAAAGACTATGACTATTATAAGGTTACGATTGAAATCTTAGGCGATACACGCTATTATGCTGTCAATGGTGTCCGTACAAACATCGTGGCTTTCCACGATGGAAAAGACCTCATTACTGAACCTCACAAGAGCTTCCGTGACGGGCATCTCCATCTAATCGATCCCATTGGCCGTCGCTACGACACAAACTTTTCAACCTATACCGTTGACGAAGGACCCCTCAAAAAGAAAACACGTGAACTCATGCGTCGATTCCGCGATGCCGTCGCGCTCGAATTCCACGGTCAGAAATACTTCATCTGTCACGCCGGCATCTCCGCTCTTCCAAAAATGGCGACCATCCCAGGATTCCAACTCATCCAAGGCGTCGGTAACTATCAAACTCAGATTGACAGTACCTGGGAAGAATCTTACCAAAACGGAAAAACGCAAGCGTTCATCCAAGTGCACGGTCACCGCAACACGGATTCAACTCAACATTCCATTTGTTTAGAAGACAACGTTGAATATGGCGGTAAGTTATGCGTACTCCACATCACAGAAAACGGACACGAACTCAAGAAATACAAAAACACGGTCTTCCGTATTCCTGAAAAGGAAACCGACTCAGAAATGGCTCTAAAACCATGGATACCTGACACGAAAAATGCAACAACCAATAGCATGATCCGTAATAAATACATCCGTGTCAAACCACTCGTGAAAAATCTGTACAGTCTCAACTTTACAGAAAAAGCCTTCCATAAAAACATTTGGTCAACCGAAACCATCACGGCTCGTGGGCTCTTCGTCGATCAAACCAGCGGTGACATCAAAATTCGCAGCTACAACAAATTCTTCAACGCAGGCGAACAAACAGAAACTCAAATTTCAGCACTCAAACGAAGTCTCGCCTTCCCAATTGTCGCCCATAAGAAATACAATGGCTTCTTAGGCATTGCCTCCGTCATTGACAATGAACTGGTTCTTGCGTCTAAGTCTATGATTGACGGGCCTTTCGTGAACTACTTCCATGAAATTTTCGAAACATTAACCGCGTCAGAAAAAGAGCAACTAAAAGAATTAGCTGTCAAGTACAACTGTTCCTTTACTTTTGAAGTGGAACATTTAGAAGACCGTCACATTATTGATTTTAAAGAAAATCAACTGACTATCTTAGACGCCCTTCCAAATCAATATGATCTGAACGGCGTTCATATCGACACAGCTTTTTCAAACAAGGTGCTCGACCAACTGACGATCACGTCACCCTTCTTCAAACGAAAAGAAAAAGTTGCAAGCTTTGACGACATTCCAAGTCTCATGCGTTACATTCACGCACATCGTTATGATCGTGACTCTGAGGGGCTCGTCGTCACAGACCAAAAGGGCTTCATGTTTAAAATCAAATACGATTACTACAGAAAACTTAAAGCCCTTCGCGGTCTTAAAGAAGAAGCTGCTAAACAAATTCGCCTCAGTAACAATATCCCACTTAGTCGTGCGCGAAATGCCTTGCAAGTGAACTTCCTCAATTGGTTAAAACATCAAGACGCAGAACGCATTTTAACGGGCCACATCATCGATCTCTTTCAAGATTTCGAAAAAGAAAACGGCCCACAACTCACAAAGAAATAAAAAAACATATGAACGAACCATCACCTAAAAACAATCAATCCGGTGTAGACATCCACATCCTCAGTATCATTATCAGCGCCATTATTATCTTTGACATTATGAATTTATTCACACCTACAGGAGCAAAAACAAACGCCACATCTGGATTATTCAAAACACTATTACAACTTCAACCATGGATTCTCCGTATTGGTATTGTTATGGCTATTGGTGCTTGTGCTTATTTCACACAAATAACTAAGAATAAACTCATCCAAGTAATTCTTGTACTCCTCATTCTTTTTCTAATAGGAATAATTCCATTTATTCACAATTACGATCCACCACGTCTTGTTCCTGCTGGAACCACAACCATTATTAGTAGATCCTTTTGAATCAAATTCAAAAGGATTCTTTCCATACTCTCATCTCGACTCGGTCACGCCGAGTCGTTTTTTTCTTTACAATATTACAAAAGAAAGCAGGCTCCAACATGGGATTAGACATGTATCTATTTAAACAAAATCTAAATAAATCAAAAGACAACATCGTTGAAGTGGGTTATTGGCGTAAAGCAAACCACATCCACAACTGGTTCGTCAAAAACGTTCAAAACGGCGTCGATG
>ERZ772973.1067-NODE-1067-length-10603-cov-3.37998_pt1 | contig 10603 bp, 9 predicted proteins | sample MGYA00580672_ERZ772973 | MGnify/ENA primary metagenome ERZ772973 (study PRJEB29015, sample SAMEA2737938) | human oral metagenome | biome: human oral; feature: human-associated habitat; material: dental | place: China | collected 2152 ... | reverse complement strand
TTCGTTTGGCTCGCTTTTTTCGTTGTTTAGTTTTCCGATGAAATTATAATAAATGTCAATCTGAATAAATCGGTTGCGCTTCGTGCCAGTTGGTTTATGAATTACAATCTTGTCAATCAACTCATTCACCATCTCAACGGTTAATTTGGGAAGCTCTGTATATTTCAAAATTCTCGTCATAAACTTGGAGATATTCAAGTTGTCTTCTTGTTGTTTGGCGAGTTTTTCGGTTAAGTCAGAAATGGAAGCTTGAAGCTGTTTCTGTTCTTCTTCGTATGTCTGACTTAACTTCACAAAGCGCTCATCTGAAATTTTGCCAAGTAGATTATCTTCATAAAGCTTCTGAATAATACTATCAATCTCTTTAAAGCGATGCTCATCTTTTTGGAGTTGCTGGCACTGACGTTTATTGTCTTTGCTGAATTGAGCTTGGCTTTGTTGTTCTAGCTTCTTCAAAAATGCTTCTTGGTCGAAGTGGACTTCCTGAATGGTTTGGCGGAGCTTGCCACTTGCAATCTCAATCAGGGCGGATTTTTGAATGTAATGCGGATTTTCACAACCATCAATCGGCTTGCGATATCCAGAACACTTGTAATGGTCGTGGTTAAGTCCGTTTTTCTCTTGTGGGCAAAAATAATGCTTTCGCCCACAAGTTCCACAAAAGACCAAACCCGCAAACAAGTTTTCGTGACCAGCTCGATTTTTATACCGTTGATTAGACCGCTTATGACTCCTCATCTTCTGAACAATATCAAAAGTCTCTTGGTCGATTATCGCTTCATGGGTATTTTTGAAAATCAACCAGTCTTCTTTGGGATTATCTACTTTACGTTTGTCTTTATAAGATTTTTTCCGTGTACGAAGATTAACCGTATGTCCAATATATTCTTCACGTCCTAAAATATTACTTAGAGTCTCTCTCGTCCAAAAATAAGGCAAGCTCTCAACATTTGAACTGGCGGAAATAGGTTTTAATCCGATTTCGATTCGGTGGCGGTCTGGCTTGAAAACTTTGTCGTTTTCTAATCCTTTCGCAATCTCCGAAAGACTTTTTCCGCTTTTCGCTTCTTGAAAAATCCGCTTGACCACTTCACTGGCAACTGGGTCAATAATCCAGTTTTTAGGATTGCTTGGGTCTTTGAGGTAGCCATAAGGTGGGTTTACTGTGACACGCTCGCCAGCTCTCGCTTTAGATTGCACGACCGCTCGAATCTTCTTGCTGGTATCCGCCGCATACATTTCGTCCATTAGACTTTTAATTGGCAAGAAAATAGAATTAGTTTCATTAGGCTTATTCGAATCCACGCCATCATTTAAGGCGATGAAGCGGACGTCAAAACTAGGAAAAGTGATTTCCGTTAGTTGACCAACCTTGATATAAGACCGACCTAAACGGCTTAAATCCTTAACGACGAAGTTTGAAACTTGCCGATTTTCCACCAAACGCAGAGCTTCTGAAATTGCTGGACGGTCAAAATTTGTGCCACTAAAGCCATCATCGACAAACAAGATAGGATTAGGGAGATTTTCTCTTGTAACTACATCAAGCAGAATTTTCTTCTGATTGATAATTGAATTACTATCTCCGTCCAGCCCGTCGTCTTGGCTCAAACGACAATATACCACCGTAATATCTGAAAGTTTGGAAGTATCTACTTGTCTATAATCTGAAATTGTCAAAGTTCTGTTCATGTGTTTTTCTCCTTTTGGAGTTCACACACCTTATACTTCTATTATACCATTTTTACTACTGTTAAAGTAGTGATTTATCGCTTAAAATCAACCTTTCTAGGACATTTTCAAGATTACGATTTCCAGTAAAACGGTGACGGATTAAGTAAGTCGTTCGACCAATTCGACAAATTTCATTGGCGGTGCGTGAGGGCTGGTTTGAGTCTCGGTCTTTATTCTTTTGATTCATTAGCCATTCCTCCCTTGATATAATCTGGGTATTCTTCAAGTGTTATTACAGTGAACAGTTCCCAAAAGTTATATAGTTCTTTTTGAATCGCTTTCGAAATCGCCAGCTTTCGCTTATCGTCTGGCACTATCCAGAGCACAAATGGGAAAACTTCCTTTTGTCGCTGTTCTATACCTGACCGATAATATTCAATATATTTCTTACAAGTATTTACGACGCGCGCAAGACTTTCCGTGCTTCGGTCTATTTCCAGAAAATAATGGTCTTCGTAATCGTGATTAACCAGCTCTAAATAAGCATCAGGTTTTAGAGTTCTACCTATACCTGAAAGTTTTTGGTAGCTGCGCCAAGAGTTCGGCTCAAAGGAAAAAGTTTCAAGCGATAGCTTTTCTGAATTTCGAACGGTTTCCAGTGTCTCAACAAAAATTTCTGTAATCGCCAAAGTGTGTTCAACGTGGTGTTGAGTTGGCTCGTATTTATTTTTATAACGCAAAACAACTGTTTCATCTTGGTTTTTAAGAAATTTTAGCCCTTGAAAAGTAATTTGCCAAACATAGGAAGACGAGCCCCGACGCACGCCACCAATTCGCCGTTTTAAGTGTGAAACCAATCCAGCTTTCTTCAGACTTTGCAGTGCAAAATTAGTACGGCGAATGGTGGTCTCAAATCGAGTGCTATCTGCGAAAAAGAGTCTAGCTAGTTGGTTGGTAGTCGCAAATCTTGCTCGACTCAAAAAGTAAAGAATTTGCGTGTCGTTATCTATTTTGTAATTCCATTTCATCTGTTTTGTTCTCCATTAAATTTAAAGGTGTGCTTTCCGCAAAATGTGCTTAGTTACGGAGTAAGTCGTGTGAGTAAAAATCTTGAAAACCTTTATTTGTCAGGGGTAGAAGATTTTTCTTCATCAACACGATTCGAAGAGCGATTGGAACGCTTTTTACGCCCTAAATCTGTTAATTTTTGGCTAGAATCTTCATTTTTCGAAGCAGATTTTTCAAAAATGTAGTTTTCGAATTGGTTTTCAATTTCTGAAATATCTTGTCCGTATCGGCTCAAGCTATTCAAAAATGGCGTACGACTATCTCTAATTTTCGATTTAGGTGGGTAGGTTTTACCGATAAACCAGCGATAGGTATTTGGTGAGATTTCTGTTCTGATATATGCCCAAAATGGTGGCAAGCTGTAAAAATCTTCCTTATCAATCTCCAGAGTATATTTTGCCATTTCGCGGGCTTCATCAAGATTTAAGCCAAAAACAATTTTATTCGCAACATTAGATTCAATTCCAGCTTTTAGCTGAGGCGACATCTGGGCAAGATGCTGGAAGCCGATATTCCAGCCAACATTAAATTGGCGAGATTGCGAAAGTGCTTCGTCTAAGTTAGAATTGGGGATTCCTAAGAAAGTTGGTGTCTCATCAATATAGATAAAGACAGATTGGCGTTTGCTTGGCTCAACCGAAGACTGGCGTAAAATTAACATCCATAGCATTGAAGTGATTAGGCTACCAATTAGTTTCGCAGACTCTGAACCAATTACCGCTTTATTTAGCGGAATCAATACAATTTTTCGGCTTTTGAAGATTTCCGCAAGACTGAAATTTGGATTAGTTTGTCCCAACATTGCCCGAAGTTGCGGGCGAAGCAAAAACTGTCGAAATTTATTCAAAATGGGGTTTAACATCTGGTGACGTTGAGCTTCACTAAGCAGTTCAAACCAGTTCCAGAAACTTTCCAGTCCGATTGGGTCTTTTAACTCTCTTAATAGTTTGTTTCTGAAGGACTGATTAGTGAGCAGACTTGGCAGCATTACTAAAGAAGTGTTTGGAATGCGCGCCAGAGTTAAAAAACTGTGCGATAGAATATCCAGTGAGTAAATTCCAAAATGTTCAGGATAAAGCCCTTTAAATAGCTCTAAAAGATAATCTGCAATAACTTCTGGCTCAATACCATATTTAGTTAACTCAAAAGGATTTATACCGACAATTCGCTTTGAAGTGGGTGAAATCACCACAATATCTTCATCATGTTCAGCTGATGTGCGCTCTAATAGTTCATGAGTAAGTTGACCTTTGGCATCCACCACAACTACGCTATGATGTTTAGATTGTATATCTGATAAAATCAAGTGACTCATGGTGGTGGTTTTCCCACAACCAGTTGAGCCGAGAAAAACAGTGTGCTTTTTGCCAGCTTGAGCTGAAATTTGAATTGGTCTTGGTTGACTTTCAACCGTTTGCGCCAAACTTCGCTGAGTTTTCCAATTAACATTGTAGCCCAAAGGCGGAGTTACTAATTTAGGGTGAACATTTGGCACACCTGCAATATTTTCTTCCCCAATAGGTAAAAGCATGAAACAGGCTAAGTCTGAGACGGATAAACTATATTGGAAAGACCAAGAGGGTTGTGCTTGATTAAGTTTTTGGATAGCTAATGGTTTTAATTCAATAGTTGCATTTGATTCCATCATGCGAAAACTACTAAGCAGGCTGCCAAGAAATTCCTTTGTTCGTAAAATACTGCGAGATTGGACACCAAGACGAATTTCACATTTAAAAGTAGATTGATTCAACTTTTGGCGCATAAGCTTCTTGGAGTTTTCAGATAGTTCAGGAACGTTATTTGTAATCACTTGATACCATTTAGCAGATAAATTCGGCAGGTCTTTTGGTTGTGGACGAGGTGGTGAACCTGTGCCTATCACTAGCTGAACCGTTACTATCTCATCTGGCTGGAGTATTTTTGCCAGAGATAAACTGGCACGAACCATATTCTCTACTGAATCCGTTTTAAGAGCATAATGGGACTGTTTGATTTTTACTAGACGAGCATTAGTCATCACTTCACGTTTAGGAGCTTTAGAAAACTGAATCTTACGGTGTGATTGAATTAACTGGTGGATATACGGTCGGTCTTGGCCTTCTGTTCCCAATAAATAGCGCACCTTATTTTGTTTGATTCGAATTTCAAAGATTACTGCTTTACGGCGATTTAACCCGACAAGTTGCCCCAACATAGCTTTGACATCGTCTATCGCAAACGGTCGCTGCCAGTGAAACTCGCTCCAAGATAAGGCTTCGAATTTTCTTTTCATTTCTACCTCCATTCTTTAGATTTAATAATCCGAAAGGTAAACCAGCCAACGAAGATGAGGATAGCTCCTATAAATAAGACTTGCCAAACTTCCATTAGAAGTTTAACCGCCCAGTTGACTAGCCAAGCGCAGGCAAAAAATCCTAAAATATAAACCAATATTTTCTTCATTCGGCTGATCTCCTTTCTGATGCCAGTTATACAAGAAAACTAGGTAAAAGTTAAATTTCGCTTACCTCAGTTTTTGAAGCGATTGGAATGATTTTTAGACCTCAAAACAGTAGTATATTTCAACATATTTTGTCCTTTTGTCTAGTCCAAATAAGGCTAAAACTTACGCCGTTTAAACAATTCTTTTTGGGTGATTAGGTAGACTTCTTGAATTTCTTGGCGGCGCTGGAGGAACTCTGCCAGAGCCTGTTCTTCTGGTGCTGTATCATCTTCTTCATCTAGAAAATCCCAAATCGAAACTAGCAGATACGAAGTTACAAAAATAATGGAAAGAATAAGAAAGATATTCATCATCAGTCTCCTATTTTAATTTCTCGGTGGTGTAGTGAGTAAATGCTCGAATAACATAATCTGTGTAAGCCAATGCTTCAGGATTATTCTTGATAATCTCAGCTTGAATTAAAGCAAGATTGCCGATTTTGAAAAGAATATCTGAAGCTAAGAGCTCCTGTGCTTGAGTGCTGGCCATCTTATGACTAAGCTCTTTAGCAACTGCTAACTGATACGGATCTGCGATTTTAGCCAAAGCCGTTTCTTTAGTTGATTTTTGTAGTAAATTCATGATATTTCTCCTTTAATTTTGGTATAATTGTTTTAAGTTAGCTAACTTATGGCTTTATTATAGAAAAGTCCAAGCGGGATTTGTTGCCAATAATTGTGCTAAAATCTTGCCAGTTTCGGAGGGGCTTGATGTTTGATATTCCTAGTCTGTTTTCTATTGTTTTAAAGCACGCCAATAAAACGACTTGGTCTGATAGAAAGAAAGTTAGTGTCGGCTTGTCGCTCGTCTTGCACGCAGACTCTTTAGCTTATCTAGCAGACACAAGTTTCAATAAACTATTTACAGGCCAAAATAAAGGACGAACCCTTTACGGGATCGTCCAAGATGAGATAACAGAAAAAGGCTTTTCCAGCTACATATTTCAAGCTGAGAAGCGATTAAGCGACGCCAATTACAAAGAAAATAAGTTTTTGTTGGCTGACACGTTAGAAGATTTTTTTGAACTAATAGAAGAATCGCAAAATCTGTCAAAGTCCGTTTTATTAGGTTTAAAGCAGTCTTACAAACTCAATCACCAAGACCGACCTTACCTTTTTCTAACTGAGTGTTTATTTTATGCTTTAGCTTGCCAGCACAACAAACAGCAACAGTATATTGAGCCGGACTTTAGCCAAGAAACAGAAATTGTCTCAAAACCATTAGAAGAGCTCGTGGCACGAGCTAACGGTTATTCGAAGCGCATTACTCAAGACTTAAACCGTTTTTCAGAAGAAGAACTTCGGCTGTTCAGAAAAATAGCACCATTTACTTTTTATGACAATTCTTTTGATGAGTTTTCAGGCGAAGCTGTTTTAGACCACTACTTAATCTCACACGCTGATTTTTTAGATTTGTTTACTAAATACGGCGTTAAAGGTAATGAAGTTTCACGCCTGATTGAATATGGGTTAATTTCTGGCGGTGGTAGACATGAGATAATTGTGGAAAAAGGTGAGCTTTCTGGCTTCCAAAATGATAACCTAGTCTTGATTTTCACCACTGAATCTAACGAAAGAATAACATTCGAATATAGCGCCTTCCATCTAACAGATACCGCCAAAGCTCTGATTGAGATTTTGGAGATTGAGACTAATGATGAGTTTTTTAGGGAGTTGGGGGAGAAGTTTAAAAATAGGGTTAAAAAGCTACCTATTAAGATAAAATTCGTGTCAGTTGAAGAGTTGAATAAGTAAAATTAAAAATTAATTGTATTACGGATTCTAGAGGGAATTTTATGATATACTTTTATTAATAAAGCTTATAGGGGGATATTTTATGAAACATGGAAAATATGTACTCAAATCTTTCAAGAGCCATCCAGTTGTCGTGCTAAGTGTTATGGGTGGGCAGTTATTTAGCTATGGTTTAACTGTATATGTTACTTGGACTAAACTTTCCGATGAAGATAAAAATATATTCATTCCAGTATTCGCTTGCTTACTAATTACACTTGTTGTTATAGTTATAAATATGACTATTTTCCCTAAATTTGCAGAATATTTATTTTTCAAAGACTATACTAACAAAGTTTCAAACTATTTGGAAAATACATCAAGGCATGATGCTATTCATATGTTTCAGATTCAAAAAACTTTAGATAAACTAACAGGTGAAACGAATAAGAATAAAATTTGTAAGACATATAGCTCCCTAATAAAGCACTATCTTCAAGATGTTTTTATGGATTTAGAGAGTGTCGTTAATACAGTTTTGTATCAAGATGCCGAAATAACTCTAGAGCTATTAACATCAGAAATTTCACAAATAAATGTGAGTAACATTGAAACAATATCATACTTCGATTCTTTCGTAGAAGAAGCAAGAACTGATAAGAGAGATAAACAGGAAAAACCTCTTACGGAGGAGATGAAAACTTTAATTTTTACGACCAATCTAACAAAGCAGTATATTTTAGATTTAGATAAGAGGTTTCTAATTATCATTTTAACAGATAAACTACTCTCTGAAAATAAGCCAGAAATTTATGGCTTTCTCACCATTAAATGGAAAAAAGAATTCGATAGACCATTTATTGATGAAGAGTATCTAAAAAGTTATCTGCTATCTTCCGGTCTTGCCGAAATCCATTCCATGTGTTATTATCTTAACACAGTTCAATCAGAGTTAAATCTGTCACTTGGACTAGTAGATCTTGACCTTGGTATTAATGGAAATGTTGTTAGAAACTATGATTTGCTGAAAATCATTTTTAAATTATTTAATAATGAGGAGGTAGATTTGGATGGTATTTAAACAAAATACTAAATCAATGGCAGAATTACCTATAACAGAATTACCTATAAAAAAAATAGTTGATGATATTCGAAAGAATTATCCTGCACCCCTAGCTGAAGGAATGATTTTAGCTTTAGCTGGTAGATTGTATAGAGCTCAAAGGGAAGAAAAATATAAAAACATTAAACATTGAATACCAATATACTTTAAGGCTTGCTTTACAGCAGACCTTTTTTCTTTCCTCTAAATTCTTGTTAAACTAAACCTACCTCTGCTACAATGGCAAGGCTAAGTTAAACAAGGAGATAATCGTGACCAAATACTACATCAATAAATTCAAGAATCTACAAGAAATCAAAATCGGTTATGCTCGTGTCAGCTCCACGGACAACCGCCAAGAGTTAGGTCTAGAGGTTCAGAAAGAAGCTCTGAAGTCTTGTGATATACTTTTTATCGAAAAAGAATCAGGATCTCAAGATAATCGAGTTCAGTTACTTAAAGCCTTGAAACTAGCTAAAGAACTTAAGCGAATCAACAAACAGGTCTCGCTAGTCGTTTATAGGTTAGATAGACTAACTAGGAAAATGTTTACTCTAGTAAATATATTGGACGACCTAACTATTCATAATATTAAATTAATCAGCCTGAAAGAAAATATTGCGACAGACTCGCTAACTGGCAAATTACTGGTTGTTATTCTAGGATACGTCGCGGAGATGGAACTAGAAGCTATACGCTCCAGAACTAAAGACGGTTTACGTAAAGCTAAGGAACGAGGTGTTAAATTGGGTAATAAAGGAATTTCTAAAACTAAGGAAAAAGAAGTTATTCAACTTTATCAACAGTCGAATCTCACAGTTAAAGAGATTTCTCAAACTTCCAAAATATCCACTGCCACCCTTTATAATATCTTAAAGCGCAATAACATAAAAACAAAATCAAAAAATACCCTCTAAGTGCTTGCATTTATGAGATAAAATGGTAGAATAAAACTGTCAAAACATTCTAGCAGACGAACGTTTGTTAGAATTCTCAAAGATTGAAAAATTCATTTTCCGAATGCTGGTTTCATCAGGTTTTGTGCCTTTTTGAAGCTAGCATTTTTTGTTTTTTAAGCGTTCTATTTGACGTTCGTCCATTAGAATCTACCAAATGCCTTGTAGCAGAGGTTATTTGAGGAGAAAAAGTTTAGACTTTCAAAAACAAAAAATGGAGGAAAAACAAATGAAAAATATTGCTAAATACGGAATCGTATTGCTTTCAGTAGCTGTTCTAGGAGCAACTACTACCGTTTCAATGACAGTTTCTGCTGATGATGGAGCTCCTGCTCCTGCTGCTGAAACTGTAGCTCCTGCTGTTTCCAAAGTGAAAGTAGGTATCTTTTACGGGACTAATAGTTCAAATCCAGTAAAAGAGTGGGAGATTGAGCTAAGAGAAGGTGAAAGCTATACGGCTGAAGCACCTTCCATATCAGGCTATAAATTCGTGATGGGCGCCCATTATGATGGCGGCCAAGTTCGCGAATTCCACACAAAGACATATACTATTAAATATATGTCTTTCCAAGGTCTACCAGAGAATCAGACCTTGGCGTTCTATTACGAAACTGACCCAGAGCAACCAGAAAACCCAACACCAACGCCAACCCCAGATCAGACCCAGAAATTTAGTATTAATTACTGGGCTCTCAGAGCAGGAGGAGGAGCGACTCCTCTTGGGACTGAGACTGTAGAAGTTTCACCAGGTGAAACCTATACAGTCCAGAAAAAAGATTTCCCTGGATATGAGTTCCAGGGAGCTTCAATCGATAACGGTGCTACGGGCACCGACGTTGAGTTGCCGTATAACTTGAAGCACGGCGACAAAAATCAAGGGATTGACCTTATATACAAGAAAAAATCCCAAAAGCCAGCTGATCCAGAAAAACCAGCACCGACACCCACGCCAACTCCAGACCCTAAACCAACGCCTGAGCCAACTCCGCAGCCAACGCCAAATCCAAGTGACAATGGCAATAACAGCAACCAAGGTAACAAACTCAATCCGAGCGATAACAAACCTAGTGACAATGGAAATGGTAAGTCTGAAAACCCAGCAGATAATCAAAAACCTGCTAAAAATGACATTAATTCAACTCCATCCGACAATGGTGAAAAACAAAATAATTCAAATCAAGGGGATAATAACAGGGATACAACCAAGCAATCTGAAACTAATAAATCTAATGAAACTACAAAAAACAAACTCCCAAATACTGGTGAAGCCGTTTCTAGCCTAGGATTCCTAGGCGTAGGACTCCTGTCTAGTTTAGGTTTAACTAAGAAACGCTATAAAGGAAGACACGAACGACACTAATGGTTACAGTTTTGAAAAGGTTATTATAGATAAATAAAATCTGTTTATAGTCTTATAAGAATTTGTCTGATAATAATACATTTAAAAAGACGGTTATTTTGAACCGTCTTTTGTTTTGCCTATAAGATGTGTGAACTCAGATTATGTTTAGACTGCTGAATGTCAGACTGTCTAACCAAGGCTTTTTTTAACGTCTAATAGCTTTTTGTAGAAAAGTATTTAAAAATA
>ERZ772973.1066-NODE-1066-length-10638-cov-65.7578_pt1 | contig 10638 bp, 11 predicted proteins | sample MGYA00580672_ERZ772973 | MGnify/ENA primary metagenome ERZ772973 (study PRJEB29015, sample SAMEA2737938) | human oral metagenome | biome: human oral; feature: human-associated habitat; material: dental | place: China | collected 2152 ... | reverse complement strand
TGGGGCTCCTGGGACGACTCGGGGCGGGCAGTTGTCCAAATCTGTTGCAAAGGCGCCCCGGACCGGGATCGGCCGCGAGAAGAAGCGCGGAATATCAACGATTCGCTTCCGGCACTTCGACGGGATCCGGGCCTTTGCAACAGATTTGGACAACCCGCGCCGCCGCGGGCCCCCGGGACGAGGACGCCACCCGTCTGACGGCGACCACGACGAGCACCCGGGTGCGTCTCTTAGTGTGGTGGCAATTCCCGCGGGGCTTCCGCCCGGGGTCGTCGGCACGGGCGGCGGGCATCGTGGGAGCCCTGTTCTTCGACCAAGATTCACAAGGAGTGCACCCACGATGCCCAGTCACCAGTCTGCCGTGTCCACGCTGATCCGGGAAGTCCTGGCCGACCCCGATCTTGCTCACGACGAGGTCTTCCGGCGTCTGCTCCAGGCCGGGCTGCAGGACCTGGTCGACGCCGAGGCCGCCGCCGTGATCGGCGCGCAGCGCTACGAGCGCACGCCGGAGCGCACCAACAGGCGCAACGGCAAGCGCCTCAAGACGGTGGCCACCACCGCCGGGGAGGTCGAGCTCGCCATCCCCAAGCTTCGCACCGGGTCGTTCTTCCCCTCCCTGCTCCACCCGCGCAGGCGGGTGGACAAGGCCCAGATGCGCCGTGATCTGCTCCGCGTGGATCGAGGGGGTCTCCACCCGCAAGGTCGACGACCTCGTCAAGGCCCTGGGCAACGAGTCGGGGATCTCCAGGTCCACGGTCTCGCGGATCTGCAAGGACATCGACGAGGGCGTGCACGAGTTCCTCGCCCGGTCGCCTGGACCGCACCTGGTTCCCCTACCTGTTCGTCGACGCCACCTACCTGGACGTGAGAGTGGGGCGCCGGGTGGTCTGCCGGGCGCTGGTGGTGGCCACCGGCGTGTCGGCCGAAGGCCGCCGGGAGATCCTGGGAATGGCCCTGGGGGACGCCGAGACCACCGATTTCTGGACGTCCTTCCTGCGGTCCCTGCGAGAGCGCGGCCTCAAGGTCCCCTCCCCCCACGACCCCGAGGGCGTGGTCCTGGTCACCAGTGACGCGCACGCCGGCATCAGGGCCGCGGTCAGGGCGATCCTTCCCGGGGCCGCCTGGCAGCGCTGCCGGGTCCACTTCGCCCGCAGCATCACCTCCCGGCTGGGCTCGGCCCGATCCAAGCCGGTCAACGCGCTCGTCTCGACCATCTTCGCCCAGACCAGCAGGGAGGCGGTGGCGGCCCAGTACAAGCACGTCGTCGATTCCCTGAGGGAGGCCTTCCCCGAGATCGCTCAGATGCTGATCGACGCCGAGCCGGACCTGACCGCGTTCGCCGCCTTCCCCCGGGAGCACTGGACCAAGATCTGGTCCAACAACCCCATCGAGCGGCTCAACCGGGAGATCAAGCGCCGCGCCGATGTGGTCCAGGTCTTCCCCGACAGCGAGTCCGCACGCCCCCTGATCGGCTCCGTCCTGTTGGAGCAGCACGAGGAGTGGCAGTACGGCGAACGCCGCTACCTCTCCCAGGCCTCACTGCGCCGCCTGACCGACATGCTCCAGGCCGACAACAGCACCGACGCCGGCGGCCGCCCCGCCCTGCCCGCCATCACCACCTGACCGAAAGAACACCACACCAAGGGACTTGACCGAGCACCCCGACGACCAGGCGGGCCCCTGACGACCGGACGGGGTCCGCCGGGACGTCACGCCCCCGGTCGGACGACGGCGACGCGATCCTCACGGTCGGATGGGGCCCACGGGAGCGCCGCCCGGCCCGCGAGGACGCGCGCCCCCGCCCCGCCCCGCCCGTGCGCCCTGGGCCGCCCGTAGACGCGCCCCGCGACGCGCGAGATCGTCACTTGATCCGCGAGCACGTCTGCTAGAGGTACGTTCTCGCGGGTCAAGTGACGATCTCGGCGGTTACCCGGCGATCTCGCGGGCAGCGGCGCCGGACCGGACGCCGGGTCACCGAGCCGCCCCGTCAGTCCGGTCGGATTCACCGGCTCCGCTTGCGTGCGACGTCGCGTCACACCTCAGGCTGCGGTCATGGCACCCGCACTCAGGAGGACACCATGACCGCAGCGACGACGGCAGCGACGGCACTCGTGATCGTCGAATCGCACTTCGGCAATACCCGCACCATCGCCCGGGCCGTCGCCGCCGGGCTGGCCGACGCCGGAGTGCGGGCCTCCGTCCTCGACGCCGACCGGGCCGGCGCCCCGCCCGCGGACCTCGACCTGCTCGTCCTGGGTGCCCCCACCCACAACCGGGGCCTGCCGACCGCCGGCAGCCGGGCGGCGGCACGCAGACAGGGGGCGACGGCGGCGGTCGGGGACGGAGGTGTGCGCGAGTGGCTGGCGACGGCGTCGATCCCGGCCCGCACCCGTGTGGCCGTCTTCGACACGGTCACCGCGAGGAACTGGCTGAGCGGCTCGGCGGCCAGGGCGATCGCCAAGACGCTGCGGCGGGCGGGCCGGGGTGAGCCGGCCGTCAGGAGCTTCGTCGTCGGCTCGAGCCGGGGCCCGCTGGCCGACGGCGAGGAGGAGGCCGCCCGCGCCTGGGGGCGCGAGTGGGCCGGCGCACAGTCCGTGCAGACCGGCCAGGCCGGCCCGGGCGCCGGTCGGTGAGAGAAGAACGAACGGAAGGAGACGGACGATGAGCACGAGGCGCGGAATGAGCGCGGACGAGAGCATGAGGAGCGGGGCGACCATGGGCGGGGCGACCGGGAGCGGAACGGCCATGAGCGGTCGCGGCATTACCGGGATCTGCCTGGCGGTGTGCGGCGTCCTGACCGTGATCTGGGGAGGCGCGCAGGGGCCCGTCGACGTGACGAACCCCGATTTCATGTCCTTCGCCACCGGCGGGATGGCCCTGCTCGTGATCGGGGCGCTCCTGATCCCGGGGCTGCCGAGCGCCTGCACCATCGTCGCCGTCTGGGCGGCGGCGCTGACGTCGGTGGTCTACATCTTCGCCCTCCCGGACACGGAGGTGCTCGTGAAGCTGATCGGCGCCGTGCCGGTCGTCGGCCTCGCCGCCTGGCTGACCATCAGGGTCCGGAACTGACCCCTCGCCGAAACCGGCGGAAGTGACGCGCGAAACCGGCGGAAGTTGCGCGTCCTGCGGCCGGCCGACCGGCTCCGCCCCGTCGTTCTCCGCGAACGCGCAGGTTTCCACGCCGGGCCGCCGAGCGGGACGCCAGCCAGTGGCCGTTCTCCGCGAACGCGCAGGTTTCCAGTCGAACGCGCATCTCCCGCCCGCGCGTTCGACTGGAAACCTGCGCGTTCGCGGAAGTCGGGAGAGGCCTTGCGGCGTCGCGGCGGGGCCAGTGGGGCCGGTGGAACCAGTGGGGCCGGCGGGACCCGGCAGTCAGCCGCCAGCGGGGCCGACAAAACCCGGCGGGACCCGGCAGCTGGTGGCCGGGCGGTCAGGAGTAGCGCCACTGGGCCATGTCGTCGTTGTAGACCTGCACGATCGTGGGGTGCAGGAGCGTGGAGGGCTCCATCGGGCTGGTCCGGGCGGGGTGGTCGAGCACGATGAATCGCATCTCCTCCATGGTCTGGTACCTCAGGCCGCTCGGCAGGGGATGGGACAGGACCAGGTCCGGCGCCCTGGTCGACAGGACGAAGCCCCACTCCCCGAACGAGGGCACATTGACCGCGAACGGGAGGACCCGGCTGTCGGGCTGCCCCGCCGCGACCGTGCTGGCCACCGTGGAGAAGGCGCGGGGGGAGAAGAACGAGGAGGTCGCCTGGGTGACCATGACCCCCTTCTCGCTCAGAAGGGCCTCCACCCGGCGGTAGAACTCGACGGAGTAGAGCTTGGCCGGCTTCTCGTTGGACGGGTCGACCAGGTCGATGAGCACGACGTCGTAGGTCCGCCCGCCCTCGGCGGTGAAGCCGAAGGCGTCCCGGTTGACCACGTGCACCCGCGGGTCGTTCAGGGACCCGCCGTTGAGCTCGACCAGGCGGGGGTTGGTCGCGGCCAGGTCGGTGACGGCCGGGTCGATGTCCACCACGGTGACCTGCTCGACGTCGGGGTAGCGCAGCACCTCCCGCGCCAGGAGCCCGTCTCCGCCGCCCAGGATGAGGATCCGGGCCGGGCGGTCCACCGAGGTCATGGCGGCGGCGGCGAGCGTCTCGTGGTAGCGGGCCTCGTCCAGGCTGGAGAATTGCAGCTGCCCGTTGAGGTACAGGCGCATGTCCCGGCCGTACTGGGTCAGGACGATCTTCTGGTACTGGCTCTGCTCGTAGTAGATGATCGGGTCGCCGTAGGTCCTGGCGTCGATGCTGCGCTCGAGGTGGCCGGCGCCGCAGAACAGCGCCATGAGCACCACGACCGCCGCCGCCCCGGCGGCCACCAGCCGGCGGGGCGCGTCGACGTGCCTGAGCACCACCATGGCCACGGCCACGTTGAGCGCCCCGACGAGGTAGGCCCCCCGCAGGAGCCCCAGCTGCGGCAGGAGCACGAGGGGGAAGATCAGCGAGGCGACGAGCGCGCCGAAGTAGTCCAGCGCCAGGACCCGGCTGAGCAGTTCGACGCTCGAGCCGCGGCCGAACTGGGCGAAGGTCTTGATCAGCAGCGGGATCTCCAGGCCGATGAGGATGCCGATGAGCAGGCTGACGGCGCTGAAGACCCACCAGTGGATGCGGGTGAGCCCGAAGGCGGCGTAGAGGATGAGGACCGAATTGCCGCCCACCAGGCCCAGGAGGATCTCGTTGGCGGCGAAGACGGTGGCGGGGCGTCCGCGCAGGCGGCCGGCCAGCAGCGAGCCGACCCCCATGCCGAACAGCGTGATGCCGGTGGCCAGGCTGAAGCTGAGCACCGAGTCGCCGATGAGGTAGGAGGCCGCTGTGCCCAGGATGAGCTCGTAGATGAGCCCGCCGACGGCGACCAGGAGGGCCGCCGCGAACAGCGCGGTGCTCCGGCGGCGCCGGGCCCGGCCCGCGGGGCGCTCCTGCGCGGGGGGCGTCCGGCCCGCGGGGCGCCCCGGCTCCAGGGCCGGCTCGGTGGACTCGGGGGCCGGCTCGGTGGGCTCGGGAGACTCAGGAGACAATGGTCGCCGCGATGATGATGGCGATGGCGATGGCCGTGCCCGCGAAGGCCAGTCCGAGGCCGATGTTCTGGTCCTCGATGAGCTCGCGGCGCAGGTCGAGCTTGAAGATCGTGTTGATCGCCCAGGCGAAGACCATGAGCAGGAGCACCCCCAGGATCGCGTAGGCCACGGTGCCCGCCAGGGACAGCGCGTCCAGGCCGCTCGCCGCCCTCGGCCCCTCCGCCATGACCGCCAGTGCGTGCAGTGCGTGCATCATTCCTCCTGCGCTACTTGCCGACACCGCCGCCGCCCCCGCCGTAGACGGGGCGCACCACGCCGCCCGACCCGCCGCCGCCCGATCCGTCCGACCCGCTGCCGTCGGCGTGGTGGGCGATGGCGATGATGACGATCATGATCACCAGCATCACCATGACCCAGACGATGCCCGAGTTCACCGACTGGTCCGACCCCGACCCCGGCCGCGTCATCGGCGCCGCGGCTGCGATCGCCTTGCCGAACAGTCGGCGCTGCTCGGCGCGGCCGAGCCTGCGCTTGCGGTAGGACACGAGGTCGCGGTAGCCGTGGCTGTCGAAGGTGACCCGGCTCGTCGCGCCCCGGGCGTCGGTCAGCTCCACCTCGGCGTAGCCCATCTCCTCGCCCCGGGCGAGGCTGCAGCTGGTGGTGCCCGCCACCTCGTGCAGCACCCCCGCGCCCAGCTCGACGACCCGGGCGGCGTAGACGTCGGTCCCGCTGGTCAGGGTCAGGATCTGTCCCGGGTGGAGCGAGCCGGGGTCGAGCTGCTCGACGAAGCGCAGCGGCTCGTAGAGGTAGACGCGCCCGTCGTAATGGTCGAGCTCGACCCAGGTGTCGTAGTCGTCCATCCCCGACAGCTGCCACTCCTCCCAGAAGTAGTACTTGCGGTCCTCGGGGTCCCACTCCTTGAACAGCAGGCACCCCGTGACGCTCAGCGGCCTGCCCTCGCCCCGCAGCTGCTCGCCGGGACTCAGCCGGGCGCGCATGCCGGCGCTCACACGACCACCGTCCCGCTGACGACCGTCCCGGCGCCCAGGTCCCCCTTGAGCAGGCGGGAGACGGACACGATCGTGTCCGCGGGCAGGTCCCGGCAGCTGGTCAGCGTGACGTGGGCGGTGCGCTCCTCGGGCCAGGTGTGGATGGCGATGTGCGACTCGGCCAGGACGAGGACGGCGCTGATGCCCCGGGGCTGGAAGCGGTGGTGGACGGAGGCCACCGGCGTGAGCGCCGCGGCGTCGGCGACCCGGCGCAGGGCCCGCTCAACGGCCTCCAGATCGTCCAGGGTGTCGCACTGAGCCCCGCTGAGCCTGAAACCCACGGAGCAGATACTCGCCGGTTGCACAGCGGAACCCTAGCAAAAACCGCCGACGGCGCGCCAATGCCGGCCCGCCGTCGTGCCGCCCGGAGCCGGGCGCCGTCGGAGGCCGTCGGAGGCCGCCGGGCGCCGTCGTATACGGCCGGACGGGCCGGGCCGTCGGCATCCGGCCCGCGCCCGCCGGACGGGCCGGGCCGCGCGCTCAGACGTTGAAGCCCAGTGCCCGCAGCTGCTCGCGGCCCTCGGGGGTGATCTTGTCCGGCCCCCACGGGGGCAGCCACACCCACTGGATGCGGACCCTGTCGGCGATGAGGGCCAGGGCCTGCTGGGCCTGCTCCTCGATGAGGTCGGTCAGCGGGCAGGCGGCCGTCGTCAGCGTCATGTCCAGCACGATCGTGCCGTCGGGCTCGATGGTCACGCCGTAGAGCAGGCCGAGGTCGACGACGTTGATACCCAGCTCGGGGTCGATGACGTCGCGCAGGGCCTCCTCGACGGCGGCCACGTCGAGGTCGGCGGCCGGGGCGGGCTCGTGCCGGGCGGCCATGGGGTTGGCCGCGGCGGGCGGCGGGGCGGTGTTCTCACTCATGGGGTCTCCTCGGGTCGGTCCGGGACGGACGGGGCGGCGCCGCCGGGCCCGGCGGCGGGCGGGGCGGGCCGGAGCGGGGACGGCCGGGGGCCGTCGTCGGCGGCGGGCGGGGCGGCGCCGGACTTGGCCAGGGCGTCCTTGAGGGCCATCCAGCCCAGCAGGGCGCACTTGACGCGGTTGGGGTACTTCGAGACGCCCTCGAAGGCGGCGCCGTCCTGGAGCTCGTCGAGGACCGCCTCGTCCACGCCCCGCCCCCGCGAGTGCATGAGCGCGTCGAAGTCCTCCTCCAGGCGGGCGACCGCGGCCAGGTCGGCGCCGACGACGAGGTCGTGCATGACGGAGATGGAGGCCTGCGAGATGGAGCAGCCCTCCCCCTCCCAGCCGATGGCCGCGACGCGCCCGTCGACGACGCGCACCCCCAGGGTCACCTCGTCCCCGCAGGTCGGGTTGACCTGGTGGGACTGGCCGTCGGTGTCCTTCAGCGCGCCCGCCCCGTGGCGCTCGCGCGAGTGGTCGAGGATGACCTGCTGATAGAGCTGGTCGAGTTCGTTCATGCTCACCCCAGGAAGTAGGAGCGGACGGAGGCGACGGCCTGAAGGAAGCGGTCGACCTCCTCCGGCGTGGTCGTGGGTCCGAGGGAGACCCGGGAGGAGGCGTGGACGCCGAAGTGGGCGTGCAGCGGCTGGGCGCAGTGGTGCCCGGTGCGCACGGCGACCCCGGCGGCGTCCAGGACCTGGCCGACGTCGTGGGGGTGGACGCCCTCGAGGGTGAAGGCGACCACGCCCAGGCGCTCGTCGGCGCCGGTCGGGCCGAGCAGGCGCAGGCCGTCGATCCCGGCCAGGCCCTCCAGGATCCGTTCGGTCAGCGCCGCCTCCCCCGCGTGGAGGCGGTCCATGCCCAGGCCCGACAGGTACTCCAGGGCCGTGCACCAGCCGGCGGCCTGGGCCAGGGGCTGGCTGCCGGCCTCGAAGCGGGCCGGGCCGCTCATGTAGGTCGAGGACTCCATGCGCACGACCTCGATCATGGAGCCGCCGGTGAGCACCGGGGGCATGGCCTGAAGCAGGTCCTCGGCGGCCACCAGCGCGCCGATTCCCGTGGGGCCCAGCATCTTGTGGCTGGACAGGACCATGGCGTCGACGCCCGCCGCGCTCAGGGCCGCGAAGTCCAGGGGCAGGTGGGCGGCGGACTGGCAGGTGTCGAGCACGACGAGGGCGCCGGCGGCCCGGGCGGCGGGCAGGATGCCGTCCAGGGGGGTGATGGCCCCGGTGACGTTGGAGGCGTGGGTCAGGGCCACCACGCGGGTGCGCCCGGTGATGACGTCGGCCGTGGCCGGGTCGATGCGCCCGTCCCCGGTCAGGTCCAGCCAGCGCAGCTCGGCGCCGGTGCGCGCGGCCAGCTCCTGCCAGGGCACGAGGTTGGCGTGGTGCTCGGCGCGGGTGACCACGATCCGGTCGCCCGGCGCGACGAGGAGGCGGCGGGAGGGGTCCGCGGCGTCGGCGATCGCCCCGCCGCGGCCGGCGGGGCGCCCCAGACTGGCGTGGCCGATGGCCAGCGCCACGAGGTTGATGGCCTCGGTGGCGTTCTTGGTGAACACGACCTGCTCGGCGCGGGCGCCCACGAAGGCGCCCACGGTCCGGCGGGCCCCGTCCCACACGGCGGTGGCCTCGTCGGCGATCTGGTAGGTGGAGCGCCCGGCCGCGCCGTTGCTGCGGCGCAGGAACTCGGCCTCGCGGGCGATGACCGCGGCGGGCTTCTGGCTGGTGGCGCCCCAGTCTAGGTAGGCCAGGGCCCGTCCGTTGCGCGCGGGCCGCTCCAGGTAGGGGAAGTCGGCGCGCACCGCGGCGACCTCGGCCGCGCTGAGCGGTCGGGCCGCGGGGTCGGGCTGGTGGGTCATGGCGGGCGCCTCCTGGTACGTGGTGGGCGGGTGGACGGCGGGTCGACGGCGCTGGGCGGCCGGCGGGGCCGACGACGGGCGCCGGGCGCGCGCCGTCGGCCGGCCTCTCAGGACAGGAACCGGTCGTAGCCCTCCAGCTCCAGGCGCTCGGCCAGGTCGGGGCCGCCGGCCTCGGCGACGCGCCCGTCGACGAAGACGTGGACGAAGTCGGGTTTGATGTAGCGCAGGATGCGCGTGTAGTGGGTGATGAGGAGGAAGCCCGCCTCGGAGGAGTCGTGGAGGCGGTTGACGCCCTCGGAGACGATGCGCAGGGCGTCGATGTCCAGCCCGGAGTCGGTCTCGTCGAGCACGGCGAAGCGGGGCCGCAGCAGCTCCATCTGGAGGATCTCGAAGCGCTTCTTCTCGCCGCCGGAGAAGCCGGCGTTGACGTCGCGCTGGGCGAAGGAGGGGTCCATGCGCAGGTTCTTCATGGCCTCGTTGACCTGGCCGACCCACTGGCGGACCCCGGGGGCGTGCCCGTCGATGGCGGTCTTGGCGGTGCGCAGGAAGTTGGCGACGGTGACGCCGGGGACCTCCACGGGGTACTGCATGGCCAGGAACAGGCCCGCGCGGGCGCGCTCGTCCACGCTCAGCTCCAGCAGGTCGACGCCGTCGAGGAGGACCTCGCCGTCGGTGATCTCGTAGTCGGGGTGGCCGGCGATGGAGTAGGCCAGGGTCGACTTGCCCGAGCCGTTGGGGCCCATGATGGCGTGGACCTCGCCGGAGCCGACGGCGAGGTCGACGCCCTTGAGGATGGGCTTGGGGCCGTCGTTGGTGGCGACCTGGACGTGGAGGTTCTTGATCTGGAGGGTGCTCATGGATGCTCTTCTCTGGAAGGGTCTTCGTGGACGTGTGCGGGGCCGGCCCGCTCAGGGCCTCTCGGCCGCCTCGGCGCGGGCGGAGACGAGGCCGGTGAGCTCCAGCTCCTCCTCGATGGCGCCCATGAGCCGCTCCTGGACCTCGGGGACCCCGATCTCGGCGACGATCTCGTTGAAGAAGCCCAGGACCACCAGGCGCCGGGCCTCGATCTCGGTGATGCCGCGGGCGCGCAGGTAGAACAGCTGCTCGTCGTCGAAGCGCCCGGTGGCGCTGGCGTGCCCGGCGCCCTCGATATTGCCGTTCTCGATCTCGAGGTTGGGCACGGAGTCGGCCTTGGCCCCCTCGGTGAGGACCAGGTTGCGGTTGAGCTCGTAGGTGTCGGTGCCGCGGGCGGCGTGGCCGATGAGGCAGTCGCCCACCCACACGGCGTGGGCGCCCTCGCCCTGGAGCGCCCCCTTGTAGGCCACGCGCGAGTAGCAGTGCGGCTCGGTGTGGGCCACGTAGGGGCGGTGCTCCTGGTGCTGGCCAGCGTCGGTGAAGTAGACGCCGAAGGCCTCGATGCGCCCGCCCTCGCCGGCGAAGCCCAGGTCGGAGCAGATGCGCACGTCCCCGCCGAGGCTGACCACGACGTGCTTGAGGGCGCCGCGCCCCTCCACCCGCGCCCGGTGGTTGGAGGCGTGGACGGCCTTCTCGTCCCAGCCCTGGACGGTGACCACGGTCAGCTCGGCGCCGTCGGCGACGACGATCTCGACCGTCTGGGTCAGGGCCGCGACCCCGGTGTGGTCCACGATGACCGTGCCCGCCGAACCGGGCTCGGCCACGACGAGGAGGTGGCCGGCCGCGGGCGCGGCGAAGCCGTCGGGCCCGGGGGCGTCGCGGCCGACGACGTCCACGCGCGCCGCGCGCTCCGGGCG
>ERZ772973.1062-NODE-1062-length-10661-cov-75.1312_pt1 | contig 10661 bp, 11 predicted proteins | sample MGYA00580672_ERZ772973 | MGnify/ENA primary metagenome ERZ772973 (study PRJEB29015, sample SAMEA2737938) | human oral metagenome | biome: human oral; feature: human-associated habitat; material: dental | place: China | collected 2152 ... | reverse complement strand
GCCCGGGCCGCCGGGCGGCGCGCACGACGCGCAGCGGCAGGGGCGCCCGCCAGGCGGTCGGACGCAGGGGAAGACGCGCCCGGGCGGCGCGGCGCCGGGCGTTTCCGGGGGATGGGCGCTGCGGGGAGGACACGGCGACATTGTGTCCCAAGCGCCCCGTCGGATCATCTCCGACGCGGTCGTGACCTCCTCGAGATGTGAGATGCGACGCCTGTGACGGATGGGGATCGCAACCATCTGTGCGTCGTCTGGGACTCGGGTTATATTGGCCGTACTCCCGTTCGCCCGACGTTCGGGAGCAGGCGCCACCCCTCGGTGCGCGCTCCACCACACCACTCCAGAGACGGGACTAGCACCCATGGCACCGGGCATCCCCACCTCCTCCGGCGCGTCGAGCGCCCCTTCCTTCCTCACTGTCGCCGAAGTCGCCGCGATGCTGCGCGTATCCAAGATGACCGTCTATCGCATGGTCCACTCCGGGGACCTGCCCGCGATGCAGGTCGGTCGCTCCTTCAGAGTGCCCGAGCGCGCCGTCAAGGAGTACCTCGCCGCGGGGCTGGGTGACTGGGGCCACGAGTCCAGCGAGTCGACGGGGTCCTAGGACCCGTTAGAATCAGCCGGTCACCTGTGCGGGGGAGGGGGCGATCGCGCCCTCCCCCGCGCGCTCGCCCGGCGCCCGCCGGCGCGCCGTCGCCGATCCGACGGCGCCGCGAGCGCCCGCCACGCACGACCACGAGGAGTCCCCATGGGATCTGTCATCAAGAAGCGGCGCAAGCGCATGGCCAAGAAGAAGCACCGCAAGCTGCTGCGCAAGACGCGCCACCAGCGCCGCAACAAGAAGTGACCCCCGCCCGGCCGCAGTCCTGGCCGCCCGGCGTCCAGGCCCTCGCCCGCCCCCTGGGCCCGCCCGCCCCCGCGCGCCTGGCCGAGCTGACCACCCTGCGCGTGGGCGGACCCGTCGCCTCCTACCTCGAGGCCCACGACGAGGAGGAGATCATCGGGGCCGTGCGCCGGGCCGACGACTCCGGCACCCCCCTGCTCGTCCTGGGCGGCGGCTCCAACGTGCTGGCCCACGACGACGGCTTCGCGGGCCTGGTCCTGCGCGACGCCCGCCAGAGGGTCGTCCTGGCCGCGGACACCGACTGCGGCGGCGTCGAATTCACCGCCACCGCCGGCACCGCCTGGGACGACCTCGTGCGCGAGGCCATCGCCTCGCACTGGGGCGGCTTCGCCCCCCTGTCCGGCATCCCCGGGACCGTGGGCGCCGCCCCCGTGCAGAACATCGGCGCCTACGGCAGCGAGGCCGCCGAGCTCCTGGCCTCCGTGCGCGCCTGGGACCGGGCCGCGCGGCGCGTGGTCCACCTGCCCCTGGCCGACCTGCGCCCGGCCTACCGCGACTCCGCCCTCAAGCGCTCCCTGACCGACCCGGGCGTCGGGGGCGGGCGGACCTGGGGGCCCACCGGCCGCTGGGTCGTCCTGTCCGTCTCCTTCCACGTGCGCCGGGCCACCCTGTCCGCCCCCATCGCCTACAACCAGCTCGCCGCCGCCCTGGGCGTCGAGCTCGGGGCCCGGGTCGACGAGCGCGCCGTGCGCGAGGCCGTCCTGGACCTGCGGCGCTCCAAGGGCATGGTGCTCAACGCCGCCGACCACGACACCTGGTCCGCCGGCTCCTTCTTCACCAACCCCATCCTCACCCGCGCCGCCGCCGACGCCCTGCCCGCCGACGCCCCCCGCTACCCCGTGACCGATCACGCGCGCATCGGCGACGACGGCGGGCCCGCCCCCGTCGTCGACGGCCTGGTCAAGACCTCCGCCGCCTGGCTCATCGACCACGCCGGCTTCGCCAAGGGCTACGCCCTGCCCGGATCCGCCGCCTCCCTGTCCACCAGGCACGTCCTGGCCCTGACCAACCGCGGCGGCGCCCGCGCCGCCGACATCGCCGCCCTGCGCGACGCCGTCGTGGCCGGGGTCCGCGAGCGCTACGGGATCACCCTCGTGCCCGAGCCCGTCGCCGTGGGCTGGTGAGGCCGCCCCGGCCCGCCCGGTGAGGCCGGGCCCCGCTCAGCCGGCCAGCCAGGCGTCGACCTGCGCCAGCCACCGGCGCTTGGAGGACGGCGAGGCCAGGGACGCCCGGATCGAGCCGCGCGCCAGGTCGGCCAGGGCGGCGTCGTCCAGGCCCAGGGAGCGGGCGATGGCGTACTGGTCGGTCAGGCGCGAGCGGAACAGGAGCGGGTCGTCGGCCCCCAGGGCGACCTGCGCCCCGTGCTCCAGGAGCAGGGCCAGGGGCACGTCGGCGGCCCGGCGGTACACGCCCAGGCTCACATTGGAGGCCGGGCACACCTCCAGGCTGATCCCGGCGGCCACCACCTCGTCGAGCAGCGCCGGGTCCTCGCTCGCGCGCACCCCGTGCCCCAGGCGGGTGGGCCCCAGCTCGGCCACGACGTCGCGCACGTGCGCCGGGCCCAGCAGCTCCCCGCCGTGGGGCAGCGAGGCCAGCCCCGCCCGGCGGGCGATGCGGAAGGCCGGGCCCCACGAGCGGGTCAGGCCCGCCCGCTCGTCGTTGGACAGCCCGAAGCCGACGACGGTGCCGGGCCCATCCCCGGCGTAGCGCGCCGCCAGGCGGGCCAGGGCGCGGGCGTCGAGCGGGTGGCGGGTGCGCGAGGCCGCCACGATCACGGCCACCTCCACCCCGGTGAGCTCCGTGGCCCGCGCGGCCGCGTCCAGGATGATCTCCAGGGCCGGGGTGATCCCGCCCACGGAGGGCGCGTAGGAGGTGGGGTCGACCTGGATCTCCAGGCGGCGCGAGCCCTCGGCGGCGTCGTCGAGGGCGGCCTCCACCACGATGCGCCGCATCGTCCCCTCGCCGGCGACCAGGTGGCGGGCGGCGTCGTAGGCTCGCTGAAAGCGGAACCAGCCGCGGTGGTCGGCCGGGACCCGCAGCGGGTCGGCCTCGATGAGTGGCGCCGGCAGGCGGGTGCGCGAGGCCGCCGCCAGGTCCGCCAGCGTCTGCGGGCGCATCGAGCCCGTGAAGTGCAGGTGCAGGTGCGCCTTGGGCAGGGCGGACAGGTCGCGCATGGCCGGATTGTTCCACGCCGCCGGCCGGCGGGCGGATGTGAATCAATCCCCGCCGGTAGGGCAGACTGTGCCCATGAGCAATGCGCTGGCCCGCCGGGAGCCCGAGGAGGTCGCCCTGCTGACCGGGCCGCGCGCCGCCTCCGTCCTCGCCGCCGCACTGGCCCCCGCCGGTCAGCGGCTGGAGAGCTGGGAGGTCCACTCCGTCCACCACCGGCCCGGCGCGGGCGTGTCGGTCGGCTACACCGCCGTCGTGCTGTCCCCGGACGGGCGGCGCCGCACCGAGTACCTGTGCGCGACGACGGCGCGGCTGTCCAACCCGCAGGCCCCGGGCCTGACCCGGGTCGCCCCCACCGGCGGCGACGGCCCGCCCGTGCACGTGTGGCGCCACCCCGCCGACCCCGAGCTGCCCGCGCTCGCGGTCGCCTGCACCCCCTCGCTGCTCTCCCGGCGCCTGGGCGCGCAGGTCAAGGCCACCATGGTCGCCTACCGGCCCACGCGCCGGGCCGTGGTGCGGGTCACCTACACGGATCAGTCCACGTCCTACGCCAAGGTCCTGCCCCCCGGGCACTCCCGCGCCTTCGCCGAGCGGCACCGGATGCTGCTGGCCGCGGGGGTGCCGGCCCCCGAGGTGCTGCGCGACGACCCGGACGGCCTGGTGCTGCTGTCCACCGGCCGCGGCGTGGCCCTGTCGGGGCTGCTGTCGCGGGGCATGGACGTGAGGCGGGCGGAGCGCGTCTTCGCCTCGCTGACTCGTCTGCTCGACTCCCTGCCGGCCTCCGCGCTCCAGCTCGAGGCGCACCCGGCCTGGTCGGAGCGGGCCCGCCACTACGCGCACGCCGCCGCCACCGTCCTGCCCGAGCACGCCGCGCGGGCCCGCGCCGTGGCCGACGGCGTCGAGCAGCTCATGGCCTCCTCCGACCCGGGTCCGATCGTCCCGGTCCACGGCGACTTCTACGAGGCGAATGTGCTCATGGAGGGCGAGGGCGTGGCCAGCCTGCTCGACGTCGACTCCCTGGGGCCCGGCCGGCGCGTGGACGACCTGGCCTGCCTGCTGGGGCACGTGAGCGTCCTGGACCATCTGGCCCCGGCCTCCTACCCGCATCTGCGCCCCGTGCTGGAGACGTGGACGGCCCTGGCCGAGGCGCAGGCGGATCCGGTGGCCCTGCGGGCGCGGTGCGCCGGCGTCGTGCTGTCGCTGGTGGCCGGGGCGCGGCGCGAGGACGGGGGCCCGTGGCGGCCCGACGCCGAGGGCCGGCTGGCCCGGGCCGAGTCCTGGCTGGCCGCCGGCCGGGAGATCCAGGCGCGGCGCGGGGCGCACTGAGGCGGCGGCGCGCCGCGGCGGGCGCCCCGGCCCCGCCGTCGTGCATGACAATGCACGCCGCGTCATATACGTGACATATTCCCCTGCCATTCTGCTGCGGCACCCGTCCGGTCCCCGACACGGAAGGCAGACCGATGCTCCCACCGCTCCCCGGCGCCGCGCCGTCGCCCGCCCTGTCCGCCCCGCCCGCCCGGGGGCTGTCCGAGGCGCTCACGGGCATAGACGCATTCCTGTGGGGCCCCTGGCTGCTCATACCCCTCCTGCTGGGGACCGGCGTCGTCCTCACGGTGCGCCTGCGGGGCCTGCAGCTGCGCATGCTCGGCCCGGCCCTGCGCTTCGCCCTCCTCCAGCGCGAGGGCGGCGGCGAGGCCGCCGGCGCCGAGGGCGACATCTCGCACTACCAGGCGCTGACCACCGCGCTGGCGGCCACCGTCGGCGTGGGCAATATCGTCGGCGTGGCCACCGCCATCCACCTGGGCGGGCCGGGGGCGCTGCTGTGGATGTGGGTCACCGCCGTCTTCGGCATGGCCTCGAAGTACTCCGAGGCCTTCCTCGCCGTGCGCTTCCGCACCACCGACGCCCGCGGCCAGCAGTCCGGCGGCCCCCAGTACTACCTCCAGCGGGCCGTCGGGGGCGCGGGCGGGCGGGCGCTGTCCGTCTTCTTCGCCTGCGCGGCCGTCCTGGCCTCCTTCGGCATCGGCTCGATGACCCAGTCCAATGCCGTGGCGGCCCAGCTGCGGGCCTCCTTCGGCTGGGATCCGGTGGTCGTGGGCATTGTGCTGGCCGTGGCCGTCGGCTCGGTGCTCCTGGGCGGGATCGAGGCGATCGGCCGGGTGACGGCCGGCTTCGTGCCCATGATGATCGTCTTCTACGTGGGCGGCTGCCTGTACATCCTGACCGTCAACATCGCCTCGGTCCCCCACGCCCTGGGCATGGTCCTCGCCGGGGCCTTCACCGGACGGGGCGCCGTCGGGGGCTTCGCCGGCTCGACGTTCCTCATGGCGATCCAGTACGGGGTGGCGCGCGGCATCTTCTCCAACGAGTCGGGCATGGGCTCGGCGGCCATCGCCGCCGCGGCCGCCAAGACGCACCACCCCGCCCGCCAGGGCCTGGTCTCCATGACCCAGACCTTCATCGACACCATCATCGTGGTCACCTGCACCGGCCTGGTCATCCTGTCCACGGGCACCTGGGCGGAGGGCGACGACCCCGCGACCATGACCGGGCAGGCCTTCACGCACGGCCTGCCGGGCCAGTGGGGCCACTACATCGTCTCGGTCGCCATCGTCTTCCTGGCCTCGTCCACCATCCTGGGCTGGGCCTACTACGGGGAGCGCTGCGTGGAGCGGCTCGTGGGTGTGCACGGGGTCCTGCCCTACCGGCTGCTGTTCACGGTCGTCGTCTTCATCGGCACGGTCACCGAGCTCAAGGACGTGTGGACCTTCGCCGACATCGCCAACGGCCTCATGGCCATCCCCAACCTCATCGGCATGCTCGTGCTCTCCGGCCTCATCGCCCGCGAGACCAGGGACTACCTGGCCCAGGACCCCCGCCTGCGCCGCCGCGGGGACTCCTTCTCCTCCGTGCCGCAGCAGGAGGGGCCGGACGCCGCCCGGTGAGGGCGCCCCGCCCCCGGGCCCTCGGGGGCGGGGCGCTGGCTCACTCGACTTCGGCGAGCAGGGCGGCCATGCGCCCCACGCCCTCGGCGATGGCCTCGTCGCCGGTGGCGTAGGACAGGCGGATGAAGCCGGAGCGGCCGAAGGCCTCCCCGGGGACGACGGCGACCTCGGCGTGCTCCAGGACGAGCCCGGCCAGGGCGGCGGAGGAGTCGATGAGGCGGCCGCGCAGGGTGCGCCCGATGAGCGCCTCGACGCTGGGGTAGGCGTAGAAGGCGCCCCGGGGGACCGGGACCGTCAGGCCGCCGATGTCCGAGAGCAGGTCCACCATGGTCCGGCGGCGCCGGTCGAAGGCGTCGCGCATGGCGGTCACGGCGGACAGGTCCCCGCTCACGGCCGCCAGTGCCGCCCGCTGGCAGACGTTGGCCACGTTGGAGGTCAGGTGCGACTGGAGGTTGGTGACGGCCCGCACGACGTCGGACGGGCCGATCATCCAGCCCACGCGCCAGCCGGTCATGGCGTAGGTCTTGGCCACGCCGTTGAGCACGACGGTCTGGTCCGCCAGCTCGGGGACCAGGGCGACGATGTGGGCGCTCTCGGCGCCGTCGTAGAGCAGGTGCTCGTAGATCTCGTCGGTGATGACCCAGACGCCGTGCTCCAGGGCCCACCGGCCGATGGCGGTCAGCTCGGCGGGGGTGTGGACCGCGCCGGTGGGGTTGGAGGGCGAGCACACGAGCAGGGCCTTGGTGCGCGGCGTGCGGGCGGCCTCGAGCTGGTCGACGCTGACCTTGTAGTCCTGGTCGGCGCCCGCGAAGACCTCGACGGCCCTGCCGCCGGCCAGGGCGATGACCTCGGGGTAGGTGGTCCAGTAGGGGGTGGGCAGGATGACCTCGTCGCCGGGGTCGACCAGGGCGGCGAAGGCCTGGAAGACGGCCTGCTTGCCGCCGTTGGTGACGACGACGTCGTCGGGGGAGACCTCGTAGCCCGAGTCGCGCAGCGTCTTGGCGGCGATGGCCTCGCGCAGGGCCGGCAGGCCCTTGGCGGGGGAGTACTTGTGGTTGACGGGGTCCTTCGCGGCGGCGACGGCGGCGGCGACGATGTAGTCGGGGGTCGCGAAGTCGGGCTCGCCGGCGCCGAAGCCGATGACGGGGCGGCCGGCGGCCTTGAGGGCCTTGGCCTTGGCGTCGACGGCCAGGGTGGCGGAGGGAGCGATAGCGGCCAGACGGGCGGAGACGCGGCTTCGGGGCGCGGTGCTTGCAGTGCTCACGCCCCTATGGTCGCACGAGCGCGGTGCGGGCGCACCGCCGGGGCTTTCCCTGTGGGTCGCCGTCGGACCGGACGTGTTGCAGCCCACGGCGCGCGGGGCGCCGCCCGAGCCTCGTGTGTGGCAGGATGGACCTCCGCTGAAGGGCAGTGGCGCAATTGGTAGCGCACCGGTCTCCAAAACCGGCGGTTGTGGGTTCGAGTCCCGCCTGCCCTGCTGAGAACGGCGGATCTGTCGGGGGATCCCGTCGGTCCCGTCCTCATCGCCCGCCCGGGCGCTGACCGAGTCGTCGAATCCGAGGATCCTGAGCATGAGCCGAGGCGCAACCGCCGCCAAGAAGAGGACGCGGACCGCGAAGCGCAATGTCTTCGCGCGCATCGCCCTGTTCTTCCGCCAGGTCGTCGACGAGCTCCGCAAGGTCGTGTGGCCGACCACCGGCGAGCTGTGGACCTACTTCTCGGTCGTCGTCGTCTTCATCGTCGCGATCATGGCCTTCACCGGGATCCTCGACACCGTCTTCGACCGCATCGTGATGTGGGTCTTCGCCTGAGCGGCGCCGACCTCCCGCGCCCGTCAGGCCGACCCCTGAATCCATACGAAAGCAGGTAACCGTGTCCGAGGAGATGCCCCGCGAGGAGGCCCAGGCCCAGGCCGGCGAGGCCGCCGACGAGACCGCCCAGGAGGTCGACCCCGTCGAGGAGTTCCGCCAGAAGATGTCCTCGCTGCCCGGCCAGTGGTACGTCCTGCACAGCTACTCCGGCTACGAGCGCCGCGTCGCCGCGGACATCATGGCCCGCGCCGAGAACTTCGAGCTCGAGGACTACGTCTTCGACGCCGTCGTGCCCATGGAGACCGTCATCGAGGTCAAGAGCGCGGGCCGGAAGAAGGAGGTCTCGCGGGTGCGCCTGCCGGGCTACGTGTTCGTGCGCATGGACCTGGACGACCCGGAGACCTCCGACCGCGTGTGGCGCACCATCAAGGACACCCCCGCCGTCACCGGCTTCGTCGGCGACCGCTACAACCCGGTGCCGCTGACCTTCGAGGAGGCCGTCTCCCAGCTCGGCCCCACCCCCGAGGAGGTCGCCGCCAGGAGGGCCGCCGCCCACGCCGCCCCCGAGCGGGGCGAGAGCACCCGGGTCGCCGCCGACGGCCAGGTCTACGAGATCGCCTTCGAGGTCGGCGAGTCCGTCATCGTCACCGACGGGCCCTTCGAGTCGCTGCCCGCCACCATCTCCGAGATCCACCCCGAGACCCAGAAGCTCCAGGTGCTCATCTCCCTGTTCGGCCGCGACACCCCGGCCGAGCTCGCCTTCACCCAGGTCGCCAAGATCTGACGGCCCGCGGCGGGGCGGGGCCGCGGCGGGGCGTCGCGTCTCACAGCCCCGACCCCTGTGACGCCGCGCACCGCGCCCCGCGCCCGGGCCCGGCCCGGGCTAGGATGACCACTCGTGCGCGCGCGCCTCTCAACGCCGCGCCCACCGCTGCGCGGCAGGCGCGCAGCTCTTCTCCGGACAAGAAGGACCACCACATGGCTCCCAAGAAGAAGGTCGCCGGGCTCATCAAGCTCCAGATCCAGGCCGGCGCCGCCAACCCCGCCCCGCCGATCGGCCCGGCGCTCGGTCAGCACGGCGTCAACATCATGGAGTTCTGCAAGGCGTACAACGCCGCGACCGAGTCGCAGCGCGGCAACGTCATCCCCGTGGAGATCACCGTCTACGAGGACCGCTCCTTCACCTTCGTCACCAAGACCCCGCCGGCCGCCGAGCTCATCAAGAAGGCCGCGGGCGTGGCCAAGGGCTCCGCGGCCCCGCACACCGACAAGGTCGGCTCGCTGAGCCGGGAGCAGATCCGCGAGATCGCCCAGACCAAGATGGCCGACCTCAACGCCAACGACATCGAGGCCGCCGCCAGGATCATCGCCGGCACCGCCCGCTCCATGGGCATCGACGTCGAGGCCTGAGCCCCGCCCCGCCGACCGACCACTTCACACATCTTCACACACCCCGTGGAAGGGCCTCGCGCGGCCCGTTCACCACGACTGCAAGGAGAAGCAGATGCCCAAGCGCTCCAAGGCCTACCGCGCCGCCGCCGAGAAGATCCAGTCCGGAGTCCTCTACACCCCGGCCGAGGCCGTCAAGCTCGCCAAGGCCACGTCCGTCACCAGGTTCGACTCCACCGTGGACGTCGTCCTGCGCCTGGGCGTGGACCCCCGCAAGGCCGACCAGATGGTGCGCGGCACCGTGTCCCTGCCGCACGGCACCGGCAAGACCGCCCGGGTGGTCGTCTTCGCCCAGGGCGAGCGCGCCCAGCAGGCCCTCGACGCCGGGGCCGACGAGGTCGGCGATGACGACCTCATCGCCAGGGTCGCGGCCGGCTGGACCGATTTCGACGCCGCCGTGGCCACCCCGGACCTCATGGGCCGGGTCGGCCGCCTGGGCCGCGTCCTGGGCCCCCGCGGCCTCATGCCCAACCCCAAGACCGGCACCGTGACCATGGACGTGGCCAGGGCCGTGTCCGACATCAAGGGCGGGCGCATCGAGTTCCGCGTCGACCGCGCCGCGAACCTCAACTTCCTCATCGGCAAGGTCTCCTTCACCGACGAGCAGCTGGTGGAGAACCTCCAGGCCGCCCTGGACGAGATCGTGCGCCTCAAGCCCTCGACCTCCAAGGGCCGCTACATCCTCAAGGCCACCATGACCACCACCATGGGTCCGGGCATTCCGCTCGACGTCACCAAGGCCTGATCCGCCCCGACGCCGCCGCGCCGGCCCGCCCCCGTGGGCGGGCCGGCGCTCTCGCGTCCGGCGCGGCGGGGGCGCCGGCCCTCGCGCGCTCGACGGGGCGGGTATCTTGGGTCGCGTCCCGATTGGCATGACGACTGGAATCCGTATGAGCTCAACGACCGTCCTCCCCCAGGGCGAGCCCCGTCGCCTGGGCAGCGCCTACGTCCTCGATGCGCGCATCGGCGCCGGGGCGCAGGGCGAGGTCTGGCGGGGCCACCGCACCGAGAGCCCCGGCGCGCCCCTGGCCGTCAAGCTGCTGCGCGCCGAGCTCCTGGACGACGGCGCCGTCGTCGAGCGCTTCATCAAGGAGCGCGCCACCCTGCTGCGGGTGCGCTCGCCCTACGTCGTCGGCGTGCGCGACATGGTCATCGAGGGCACCAGCTTCGCGATCGTCATGGACTTCGTCGACGGCGGCGACCTGCGCGGGCTGCTGGCCGCCTCCGGCCCCCTGCGCCCCGCCGAGCTGTGCCGGATGGGCGCGCTCATGGCCCGCGGGCTGGCGGCCGTGCACGACGCCGGAATCGTGCACCGGGACCTCAAGCCGGCCAATGTGCTCATCGACTGGGGGCCGCAGGGGCGTCCCGCGCCCGCCGCGCCCGCCC
>ERZ772973.1057-NODE-1057-length-10711-cov-27.7381_pt1 | contig 10711 bp, 14 predicted proteins | sample MGYA00580672_ERZ772973 | MGnify/ENA primary metagenome ERZ772973 (study PRJEB29015, sample SAMEA2737938) | human oral metagenome | biome: human oral; feature: human-associated habitat; material: dental | place: China | collected 2152 ... | reverse complement strand
ATATAAATCTTGTAGAACAAGAAAATGGCAGCGACGATCAAGAATTACCATATCTGAAAAAGTCTCTACGCATTCTTAACAATTATGAATCGATCAAATTAGGGTAAACTAATGCTGGGTATGATGAAGCGTTGCATTTTATAAGTAGCTGCGGGCAGTTTTATTACTACCGACGGTGGCGCGGTGTTGTTTCCGCTTGCCTATATTTTGGGTGACGTCTTAACGGAAATTTACGGCTATAAATACACGCGGCGGGCGATTTGGGCGGTATTTGGTATTATGCTGCTGGCAGTGGCGGCGTTTACGGTCGTGCGCTACATGCCGCCAGCCCCAGAATATACCGCTCAGGCGTCGTACGAAGCGGTCCTAGGATTTTTCCCGAGGATAGTCGCGGCCAGCTTGGCAGCGTTTTTGACTGGCTCGTTCCTAAACTCGTTTGTATTGGCGAAATTGAAGGTTAAAACGAAGGGTGAAAAGTTGTGGCTGCGGCTGATCGGCTCGACGTTTGTCGGCGAATTTTTCGACACTGTAGTGTTTGCCTTGGCGGCTTTCGGCGGTATTCTTCAGGGTACGGGCATGCTGGTGTATATTCTGATCGGCTGGCTGTTTAAGACCGGAGTGGAAGTCGTATGCTTACCGATTACCTACCGCGTAATTGCCAAAATGAAACAGATTGAAAAGATTGACACTTATGACAATAAGACTAACTTTACGCCTTTTAGGGTCGATTTGAATTAAAGATTATGAAAATCCTATCCCAGTTCTTAGTCTATTAAGGTTGCGTATCTCGCGTTCTGTAAAAGTCTCGTTTCACGTAAGTTAGCTTATTCTTTATCATTGCTTTCAGCGGTTGGGTTGTTTTTCTCATACGTCATCTCAAACGCACCTATCTCAATAAGATACCTATCACCATTAATCTGACTTTCTACAATCATACAATCAGCCCCGCCTGTCTGTTCGCCGCCCCACGGTGCATCAATAATAATCTCCTGGCCAGTCGGGTTCTTCATGCACTTCACGACATTTTTAGGCAAATACCTTCCGTCAGTAATCACGCCATTCTCGTCCGTAAGCGGTTCATAGAGCTTGCTAAAATCCTCAGCACTCACAACATAGCGTTCACCTTTCTTGCCCGTAACAATTGCATCGCCAGGGTTTGCTGTGTTAACTGTTTCGACTCGCTTTGTTCCGTCTCCTTCTGTAATAATAGTCTCTATTTTCTGAGTAGTTTCTGAAAATTCAACCTCAACAGCCTTGCTAGGGTCTTGGACTTTGCTGTAAGTTTCTCGTATATTTGAAAAATCTAACGTAGATACGTCCAGATGAACCGGTCCGTTCTCTTTGCCAAGTTCAGCCCAAGCAGCAACATCTGGATTTTCGCTACCATTAGTATGCTCATAATTTTGCGTCATGTTTGTTTCTTCCTTGTGTCTAGCAAAAAGTACATTGTAATCTTTATATTAACTTGTTTTTCTTTATTTGTCAAGTGAAACGTACTATGTCTATTCGCTAGATAAGTGAATCAATATAAATGTATACTTAATAAAGAAAGAATTGATTACGAGGATACGGATTTAGTGCAAACATTCACCCAAAAATACACCATTGTTCAGTTTTTTGACGATATTTATGAAGGTTATGAATACTCGTCTGATAGTTGGCCGCTTCACTCTACAATCGTGGATACATTTGCTATTACTTGGTCAGTCGATGAGATGGTTAATCAATTGGAAGAAGTCCTGAAAGATCATGCTATCGCCAAATCAGAGGCAGGTGACGATAGGTTATTTGGCGAGAATAGGCAGATCCGAGTAGTATTGCTCAACCGTTCAAGCAGCTTGATTAAGCTCCATCAAGACATCTTGACTATACTTGAAAAGGGTGGTCTCAAGCTTAACGATCCACAATTTGCTCGCGATGGATTTCTTCCACACGCAACTGTCCAGAGGCATGCACGACTTAATAAAGGTGATAAAGCACAATTTACCGCCTTGAGCATTGTCGATATGTTTCCGAACAAAGATCCATGCAAACGTAGGGTGCTTAAAACCATTACAATTGGTGGTTAGTCATACTTCTTGAAGCGAGTATTTTACTATTTACCTACTATGTGATTGTATTGATTTTGCCAAAAACATGATCAAGAATAATAACCAGAGGGCTGGTGTTGCTAGGAGTGGTCATGTAAAAGAACCCCTATATTAGCGATTGCAGATTGATGATCTGACACGATGACCTTTGGAGCTAATGTAAATACTTAGTTTATCTAGAGATGAAGAATAGCCTCAGAGAAGATCTCTGCCAAAATGAATGTCCGCACTTTGAAAGAGTAGATTGTTGCTCGGTCCGAAACAAAGGCAGGTTACTGTGCGTGGGTATATCTCTTTCTTGATCAGAAGAGAGGCTTGCGAGATTGATGATTTCCTCATAGCAAGCTGAGCCTCTTGCGGTACAGAGTGGCTCGGCGCAGCAGCCAGCCACGAACACCGCGCCGCAGGCTAATTAATCGGTGGTGAATAACTAAAAAGCAGCGCCTTCCTCCTCGGACGCTGCTTTTATGTTATACTGGTTATAGTTATCGGCCGGGCGCCGAGCCTGGTTGAATAGCCGAATACGACTAATTCAGCGAAAGGGGGTGCCGGTCACATTTTCTAGTTAACAGAGGTGATACGCAGATTATCGGGAAGCTAATTGCCACATATCCCGATAGCAATATGTATCGATTAAAACATAAAGGCTGTTTTTGAAAATATAAAGGCTATTTTACAAAACATAAAGGCGATTTTGCCGAATAGATAGGAGTATATATGCCAATTCATTATAAAGCAGTTGAACGAACTAATCCAACCAAGCCAAGCGAACCAAAAAAGTTCTATGCCACCGTTACCGGGCGCCAGCCGGTCGACTTGAAAACCATTGCCCAAAGTATATCGGACACATCGACCACCGTTAGTCATGTCGATGTCTATGCTGTGCTGATGGCACTTACTGATGAAATCCGGCACCGACTGCTGAATGGCGAGAACGTTCACCTGGGCGACCTTGGCTATTTCCATATCACCCTGCAATCCAAAGGCGTCGATAAAGCAGAAGACGTCAATGCTGCGACCATTGAAAGCGCGAAAGTGCGCTTTGTCTCGGGTAAAGACCTAGAAGCCGGGCTGGCTGCCGCCGAATTCAAAAAAGCCGCCGAATCAAAGAAGGAGAAGCCGACGCCGCAGCCGTAAGGGTGCCGGGGTAGCAGCTACCTGTGCTTTGTTGTGACGAAGAGACCCAGGCATGTCGGTAAACTGCTCGCCTTTTCTGAGGTAGATATATGATTCCGTTTCTTAAACTTCCGGCTACGTCCCAGGCCGACTGCATTACCATAAAAGAAGTGTTTCGTAATGATATATGGCGGCTGTTGTTGTCCACCGCCGTGCTTTTAGGGGTGTTCTATGGCGCCGGTATGCTAATTGCCGATGTCGCCAATAATAAATATCCAGTTCGTTATTATACGCAACTAGTCTTTGGTTATACGCCAGCACTAAGGCTAATCGTACCGCTTGGTTTTTGCGTACTGGTGATGGGAACAAAGCGCGATGAGCGGTGGTGGTCGTGCTTGATAGTGTCGGAGCTAATATTCGTTATTAACATGAGCAATCAGACGCACCGATTTGACTTTAGCGGTATGCTTTCGCTTGGTTGTGTCGTTCTCCTAATCATCTGCGCCTGGCGTTTGTGGGATTATTATGAGCTGCGGCGGATATACCATTATGATACGCCGTATCTGACCCGACCGGCGTTGGGGTTGTATGTTGGACTGGCTGTAGTTTCGTTGATTATGCTGCTGCCATCGGCGTGGATACCGTGGTTTTGGTAGGTTATTTTATATAAACCAGCGGCGCTTACAGCAAAATTACAGACCGTCTGGCTATCATATACTCACGATAATCATAAGAAAGGATGAGTATGAAGACGATACAATTACAAGAAGCAATCTTAATCACCAACGAAGCGCTGGTGTTGCAGCAAGTCTATGAAGACGGCGGTGATGAGGCGGCTATGTTGGCAGCGCAAATGGGCATGCCGCGCCGAACGGCGATGCATGTGTTGGCGGATTTGCGGCGTAAAGGACTGATGGCAATCGACCAGGCCCATGGTGACGCTTGGGTGCGGCTAACCACACGCGGCAAATGCCTAGTATAGCGGATTTGGCCGGAAGCGCAGGCGGGTAGTATACTAAGTACATGAGATATATCCTGTTGCTTCGGGGAATTAATGTTGGCGGTAAAAACAAAGTCTCGATGAATGACCTTAAAGCAAGCCTCGAAGATTTGGGATATCAGAACGTAGTCACGTATATCAATAGCGGTAATGTCATATTTGACACTGATGATGACCCGACGACAATAAAAGATAATATTGCTATCGTATTAGGGCATTTTCCGTTTACCATCAAACACGTCATCCTGACGAAAGATGAGTATCTTGACGAAGTGTCTGGTCTGCCAGAGTGGTGGCACCAACCCCTGGCGCGGAAAGACGTATTGTTCTATACCGATGATGTTGATTCTGAGTATATCAAGGAGCGGATCGGTCAAATGCCGCTTCATGACGAGATTGTTCATTTCGGCAAAAAGGCGGTATTTTGGGGTAAATATAATGAGAAGGAATTTTTGCGTACCTCATATCACAAGCTACTGATGAAAGAAAAGTTTTACCCACTGATCACTATTCGCAATGGGCGAACATTTGATATGTTAGGAAAGATGCTTGGGTAGGTTATGCGAATTTTACAGATTGAACAGCATGAATAAAAATAGCACAAAAGCAGTAATTTTTGATGGTGACGGCACGCTTTGGCGGCCTACTGGCGCGGATAAAAATTCCCGGCCAGATAGTATCTATAAAGGTGATCAGGTTGAGAAACATAGCCATAACGACTTAAGCTTAGTCGATGGTGTGTATGATTTCCTGAAAAATCTTCGGGCTTGCGGATATAAAATATTTATTGTTTCAGCCCACCCCGTCCCAGGACCAGAAGCACTTGAAGAGTTAAAAGCTAAAATTGTTAATCTTAATATCAAGAGGCTTGTTGATGGATTTTTCTGTTCGGACGGTAGCGATAGAAATGGCAAAACGTACGTGATACGAGATATTGTGCGAGATTTTAATCTTGATGCTAGAAATGTGTATATGGTCGGCGACAGCTACTATTATGATTACGAAGCTGGCATTAACGCTGGGGTAAACAGTTTTTTCATAAAAAACGACTATTGCAAGCAGCCTGTACCATTACCAGACGATGTGCAGGTTATTGATGTGATTACGGATTTGGCGGTGGAGTAGTATCGCGCCAAACGATCTGGTACTAGCGAGATAGATTGACCGCTAATTGAGTCATTGGCACACCGCCTGCTCCCCGACCAAATCAATCTTTGCTATACTATTTCATATGATGAAATTATTTTCACAACACCACCATCATCTCCACGTGTAAGCAGGAGGTATTTTATTGCTGTTTTATGCCTCCTGCGGGAGGTTTTTTGATTGATCAATTTTTAGGAAAGGAAATATATGGTACCAGATAAATTACAGCCAGGTGATGAGGTGAGGGTAATTGCGCCGGCGCGCTCAGCCAGCGATATTGATGAAAGAGTTTTAGATCGAGCGAAAGCGGCGTTAGAGTCACTTGGACTAAGGGTTTCGTTTAGTAAAAATGCTTTTTCCCGGAGTCAGCGAGGCTGCCCGACGGACGACGAAAAGGTTGAAGATTTACACGAAGCGTTTGTGGACAGTAATGTGAAATGTGTTTTGGCGGCTATCGGCGGGTTTAATTCAAATCAGTTGTTAGGCAAAATTAACTGGCAAATTATTAAAGATAATCCGAAGATCTTTGGTGGCTTTTCTGACATCACCGTTCTCAATCATGCAATTTTGACTAAAACTGGTCTGGCTACTTATGCGATGCCAAATTTCTATTGTTTTGGTTTGCCGCCAGAGGCTAATTATTCGTTGGAGTATTTTCGGCGGTGTTTGTTTTCAGATCAGCCGGCAGAATTTGTCGTTCAACAATCGGAGACATTTTACGATCTTCCGTGGAATTACGACGAAGCTTCGCCGCGCCAAGCTTTGAAAAATAATGGACCGCGAGTCGTGCAGAGCGGGTCGGCCGAAGGGGTGATGATTGGTGGCAATTTGTGTAGTCTAAACTTGTTGAACGGTACGGAATATTTTCCGAAAGTTGAAGGCGATATTATTTTGTGCGTTGAAGACGACAGCTATGATTCAACTCCCGAAACGTTTGAGCGCCACGTGCAGGCGTTGATGCAGCAGCCATTCTTTCGTCAAGTAAAAGCAATTCTAGTTGGGCGTTTTCAGGGTGAATCTCGGGCGACCGATGATGTGATTAGCGACATTATTCTTTCAAAGAATATCGATTTAAAAATCCCAGTGGTGGTCAATCTGGATTTTGGTCACACTGACCCGAAGTTCACGTATCCAGTTGGCGGTAAATGCAAGGTTGTAGTGGAAGGCGATACTAAAATTGTCATTCGTTGCGGCGACTAAGCGACTTTTGAATGGGGTGCTTTAAGCATTTTTTCAGATGCCTGTGCTAAAGTTGAAAAAGAGGATAGTTAGCTAATGAGAATTTTACTAGTAGAAGATGATGTGGCAATCGCCCGGTCGTTGAAAGAAGGTTTGGAAGATGAAGCCTATGCGGTCGATGTGGCGCATGATGGCGACGAGGGGTATCGAACGGCGACGGCGGACGAGTACGATGTGATTATTCTTGATGTGATGTTGCCGGAAATGAATGGCTACGAGGTCTGTCGGGCGCTACGTCAAGACGGTAATCAGACGCCGATTTTGATGTTGACAGCGCGTGATGCCGAGCAGGATATTGTCGAAGGTCTGGACGTGGGCGCTGATGATTATTTGGCGAAGCCGTTTAGCTTTGATGTGTTGTTGGCGCGTCTTCGTGCTTTGCTACGTCGTCCGAACGAGAAGCTGGAAGAAATCTTACGGGTTGGTGATTTGACGCTTGATCCGAGTTTGAAAAGAGTTATGCGGGCGAATCAGGAAATTAGTCTAACCGCTAAAGAATATGGTGTTTTGGAATATCTGATGCGTAACGCCGGCAAGGTTTTGTCCAAAGAGCAAATTATCTCGCACGTGTGGGATTTTGATGCCGATGTCTTGCCGAACAATGTTGAGCTATTCATCATGTTTTTACGGCGAAAAATCGACAAACCATTTGACTCAAAATTGATCCACACCGTCCCCGGCTTTGGCTATAAACTGGAGGACAAATCATGAAACAACAGCGTGTTAGGCGCTTGGCGCTGAGTTATTTGGCAGTGATTATGACGCTGTCACTAGCCTTTAGTGTGATTATTTATGCTATCACTTCTGCGCAATTAAATCGGCCGCTGCCGCCGGGCGAACATGCTCAGCAGCCACCAGAGCTCGTCGAACGTCAGTTTAGTCGCCGCCTGGAACGGCGCAATAGCGAGACACGCGGGTCGGTGATTATATCACTGGCGACACTGAACGGGGTGATGCTGCTGGTCGGCTATTGGCTGAGTTTGCTATTGGCACGACGGACGTTGGTGCCGATTGAGCGGGCGATGCGGGCACAGGTGCAATTTGTGTCGGATGCTAGTCATGAGCTACGGACGCCGCTGACGGCGTTGATGACCACCAACGAAGTGGCGCTACGTAAAAAACGCTGGATGATAAAAAGGTGAGAGTAGTTTTCCAGCGTAACATTGACGAGGTTGAAAAATTGCGCGAGCTGACGGACAATTTGTTGCAACTTACCCAGGTCGATAATCAGCAGATTGAAAAACAGGCCGTTGATATGGCGGAACTTATCCGCGACACGGTTGATCGCTACCAGCCAGTAGCTGACAAAAAACAAGTGGTGCTCGATATGCAGGTGACATCAGTAACGCACACAGTAGCGGTCGCGGCGGTTGCGCAAATTCTGGGTACGCTGATCGATAACGCCATCAAATATTCGCCGCCAGGCAGTACGGTAGTCATTCGGCTGGACGGACAGACTCTCTCAGTCGTCGACCAAGGTATTGGCATCGCCAAACAAGACCAGGCAAAAATTTTCAACCGATTTTATCGTAGTGATGAAGCGCGTACGCGTGGGCACGGTTCGGGCTATGGACTCGGGCTGGCTATCGCTAGGGCAGTGGCTGACAAAAACGGTTATCAACTGAGCTTTAAAAGCGAACCGGGTCAGGGCTCTGCCTTCAGCTTGCATTTCTGAGAGTTGACTAGTTCATTGCTTACAATTAAAGAAAGTTACGTTTTGGTTTGGTGGCGTAAAAACCTACCATGTTATATACTGAAACCATAGCAAATGATGACTATAAAAGGAGTCGTTATGAGTGACACTTCACCGCTGATATTACACGGGCTGACCAAGCGCTTTGGTCATAAGCTGGCAGTCGACAATGTGTCGCTGGAGCTGCATGAAGGCGAGGTGTTTGGTTTTCTTGGGCCGAATGGTGCGGGTAAAAGCACGACGATTCGGTCGGTGATGGATTTCTTGAGGCCGACGGACGGCTGGGTAGAGTTGCTGGGTGGACGGAATTCTGCAGAACGAACAGCCCTTCATGATCAGGTTGGGTATCTGGCGGGCGACATCGCCCTGTATGAAACTATGACTGGCCGGAAATTGCTGAAGTTCTTGGCGCGGACAGGTCGAAAGGTCGATTGGCGCTATGTTGATGAATTGGCTGGGCGTTTTGAGGCGGCGCTAGATCGACCGATTCGCCAGCTTTCCAAGGGTAATCGCCAGAAAATTGGTCTGATTCAAGCCTTTATGCACCGCCCGAAACTATTGATTTTGGACGAGCCAACCAGCGGGCTAGATCCGCTGATGAAGCAGGTATTTTACGAACTGGTGCGCGAAGTTTCTGGGCAAGGCACCACGGTATTTGTCAGCAGTCACGACCTGGCTGAAGTGCAAAAGATTTGCCACCGCGCTGGCTTTATTCGCGATGGGAAATTGATTGCCATTGAACATATCGCGACCATGAAGCATCTGTCAACGCACCGCTACATTGTGACCTTTGCCAAAAAACCGTCCCTGGCGGCAGCCAGAAAAGTGCCATCCATCACCGACGTTCAGCATCGCGGCGACGAATACGAATTTACCGTCAAAGGCGACGCAGCTGAGTTTATCTCGTTTATCGCCGAGTACAAACCAAAACTATTGCGCGAATCAGAGTTAGAACTAGAGGAATTATTTATGCGCTATTATGAAGGCGAGGAGGCAAAGCGATGATGTGGCAGACGGTGCGGCAAAATTACAAACTGCCGCTGTTTTTGGGTATTGGCATTAGTGTTGTGGCGGTGTTGTTTTCGGCGCTGTTCAATAAATTTAGCGATCAACTAAGTCCGTTCGTCAGCATGATGCCGGCTGGTATGAAAGCGGTAGTTGGCGATTTGGCGATTGGCACCACGCCAGAAGGTTGGCTGAGTATTGAGTTGTTTCCGCTGGTGGCGATGGTCGGGGTGGTGATTACGGCGATTATTTTGGGTGCTGGGGTAATTGGTCGGGAAGAGGATACAGGAACGCTGGAATTACTCCTCGCTAGTCGGTGGACTCGTGTGACAATTGTGCTGCAAAAATATGTGGCGATGGCGGGGTTATTGGTGATTCCTCCCGTGCTGTTATGTATGACTATTGCGTTCATCGGTCCGCTGTTTGACTTTCATCCAAATCTCGCGCACGTTGTCGGGGCTTGTGTGAGTTTGTGGTTTTTGGGGCTTAGTTTTGGTAGTCTCACCTTTGTCACTCAGGCAGTGACAGGCAAGCGCGGGCTAGCTGTCGGCGTTGGTAGTCTAATTTTTCTAGCAATGTACGCCCTGTCGATTACCGCCAAACTGATCGAAAGTTGGAAAGATTACGACGTTTGGTCGCTGATTCATTATTACAATATTCCGGGGACCTTGATGGACGGATTGGACTTAGGAAAATTGGTCGTTTTAGTTTGTGTAAGTTTGGTGGCACTCGGCGTGGCAGTGGTCGGATTTTATCGGCGAGACACAGGGGTGTAATACGGAGACTGTCGTTGTGGTCATAAGTATATGCCACACGAGTCTATCCTAAATGCTATAATTATCCCATGAAAAATCTGTCTAATCACAAGTTACTGACTGATAGAGCGCTGCAATGTGCGGCAGCGGAACTCGGTGTCGACTCTTCCGATTTGCGAGTTACGCCAGTCAGTGGTGGATTTTCACGTAATCGCCGCGCCTTGGTGTCGGCGGGCGATAAGACGATTTTTGTCAAAGAAGTTGATGTTGATTTGTTGCCGGACGACGGCGAGCGGGAATTAGCTTGGCTGAAAAAAGATTATGAAGTGATGCGGTTACTGCAGAAAGTTCACCCAAAATTTGTTGCTGACTGGATAAAACTGGATGGCAACGGGCATGTGCTGATGACCAGTAGTTATACGTCAGCCGACGGCTGGCTGTGGCAACCGCCAGCGGAAAAATCTGTGGCCAAGCGGTATATTTCGGCGGTAGTAACAGCAACTCGAGAGCTGGAAAAAACAGATCTGCCACATGAGGTGATTGAGGGTCTACAGTTACAGCCATTTGCAGCGACAAAACTCGGCTTGGATGATGGCATTGACCAGGTTATTGCCGAGGCTGATATTCGCCGTCAGCTGATCGATAATTACCAAACATTATTGTCGGA
>ERZ772973.1054-NODE-1054-length-10737-cov-44.8592_pt1 | contig 10737 bp, 7 predicted proteins | sample MGYA00580672_ERZ772973 | MGnify/ENA primary metagenome ERZ772973 (study PRJEB29015, sample SAMEA2737938) | human oral metagenome | biome: human oral; feature: human-associated habitat; material: dental | place: China | collected 2152 ... | reverse complement strand
AGTATCGAGAACCTGCTCAACTCCGTCGACGACTTCTTCTACACCTATCTTCTTACCGCCCTGCTCATCCTGGCCGGCATCTACCTGACCGCACGTAGCCGTCTGGTCCAGCTGCGCCACTTCGGCACCATGGTCAACTCGCTGTCCGGGTCCCGATCCGGTGCGCAGGGCGGTATCTCCTCCTTCCAGGCCTTCGCCGTGGGGCTGGCCGCGCGCGTCGGCATCGGCAACATCGCCGGAGTCGCCCTGGCCATCGTGGCAGGCGGCCCCGGTGCCCTGCTCTGGATGTGGGTCGTCGCCCTCATCGGCATGGCCACCAGCTTCGTGGAGTCCACGCTCGCCCAGATCTTCAAGGAGCGCGGCCGGGACTTCACCTTCCGCGGGGGCCCGGCCTACTACATCAAGAACGGTCTGGGCTCGGCCCTGTGGGGCAAGATCTTCGCCGCCATCTGCATCGTCTCAGTCGGCGTGACGGTGGTCATGGTGCAGACGAACTCACTGGCCCAGGTCATCACCGCCACCGTCCCCAGCGTCTCGGCCTGGATGGTGGGGGTCTTTCTCGTCCTGCTGACCGCTCCCGTGGTCCTGGGAGGGGTCCGGCTCGTGGCCCGCGTCGCGGAGTGGCTGGCCCCCATCATGGCGCTCGCCTACGTGCTCATGGCCGTGGTGGTCATCATCCTCAATATCGGCAGGCTCCCGGAGGTCCTGGGGAGTGTCCTCGAAGGGGCATTCGGTCTCAACCAGGCCCTGTTCGGCACCGCCGGAGGCATCCTCGCGGCGCTGCTCAACGGCGTGCGCCGCGGGCTGTTCTCCAACGAGGCCGGGCTCGGAACCGTCCCCAATGCCGCCGGCACCGCGACCGTCGCCCACCCCGTGCGCCAGGGCCTGATCCAGTCCTTCGGCGTCTTCGTCGACACGATCCTCGTGTGCACGGCCACCGGCCTGCTCATCCTGCTGGCCACCGACACCTACCATCCTGGTGACGACTCCCTGGTCGGCGCGATTCTCACCCAGCAGGCCGTTGCCGAGCACCTGGGCGCCTGGACCACCTGGCCCATGGTGGTGCTCATCTTCGTCCTGGTCTTCTCCACGGTGCTGGGCTGCTACTCCTACGCGCAGGTCAACGTCAACTTCCTGGGCGGAGAGCGCCGGTCCGAGCAGATCTTCGGGATCGTCCTGACCGCTGCCGCCTTCGGCGGCACCGTCCTGACCCTGCCCGTCGTCTGGGCCCTGTCCGACATCGCCCTGGGGCTCCTGGGCGTGCTCAACCTCGTCGTCATCATCCGGCTGGCCCCCTGGGTCATCGGAGCCCTGCGGGACTTCGAGTCCCAGCGCGCCCGGGGCATCACCGAGCCCGCCTTCGTGGGCCACGGCAACTCCCTCCTGCCCGGAGACGTGGTCCCCGGCATCTGGGAGCCCGACGACGTGGCGAAGCGGGGCTGATTCTCATGGCACCTCTGGGGCGCATCTCATGGATGGGCCAGGTCGACGCCGTCCTGGCCTCCGTCTCCGACATGCTCTACTCCTGGGGCCTCATGTGGCTCCTCATCGGGGCGGGCATCTTCTTCACCGTCAGGACCCGGGGCGTCCAGGTGCGGCACACCGACGCGATCGCCGCCTCAGTGATCGGCTCCCGCGACGGCAGCCACGGCGGCATCACCTCCTTCCAGGCCTTCGCCGTCGGACTGGCCTGCCGGGTGGGGACCGGCAATATCGTCGGGGTCGCACTGGCACTCATCCTGGGCGGGCCCGGAGCCGTGCTGTGGATGTGGCTCGTGGCGATCCTGGGTACCGCCACCGCTTTCAGCGAGGCCACGCTCGCCCAGCTGTTCAAGGTGCGTCGCCCCGACGGCACCTTCCGCGGCGGTCCTGCCTACTACATCTCGCGAGGACTGGGGCTGCCGATCCTGGGCGGGGTGTTCGCCGTCGTCTTCCTCATCGCCAACGGCCTGGTCATGCCCATGGTGCAGGCCAACGCCATCACCGCCTCCCTGCAGGGGGCCGGAGGGCTCTCACCGAGCCTGGGAGCCGTCCTCGTCGTGGCCCTGACCGCGCCGGTCCTCCTGGGGGGCCTGCGCGCCATGGCCCGCGTGGCGGAGTACCTGGCCCCGCTCATGGCGCTGGCCTACCTGGTGCTGGTTCTCGCCATCCTCCTGACCCACCCCGTCCAGGCCTTCGAGGCGGTGCGCTCCATCATCGAGGGCGCCTTCGGCCTGCGCCAGGGGCTGGGCGGCCTGGCCGGCGGAGTGACCGCCGCGCTGCTCAACGGTGTGCGCCGCGGCCTGTTCTCCAATGAGGCGGGACTCGGAGGGGCAGCCTGCGCCGCGGGCTCGGCCACCGTGAGCCACCCCGTCCAGCAGGGATTCATCCAGGCCTTCGGGGTCGTGGTGGACACCCTGTTCGTCTGCACGGCGACGGCGCTGGCGATCCTGGTCGCCGGTGCGGACGTCCTCCAGCCCGGGGCGAGCGCCAAGGAGAGTGCGGGAACCCTGACCCAGGACGCCATCGCCCACCTCGTGGGGGAGTGGAGCCGCTGGCCCATGGCGCTGCTCGTCGTCGTCCTGGCCTACACCACCATCATCGGGGCCTTCTCCTACGCCCAGGTCTGCCTCGACTACCTCACCGACCGTCCCTGGGTCGCGCGTGCGCTGCAGATCGGCGCCGTCATCTGCGCCGGCATCGGCAGCGTGCAGCAGCTGACCACCGTGTGGACCCTGGCGGACGTGCTCCTGGGGCTGGGCGCCATCATCAACCTTGTGGCGCTGGTGCTCCTGAGCCGATGGGTCGTCGGCGCGCTCAGGGACTGGGAGGCCAGGCGGGGCAGGTCGACGGCGGAGGGCGACCAGTCGGTCTTCCGCAGGGACTCCGAGTACCTTCCGGCGCCTCTGCCGGAAGGCGCCTGGGAGGGGGCAGGCGACCGGTAGATGGGCGGTGTCGCGCACAACGCACCACGTCGCCTCGCACACGTGCGGCAGCGACGCCGCAGGGCCGTCACCGAATCGAAACACTGTATCCGTAGCCTTCGCGAATACGGTGCCCTCCCTCCCGAAGGAGGGTGACGTGGGCAGGACATGTATCCCGGTACGGACCGCTCCCGTGCTGGGTCGCGCGCCCGACGCCCACCGCGCCCGCGCCGTCGTCCCACCCCTACGGAGGATCTCACGTGCAACCGGTTCTGGCTTCTCTGACCAGTGCGGCATCCAGCGCAGACAACAGCTGGACCGCATCCTTGGAGCGCTTCTTCAACGATGGCGCCAAGATCCTCGATGATGCCGCCGGGTACCTGTTCCTCTACCTGCTCGCCTGGCTGCTCGTGCTGGGGGGCCTGTACTTCACAGTGCGGACCGGATTCGTGCAGCTGCGGCTCTTCCCCTACATGGTGCGGGCCATCACCTCCTCCCGTGACAGCAAGGAGGGCGGGATCTCCTCCTTCCAGGCCTTCGCCGTCGGGCTGGCCTCCCGCGTGGGCACCGGCAACATCGTGGGTGTGGCCATCGCCATCACCATGGGCGGCCCCGGCGCCGTGTTCTGGATGTGGATCGTGGCGCTGGTGGGCATGGCCACCGGATTCATCGAGGCCACCCTCGCCCAGCTCTACAAGGTCACCCACCCCGACGGCAGCTTCCGCGGCGGCCCGGCCTACTACATCCAGCGCGGCCTGGGGTCCAAGCCCGCCGCCAAGCTCTTCGCCGTCGTCATCACCTTCGTCTTCGGCTTCGCCTACGAGGCCACCCAGGCCAACGCCATCTCCAAGGTCATGGAGGGGACCTTCGGCGTGCCGGCCTGGGGGACCGCGGTCGCCCTCATGGTCCTGGCGACGCCCGTCGTCGTGGGGGGCATCTCGATCGTGGCGCGCATCGCCGAGTGGATGGCCCCGCTCATGGCCGGCCTGTACGCCCTCATGGCGATCGTCGTGCTGGTGCTCCACGCCGGCGCCATCCCCGGGGCTCTGGCCGGCATCGTCTCCGGCGCCTTCGGGGCCGACCAGGCCGTCGCCGGCATCTCGGGGGGCTTCGCCGCGGCGGCCCTCAACGGCATCAAGCGGGGCCTGTTCTCCAACGAGGCGGGCGAGGGGTCGGTGCCCAACGCCGCGGCCACCGCCACCGTGGCCCACCCGGTCCAGCAGGGGCTCATCCAGTCCCTGGGCGTGTTCGTCGACACCATCGTCGTGTGCACCGCCACCGCCCTCATCGTGCTGCTGTCGGGGGCCTACACCCCCGGGGGCACCAGGGCCCTGGCCGCGGTGGACCCGCAGGCCGCCAAGGACGCCGCCTCGACCCTGACCTCCTCGTCGATCGGCGCGGTCCTGGGGGGCTGGACCGAGTACCTCATGGCGTTCATCATCTTCGTCTTCGCCTACTCCTCGCTGCTGGGCAACTACACCTACGCCCAGGTCAACATGGACTTCCTGCGGGGCACGGGCCACAGGCACTACGCCCTGCGCCTGATGATCGTGGCGGCCGCCGGAATCGGGGCGATGGCCTCGCTGAACTTCGTGTGGAACCTGTCCGACGTCGTCATGGGCCTCATGGCGATCATCAATATCGTGTCCATCGTCCTGCTGGGCAAGTGGGCCTTCGGCGCCCTGGCCGACTGGGAGGACCAGAAGCGGCGCCTGGACGCCGGGCAGATCGACGAGATCCGCTTCGTGGCCGAGGACAACCCGCACCTGCCCGGCGAGCTGCCCGGGACGGTGTGGAGCCGGGCCGACGCCGGGCGGATCGCGCCGCTGACCGCCCGGGGGAGCGGCGCCGGGGGCGCCGACCCCGCGTAGCGCCGCCGCGGCGGGAGCCCGATCCGCGGCGGGCGGGTCGCACGAGCGCGAGCCGCCGGCGCGGGAAGGCGCGCGTACGCTGCGGGCATGAAGATCGCGCGCTTCTCCACCGGCGACGAGCTCCGCTACGGCATCGTCGAGGGCCTGCCCGCGGACGAGCCCTACCCCTCGGGCGAGTCCGAGGGGCGCCTCATCGTCCTCAGGGGAGACCCCCTCTGCACCCCGCCCGAGGCCACCGGCGAGATCGTGCCGCTGGACGCGGTCCGGCTCGTCTCCCCGGTCATCCCGCGCTCCAAGGTCGTGGGCGCGGGCGCGAACTACGCGGCGGGCGGGTCGCGGGCGGGCGCGGCGGCCCCGGGCGGGCCCGTCCTCTTCCTCAAGCCCAACACCGCCGTCATCGGCCCCGACGCCCCCATCGTCCTGCCCCCCTGGAGCCGGCAGGTCCACCACGAGGGCGAGCTCGCCGTCGTCATCGGGTCCCCGGCCAAGAACGTCGACGCCGCCGACGCCGGCCGGGTGATCCTCGGCTACACGGTCGCCGACGACGTCTCCGCCCGCGACCCGCGCGGCGGGGACGCCGTGCGGGCCAAGGCCTTCGACACCTCCTGCCCGCTGGGCCCCTGGATCGAGATCCCCGAGCCCGGCTCCGACGGCGCCTTCGACCCCTCGTGCGCCGCCATCCGCACCAGGGTGGACGGCGCCGTCGTCCAGGAGGGCACGACGGCGGACATGATCACCCCCGTCCCCGAGCTCATCGCCCTCGTCTCGCGCATCTTCACCCTTCTGCCCGGGGACGTGATCCTCACCGGCACCCCCGCCGGCGCCGGCGAGATCCGCGCCGGCCAGCGCGTGGAGGTCGGGGTCGAGGGCATCGGGAGCTTCTCCAACCCCGTCGTGCGCCGTTGAGCCGCCCCCGCCCGGGCCGCGCCCCCGCCGGGCCGGCCCGGCTCAGCGCCGAGCCGACGGCCTGCGGCTTCCAACCGCGCCCCGCCGGGCCGGCTCAGCGGCGCAGGCGGGTCAGGGCGGCGCGCAGGCGCTCGACGGTCTGCTCCTCAATGCCCCGCCCCGTGGCCAGGTTGAGGCGGCAGAAGGCGTCGAAGCCGGCGCCGAAGGCGCGCCCCGGGCTCATCGCCACCCCCGCCTCGTCCAGGAACCAGCGGGCCGGGTCGGCGCCGTCGGGCAGGGCCAGGCCGGAGAAGTCGAGCCAGGCCAGGTAGGAGCCGGTCGGCACCGTGACCCCGACGCCCTCGAAGCCCGCCAGCGCCCCGCGCACGAGCTCGCCGTTGGCGCGCACGTAGGCGCGCACCTCCCGGTTCCACGCCAGCCCCTCCTCGCTCAGGGCGGCCACCGCCGCCAGCGCGCCCAGGACCCCCGCCTCGTCGGCCAGGCGGGCCGAGTGCGGCTGGGCCCGCCAGGCGCGCCGGGCCCCGCCGGAGGCGATGAGCTGGGCGCATTTGAGCCCCGGGACGTTCCAGCCCTTGGACACCGCCGTGGCCGTGAAGGTCAGGTCGGGATCCGCCGCCGGCCGGGAGGCGTAGGGGATGTGGCGCGCCGCGGGGTCCAGGATGAGGCTGGAGTGGATCTCGTCGGCGAAGACCACCGTCCCGTGGCGGGCGGACAGCGCCGCGACGGCGTCGAGCTCGGCCGCCTCGAGCACCCGCCCCACCGGGTTCCACGGGTGGCACAGGACGAGCAGTCCGGCGCCGTCGGCCATGGCCGCCCCGATGGCCTCCAGGTCCAGGGTCCAGCGGGGGCGCCCGTGCGCCCCGGCGGCGCGCAGGGCCGGCACCTGCAGGCACTGGCGCCCGTGCAGGGCGGGGATGGACAGGAACGGCATGTACGCCGGCGTGGGCACGATCACGGGCGAGCCGGGCCGCGTGTGGTGGGCGATGACCGAGTGCAGGGCGGACAGGACGTCGGGCAGGAGCGAGACCGCCTCGGCGTCCACGTCCCAGCCCAGCCGCTCGCGGTGGTGGGCGGCGACGGCCTCGCGCACCCGCAGGGCCAGGTCGGAGGGCATGTACCCCAGGAGGCCGTCGTCGACGGCGCGGTGCAGCGCCGCGCCGACGACGGGGGCCGTGCCCAGGTCCATCTCGGCCACCCAGGCGGCGATGACGTCGCCGGGGTAGTGGTTCCACTTGAGCGAGCCGCGCCGGCGCATCTGCTCGGGGGTCAGGGCGTCCCACGCGGCGGCGAGCGCCCCGGGGCAGTCGGCGGCGGGGTCGGCGGGGCTGGTGGAATCGGTGGGGCGGGAGGGTCGGGCGCGCGTCACGGGGCGAGTGTAGGGGCCGGGCGCCGGCCCGCCCGCCCTCAGGTCTGGTCCGGGGAGGTGCCGGAGGACCTGCCGTCGTCCATCTTCGCCGGGCCGGGGTTGACCACGGCCGTATCGCCCAGGAGCTGGTCCAGCTCCGTCGTGGAGTAGGAGCCGGCCTCGCAGGTGTACGTCAGGATCACGGCGGTGGGCGTGCCGATCGTGGTGAAGGTCCGCACCCAGGTGGTGGCCCGGATGCCGACGCCCTTGTGGGTGTAGGTCGACTCGACCCGGACCATCTCGACGGCCTCGCCCGAGGGGCGGCTCCTGATGTCCTGGGAGTCGCTCGTGGTGGACCGGACGTCGGTGTACCGGCTGCTCAGCGAGTCCTCCCACTGCCGGGCCAGGTCCTCGCTGTCGGCGCGATCGCCGTTGCCCGACGGGGAGAAGAGGTTCTGGCTGCTGACGTAGTTGCAGCTGCGGTCCTTGGTGAGCTGGTTGAGGCCGTCCTCGTCCTGGACCGTCAGCTCCCAGCCCTCGACGTCGGCCGGGAAGCTCCAGTAGGCGGCGGCGCCGGGGGTGCTCGACGCTCCGGCGCTCGGGGTGGGCGCGGACCCGGTCGGGGCGGGCGCGGACCCGGTCGGGGCGGGCGTCGGGGCATCGAGGGGGGCGGGGGCGGATCCGCTCTGCCGGGTGGTGGACGGCACGTCCTGCACGGCGATGGGCTCGCCCCCGCAGGCCGCGAGCGCCGGGACCGCCAGTCCGACGCAGAGGAGGAGGCCGGCCGCGCGTTCGCCGGCGGTGCGAGTCCTTGACGTGGGGCGGATTGGGTGCATGACGTGCCTCCGAGGGACGGGACGGCGGGCGACGGCGGGCGCGGCGCCCCCGCCGTCGGCGGGACATGGCGACGGTAACCCCTGCCGCGGGGCGCTGACCAGGGGGAGTGCGGCCCGGGCGCTAGGCTGGTCCCATCATGACTGACATCGCCCCCGTCCCCGCCGCCGACCCGAGCCCGATCCGCGTGCGCTTCTGCCCCTCGCCCACGGGCACCCCGCACGTCGGCATGGTCCGCACCTGCCTGTTCAACTGGGCCTGGGCCCGCCACACCGGCGGCACCTTCGTGTTCCGCATCGAGGACACCGACGCCGCCCGCGACTCCGAGGAGTCCCTCGCGGCGATCCTGGACTCCCTGACCTGGCTCGGCCTGGACTGGGACGAGGGCGTGGGCAGGGGCGGCCCCCATGCGCCCTACCGCCAGTCCCAGCGCATGGACCTGTACCGGCGGGTCGCGGACGAGCTGCTGGAGGCCGGCTACCTGTACGAGTCCTTCTCCACCCCCGAGGAGGTCGAGGCCCGCCACCGCGCCGCCGGGCGCGACCCCAAGCTCGGCTACGACGGGTACGACCGCGACCTGACCGAAGCGCAGAGGGACGCCCTGCGCGCCGCCGGGCGCGAGCCGGTGCTGCGCATGCGCATGCCCGAGGAGGACATCACCTTCACCGACCTGGTGCGCGGCCCCATCACCTTCAGGGCCGGGTCCGTGCCCGACTACGTCGTCGTGCGCGCCGGCGGGGATCCGCTCTACACGCTGGTCAACCCCGTCGACGACGCCGCCATGGGCATCACCCACGTGCTGCGCGGGGAGGACCTGCTGTCCTCCACGCCCCGTCAGATCGCCCTGTACCGCGCCCTGATCGCCATCGGCCGGGCGCGGGCCGTGCCCGAATTCGGCCACCTGCCCTACGTCATGGGTCAGGGCAACCGGAAGCTGTCCAAGCGCGATCCCCAGTCCAACCTCCTCATCCACCGCTACCGCGGCATGATCCCCGAGGGCCTGCTCAACTACCTGGCGCTGCTGGGCTGGTCCCTGTCCAAGGACCGCGACGTCTTCAGCCGCGAGGAGATGGTCGAGGCCTTCGACATCCATGACGTGGGCCCCAACCCGGCCCGCTTCGACCCCGTCAAGTGCGAGGCCATCAACGCCGAGCAGGTGCGGGCGCTGGAGGCGGCCGACTTCCGCGACCGCCTGGTGCCCCACCTCGCCGACGCCCTGCCCGACCCGACGGGTAGGACGGCACCGGCGCCCCTGGTCTCGGCGGCCTCCTTCGACGCCCTCACGGAGCGCGAGCAGGAGATCCTCACCGCCGCCGCCCCCCTCATCCAGACGCGCATCCAGCTGCTGCGCGAGTGCCGGGACATGCTCGGCTTCCTCTTCGTGGACGACGCCGACCTCGTCGTGGACGACGCGGCCGTGGGCGGGCTCAAGGACTCCGCCCCGGCGGTTCTGGACGCCGCCATCGGCGCCCTGGAGGGCCTGGGGGGCGCCGAGTGGACGACGGCGCGCCTGGAGGGGGCGCTGCGGGCGGCCATTGTGGACGGCCTGGGCATCAAGCCGCGTCTGGCTTTCGGGCCGCTGCGCGTGGCCGTCACCGGCCGGAGAGTCTCCCCGCCCCTGTTCGAGTCCATGGAGATCCTGGGGGCGGACTCGACCCTGGCGCGCCTGCGCTCCCTGCGCGCGCGCCTGGACTGAATCCCCCCGCCCCCGGCGCCCGCGGCCCCGCCCCCGGGGGAGTCGTCGGGCTCCGCCTCCGGCTCGGGCTCGGCGGCGACCCCGCCCCCGGGGGAGTCGTCGGCGCCGCCCCGGACCAGTCCCGCGACCCCGCCCTCGCTCCCGCCACCCCGGGGGGAGTCGATTCGGTGATGTCACCTGGGCTCGCATCGTGCCAGGCGGGCTCGCAAGAATCGAGCGCAGGCGGATTCCGTCGCGCTGAGCTCGCACGGCGCGAGGCGGGATGGACCATGTCGCGCTGAGCTCGCATTGCGCAAGCCCACCCCGGCCCGGGACCCGGAATCCCGTCGAACGGACCTGGAATTACGCAAACCGGCTCCGACCGCCCCGGGCTCCGACCCCGCTGACCGACCCCGCACCGGCCGCACCGGCCCGGGACCGGCGGGCACTCCGGGCCGTGGAGACGGAGTCTGGTCGTGATGACGTGAATCGGGCGCGCATTGTCAGGGACGGAGTCTCGTCGACGCGCCCGTGCAGGTTCTCGCCGGGGTGGTGCGGGTGATCGCCGCGACCAGCCGCTCGTTGACGCGCCCGTGCGGGTCCTCGTCCCGACGTCGGTGCGCTCTTCACCGTTCGCGTCGGTTTTGCGGGCGGGGGTCGGCAGACCGGGTGCGCCCCGGCCCACAGGCGCCGGCCGGGTCCGCGAGATCGTCGGGTGATCCGCGAGATCGTAGCCCTGGTAGACGATCTCGCGGGTCAAGACACGTTTTCGAGGGTCGTCCGAAGATCTCGTGGACCCGGCCGGGACGGGCGGGACCGGGGCGCCAGTGGTCGATGGCGGCGATGCGGGTGGTGGGACCGGCCGGGACGGGGCGGGGTCGGGGCCCGTGACGATCCCGGGGTGACGCCGGCGAGGACGACGACGGACCCACGGCCCGGAGTGCCCGCCGGTCCCGGGCCGGTGCGGCCGGTGCGGGGTCGGAGCCCGGGGCGGTCGGAGCCGGTTTGCGTAATTCCAGGTCCGTTCGACGGGATTCCGGGTCCCGGGCCGGGGTGGGCTTGCGCAATGCGAGCTCAGCGCGACATGGTCCATCCCGCCTCGCGCCGTGCGAGCTCAGCGCGACGGAATCCGCCTGCGCTCGATTCTTGCGAGCCCGCCTGGCACGATGCGAGCCCAGGTGACATCACCGAATCGACTCCCCC
>ERZ772973.1051-NODE-1051-length-10743-cov-2.85414_pt1 | contig 10743 bp, 10 predicted proteins | sample MGYA00580672_ERZ772973 | MGnify/ENA primary metagenome ERZ772973 (study PRJEB29015, sample SAMEA2737938) | human oral metagenome | biome: human oral; feature: human-associated habitat; material: dental | place: China | collected 2152 ... | reverse complement strand
GACGAATGATGAAGGTAATGTGGTTAAAACATCTACCTATACGCATACTCTGCTATCTTTGTGCACATACTCAGCTGTCGCTGGCTATCTTCAAAAGGGGAATTGTAGTGACCGAAGGAGAGTTATCAGATGTTTGAGAGAGACTCGCAGGAGAAGGACAATAGAGACGCAAGGGGAGTTGTGGTGATGATCATATGGGACTAATGTTGATTAATGTGAGTTTGATAGTCTATTTTATTGCTAATTGTAAATTGTTTTGTATCTTTGTCGCATTAATGATTAACCATTTATAACTCATCATTAACTATTATGAAACATTTACTATTCAGCCTTTTAGCTTCCTTATGCACCATAGGAGTCAAGGCGCAAGAAAAACTTCCTAATGTTATCTTTATTTTGGCTGACGATTTAGGTTACGGCGATATAGAGCCTTACGGTCAGCAAATTATCAAAACACCCCAACTCAGCAAACTCGCTGATGAAGGAATGAAGTTTACTCAGTTTTATACAGGTACATCTGTGTGTGCGCCCTCTCGCGCTTCGTTTATTACAGGGCAAACTACGGGTGAAACGCACATACGCGGTAATGAAGAAGTGCGTGAGCCAGTAGATGGGCAAGCACCTTTACTTGCCAACGACCCATCAGTAGCACAACTTTTTAAGAAAGCAGGCTATAATACGGGTTGTTTTGGTAAATGGGGTTTAGGTATCGTTCCTTCCGAAGGGAATCCGCTAAAACAAGGGTTTGATACCTTTTTTGGTTATAACTCGCAGTTCCGCGCTCACCGCAGGTATCCTGCTTTCTTGTGGCACGACAATGAAAAGGTGCTCATTCCTGAAAACGGAAATTATGAGCGCCAAGAGGTTTATGGCGAAGACCTCATACAAGAAAAAATATTGGATTATATAGGCAAACAAACAGCTGATAAGCCTTTCTTTATGTGGCTTACTTATACACTTCCACACGCCGAATTGGTAGTGCCTCACGACAGTATTTACGCTTCGTACGAATATCTCCCCGAGAAACCTTATAAAGGGGTGGATTACGACAAGATTACTCCTAAACCTTTTGGCTGGGCAGGTTATATGTCACAACCGCATACTTATGCCACTTATGCGGCTATGGTGAGTCGGTTAGACAAGTATTTGGGAGAAATACGCAAGCTCCTTAAAGTTAAAGGGCTTGATGAGGATACCATTATCATCTTTGCGAGCGACAATGGGGCACATCGCGAAGGAGGTGCTGACCCTAAGTTCTTCAACTCCTCAGCAGGATTGAGAGGTATTAAACGCGACTTATACGAAGGCGGTATACGTACCCCTTACATTGTGTATTGGAAAGGCAAGATAAAGGCAGGTAGCGTAAGCGACCATATAGGGGCTTTTTGGGATATGATGCCTACCTTTGCTGAGATTACGCATCAGAAGTATGCGCCCAAAAAGCATCAAGTATCGTTTTTACCTACGCTTTTAGGGAAGAAACAACAGCGACAGCATAAATACCTTTATTGGGAGTTTCACGAAATGGGAGGTAGACAAGCAGTGCGTTATAAAAACTGGAAAGGAGTACGCCTAAACGTGAATAAAGATAAAAAGGCTCCTATTGAGTTGTACGACCTTACTACTGACCCTGCTGAACAGCACAACCTCGCCGAGAAATATCCTAAGATAGTGAAGAAAATAGAGCGATTTATGGAACAAAGCCATACACGCTCAGAGCTCTTTCCTTTTGATTGGGAGGCAAAGAAATAAAACTTACTAAGGAGGAAGAATGATAACTTAAAAGCCTTTACCTAATCAGTATTTAGGTAAAGGCTTTTAAGTATAAGTATTATAGACTTTAAAAATGCTCTAAGAAGTAGGTTTAATGAGCTTTTTCATCTATTTTATTCTGCTTGGAGTCATAAGTAAAAGGCACTTTCCAAGTGATTAATAGTGCAGGAATAGTGCAAATCATTACCAATAAGAAGAAGTGTTGATATCCTAAATATTTACTGAGGAAACCACTAATCATACCAGGAACCATCACTCCTAAGTTCATCAGGCTATTGGCAAAAGCATAGTGAGCCATTTGGTATTTACCAGGAGCTATTTGTTGCATCATAAAGAGGGTAAGACCTACAAAACCGAAGCCATAACCAAAGTACTCACCTACAATTCCCAAAGCGATAGTAGGCAAGTGAGAGGGCAAGAAATAAGCAAAAAGTAGATACACTACAAATGGAATATTAAAAGCACACGCCAAAGTGAAAAGAGCTTTGCGCAACCCTACACGAGAGACAAAATAGCCAGCTGAAATAGAGCCTACAATAAAAGCAATAACTCCCGCAGTACCGTATACTAAGCCATATTCTTGTTCGGTGAGCCCTAAGCCTCCTTTATCAGTTTTAGCAATGAGGAAAAGAGGAGCTATCTTCATAGCTAATCCTTCTGCAAAACGGTATAAGAAGATAAAAAACAAATAATAAAAAATATATTTCTTTCGGAAGAAAGCTACAAAAATACCCCATAGTTCTTTCATTTTTACATTAAAATCACCAGCTTGCTGAGGTTTAGTATCTTTTGGCAAAGCATAAAGGTGATATAGACCTACGAGACCTAAAATAGTAGCACAAATGCTAAGAATCAGTTGCCAAGAAGCAATTACACTCATACCTTTTGCTTTTACGAGCCAACCTGCTAAGAAGATAAGACCACCATTGGCAAGCACTTTTGCTAAGTTATAGAAAGCACCTTGCCAGCCAGAATATACGCTTTGGGTAGCAGTGTGCAATATCGTGAGTAGAACCGCTAAGGGCAATCACCCCTAATAAGGCTAAACACACAGAGAAAAAGTTAGGCAGAGGTAACGAAAAGACAATACAACCGAATAAAGCTGCTGATACTAATTCGGTAATGACAATATATTGTTTTTTAGTACCATAGAGCTCCATTATTACACTGATAATAGGTTTTAATGACCAAGGTAAGATGAGTAAAGAAGTCCAAAAAGCGTTCTGGTCGTCAGGAATACCTAATCCTTTGAAGATAATAGGAAAAACTAATGAAAGCATCACAAAGGGAAGCCCCATAGCGAAATAGGTGGTAGGCACCCAAGTAATAGGATTTTTCTTTTTCATAATGGTTGTTTATATTACTTCATTTTAAAAATCAGACAAAAGTACAAAATAATTACAAATTGGCAAGTTAGCAGATTAGCAAGTTTGAAAATACCCTAAATATACCAAAATAACTTATCAATTAAGTACTTTAAGTGCGGTTATTATTCTTTTGTTTTCTTAGCATTCATTGCTTTATAGAAGGCAGCGCGACTGAGAGGCTCATAGCTATCGGCTTCTCCTAACAAGCGTTGCTGGTCGTTAGAAACTTTGCGAAAACTATAATTGGCGAGGTTGCCGGTACGCGTACAAACAGCGTGTACCTTAGTAACATACTCGGCAGTAGCCATCAAGAAGGGCATAGGTCCGAAAGGCTTTCCTTTATAGTCCATATCGAGTCCTGCTACGATTACACGTACCCCGCGATTAGCGAGCTCATTGCACACGTGTACTATCTCGTCGTCGAAAAACTGTGCTTCGTCTATACCCACCACATCGCAACCATCGGCAAGAAGCATAATGCTGGCGGCGGCTTCTACGGGAGTAGAAGGAATTTCATTGGCGTTGTGCGATACGATATTGGTATCATCATAACGCGTGTCGAAACTGGGTTTAAAAATCTCTACCTTCTGTTTTGCAAATTGGGCACGACGTAATCGGCGAATCAGTTCTTCGGTTTTGCCTGAGAACATCGACCCGCATATTACTTCTATCCAGCCTGTCTTTTCGTTGTCGTTTACTGTATTCTCTAAAAACATCACTTAAAAAGTATATAGTACTCCTACTCCTAATACTTGCTTGAACTGAGTGCGTGCGCCATAGTTGTGCACTTCACCATTAGGTGCTTTGTACGAATAAAACTTCACATCGTCGTCGTATTTGATATGCACCCCTATACGCGCTTGCACGTAGCTATTTACCTTCAAGTTGAGATTAGTTTCCCAATCCACATCTATATTTCCGAAGTTTTTAAGGTAATCGCCATAGAAGTTGAAGGAAGTATTGAGTATCATATTCTCCATCACTTTCTTGTCCCAGCGACCGGACACTGAAAAACCGAGTTCGTTATGAGTACGCTTACCTTTCTTCAGAATAGTACCGTCAGGAGCACGCTGGGCTCTTTCTACCCCGAAAGCACCTTCATCGGCTAAACGTTGGTCGAGTACAGCGGTAGTTTTAAGCGTGATAGGCGAAAGGAAAATACTGAATTTTATCTTTGAAGGAGCATATTCAGTACCCAAACCAAAGGTGATATAAGCAGGGGCAAAGAATTTGGAGATAGGCTTTTCTACATCGGGATAGTTGTACCCGTTGCTGATTTGTGAAAGAAACTGATAGCGTGCCGTGTAATACCAAAACGACTGTGAGTCGCCTCGATAGCCAAACGATGAGATGAGTGAGAGTTTATCGTCGGTCTTGCGCACTTCGCGCCCTTTTTGAGCGTTAATACCGTAGTTGATTTCTAATTCGTTGTCCCAAAAGAAAGTGCGTTCGGTATAACGACGACGGAATTTGGCATTAAATATCCCCGAAATAGAACTTTCTCCTCCTGCACTCCAATTAGAAAAAGCTACCTCGCTCATATTAAGGCTCACTTGATTGAATTTGAACCATTTTTGTTGTGCTAATTTAAAACGGTTGAAAGTGAACTTTAACGCTTCGGTATCTTTCATTACCTTTACCGTATCGGACTTTACAGGGGCTTCGTAGGTTTTAGCTTTGCGCACTTGCCCAAAAGCGGTAAAGGAGGTAAGAAACAGTAGAACAATGAGTTTTTTCATACAGAGAATCGTGCTAAATATTTCAGGGTGCAAAGGTAATGATAATTTGCTAATTTGGCAATTAGCAAATGAACTAATAAATGTAAAATGGAATGAATATAGCTGGTGAATGCTTGACAGACAAAGCGTAATGAAAATGTAATAGTAGGGGAGAGGTATAGAATGAGAAGTAATTATCAGATTAGCAAAATAGAAGCTTGATAGATTGCTGAAAAAATCTTAATGTTTGTTAAATGTATGTATTTTTTTCAATTATTGAAAAGAAAAATATAACTTAGTCTCTTACACCGTAAAAAGAGTTAAAAAGTTATTATTCAGCTAAATAAATGATTTATCATACTTGTCTCTTCACCGAAGCTCAACCGAAGGAAGAGCGAACCTAAGACGAAGGAAAGACGAACCTAAGACGAAGGAAAGGTGTTAGTTAGTTGAATGTCAATAGGAAGAAAGGGCTTTTAAAACTGTTGAGGGAAAAGTGTTAAAAACGTGAAATGGTTGAAGAAAAAGCAGTTTTTGTTCTTTCACACATTGGCTTATTTTGTCAATCTGTTAAATCTTTAATTGTTAAAAACTCTTCTTTGAGCGTCTCTACTTTGCCGTGAGGAATAAAACTATCAGGAAGGGTGATGATTTTCAGCGGAGTGGTATAGCTGTGCTGGGTAGCAAATTCGGCTACCGCACTGCCTAAACCGCCTGTGCTTCCTTCTTCTACTGTGATTACTTTTTTATAAGAACGGAAGATATGATGTAGCATCGCCTCGTCCAAAGGTTTGAGAAAACGGGCATCGTAATGGGCATATTTTTCGGGTTCAGCAGTTTGAGAGAGCTGTTGTTGTACATTTTCGGCAATAGCGCCAATGGTGAGTACGGCTATCTCGCTACCTTCTTTTAGCAGTTCGCCTTTGCCTATAATTAGCTGTTGAAAAGGTTGTTGCCAATCGGTTTGTGTACAACGACCACGAGGATAACGAATGGCAATAGGGTGCTCGAGCGATTGCTGAGCGGTATAGAGCAAATTGCGCAACTCGGTAGCATTACGCGGTGAAGCGATAATGAGGTTAGGAATAGGGCGCAAGAATGCCATATCAAACACTCCGTGATGGGTGGCACCGTCTTCGCCTACGAGTCCTGCACGGTCTATACAGAATACTACGGGCAGGTTTTGGAGGGCTACATCGTGAATAAGCTGGTCGTAAGCGCGCTGTAAAAATGTGGAATATACCACACAGTAGGGTATAAAACCTTGTGTAGCCCAACCGGCAGCAAAGGTAACCGCGTGTTGTTCGGCAATACCCACGTCCATTACCCTATCGGGGAATGCCTTTTGCATAGCCGTGAGTCCGCTACCACTACTCATTGCAGGGGTGATGACAACTATCTTAGGGTTCTGCTGGGCGAGTTCGGTGAGAGTTTGCCCTACTACGTCTTGATATTTAGCAGGGAGAGCAGAATTTTCAGGCAGAGGGTTGCCTGTGATTTTATCGAATTGCGAAGGGGAATGGAAGAACACTTGTGAGGCTTCGGCTTTAGGGTATCCTTTACCTTTGGTGGTGACAACGTGCAAGAGGCGTACTCCACGGGCTTGCTTTTCGGCTTTGAGTGCCGAGATGAGCGCGGGGAGGTTGTGCCCGTCTATTACGCCTTTGTAGGTAATCCCCAAAGCACTAAAAAAAGCACTGCGGGTAGCGTGTTCGGTTTTCAGTTGGGCAAGGTAATGAGAGAACGCTCCTACGGTGGGGTCGATAGCCATTGCATTGTCGTTCAGTATAATGAGCATATTGGCATCGGTGGTGCCTGCATAGTTCAGAGCCTCGAAAGCCATACCACTCACAATAGAAGCATCGCCTATCACGGCTATATGTTGTCGCTCTTTATCGCCTGCCAAAGCTGATGCCATTGCCATACCCAAGACAGCAGAAAGAGAGGTAGATGAGTGTCCCGTACCAAAAGCATCGTACTGACTTTCTGCACGTTTAGGAAAACCACTGATACCTCCACGCTCGCGTATATGCGTAAAATCCTCGTTTCTATCGGTGAGGATTTTATGAGCATAACTCTGGTGCCCTACGTCCCATACTAGTATATCGTGAGGAGTATCGAACACATAGTGCAATGCAATAGTAAGCTCTACCACTCCGAGACTTGCACCTAAGTGCCCACCTCGTGTAGCAATAACCTCTATAATGCGGTTGCGGATTTGTTGCGCCAGAGCAGGAAGAGAGGTTATAGGAGTATTTTTTAGTTGTTGCATATTAAGCTTACGCTATAGAAATTCAACAAAGAAATTAAAAAGGATAAGGTTTGTGCCTTAGAAATCAAACAAATCTATTCAAATCAAACAATTAAAAAAGAAGTGTAGCTCGTATTTGAAACTTTGGCTAAGTTTGCGACGCACTCATTGGCTAAAATGTTAATTTTCAAATTATGCTAATTCTTTCCTTTATTGACCAATTTCACTACTAACATTATCAGAGCCCCCATTGCTACAAAAGCTATTAAAGAAAAATACCAATAGGTAATGAATAAGCCTTTTAGTATCACGGCAAAAACCACCACAAAGAGGATAATTGTCGCTACTTCGTTGAGCATTCGCAGTTGTACCGAAGTAAGAGAGGCGCGCCCCGCTTGGAGTCGTTTCATTATGCGCCAAGAATAGTAATGATATACAAACAAAAAGACGATGAATAGCAGTTTGACGTGAAACCATCCTTGTTTAATAAGCGTCCAGTCGCCATCGTCGTATAGCATATAGAGTCCGCTAAGAGTCATCAGCACCAGCGCCGGTACGGTAATGATGTTCCACAAGCGCTCTTCCATAAAGCTGAATTGTTTGTGGAGAATTGAGCGTTCGGGGTTATCTTTTTCCAAGGCTTCGGTGTGATAGATAAATAGTCGCACCATATAAAAGAGCCCTGCGAAATAGCTCACTACAAAGATGATATGTATGCTTTTAGCAATAAGGTAATCGGTCATTAGAAATATTTTAAGCGTTTCAGATTACAAAGATAGAAATTAATCAGCTAAAATTAAAAAAGAAGTTGTCCGAAAAGTTTTAATCTTATCTTTCATCTCTTGTCTCTTCATTAATCCAAGAGGAGAGAGCTTGTACCCATAGGTCGGAGTCGTTGAGGCAAGGAATCATTTTAAAATTTTCACCGCCATTTTTGCGGAAAGATTTACCTCCTACTATTTCTATTTCTTCGAGAGTTTCTACACAATCGGCGACAAAGGCAGGAGCGATGACTGCTAATTTCTTTACACCATTTCGGGCAAGTTCTATAATTTTATCGGAAGTGAAAGGGGTAATCCACTTATCCTTCCCCAAACGCGATTGAAACGCTTGTGAGTATTTTCCTTTTTCTAATCCTAACTTTTCTGCCAATAAGCGAGTAGTCTCAAAACAATGACTGCGGTAGCAGTGCGTTCCTTCTTCGCTGTAAGGGTCGCAACAAGTTACACCTTCTACAATGTGTTTGTGTGCAGAGGTAGGTGTGGTTTTGTAGAGATGACGCTCGGGTACACCGTGATAAGAAAAGAGCAAATGGTCGAAAGGGGCTGTCCCTAAATGAGCGCGTACTACCTGCGCTAAAGCCTCGATATACTCGGGGCGATGGAAGAAAGCAGGAAACTTGGTGAGGCGCATATTAGGATAAGAGGCTTTGATGAGTTTTTCGGTGAGGACTTCAATGGTTTCGGTAGTAGCCATTGCGTATTGAGGATAAAGAGGAATGAGGAGTACTTCATCAATTCCTTTGCTGTGTAATTCTTTTAGTGCATTGGCGATACTTGGGTTGCCATAGCGCATAGCTAATACTACGGGTACAGAGACTTTACGCTGTACTTTTTCAGTAAGCCAACGACTAATGACAATGAGCGGAGAACCTTCGCTCCACCATATTTTTTGATAGGCTTTACTGGTTTTAGGTGGACGCGTATTGAGAATAACCCCGTGTACCAAAGCATAGCGCAATAGGTAAGGCAGGTCGATGACGCGTTCGTCCATTAAAAATTCTTTTAGATATCGTTTAATGTCTTTTATTGCAAAGGAATCGGGTGATCCTAAATTTACAAGTAATACTCCTTTGGGCATTTTTAGTTAAGTGAAAAGTTAAAAGTTAATTGCCTGTGCGGTTCGCATTTTTCATTTGTCTGAGAGCGCTTTCAGCGAGTTCTTCCTCTACGTCGGCTTCGGGTTTGTCTTTCTCCATCTTACCGTCTTTGCGCTTTTGGGCACTTACGGAGAGAATACACCCTAAGGCTAAGCACGTCATCCATAGTGATGTACCCCCACTACTGATGAGAGGTAGGTTCTGCCCCGTTACGGGAAAGAGTTCTACCGCTACTCCCATATTAATGATTGCTTGCAAGAGTATTGGGAAACCTAAGCCTAATACTAATAACTGTCCGTAAAGGGTAGGTGCTTTTTGTGAGATGACTACAATGCGAATGAGCAGTAGTATGTAAAGCACCATTATAACGATAGCTCCTAATGAGCCATATTCTTCGGTGATGATAGCATAAATAAAGTCAGAGGAACTTTGAGGAAGGAAGTTTTTCATTGTGCTTTTACCTGCTCCTTGTCCCATTATACCTCCTTTGGCAATAGCCATTTTGGAACGTTCTATCTGATAGCCTTCTTTGTTGTCCTCGCCTCCCATAAACGATTCGATACGACTCATCCAAGTATCTACCCTATTGGGGAAAGCTTCGGGGAAGGCTTTTACTACTAATAAGAAAAGTGCAAGGAAAACAATTGCAATGCCTATAGCTGAAAAGATATGTTTCATTGGGAAACGACCCAAGAAAGTGAGCATCAGCACTGAGCTGAGGATTAGCATTGCGGTAGATAGGTTAGAAAGAAGTACTAAGGCTGTAATCACTCCTACGGGCATCCACAGGGGTAAAATAGTTTCTTTGAAAGACAGTTTTTTGCCGTAGTTTTTAGCTAAATAAGAAGCTACATAAGCCATCAGCATTACCATTGCAAAGGTGGAGGGCTGAAAAGAGAAACCCCCTACGCTGAGCCATCGGCTGGCGTTTGCCCCTTCGATGGTGCTCCCTGAAAGGTTTGCAAAGATGAGTAGGAGTACCGCTAAAATGAGCCCCAGTTTAGAAGCAGGACGGAAAAAACGATAAGGTGTACGATGCACGATATAAAGAGTGAGATAGCCGACCCCTACAAACACCAAGTGCTTGATGAGGTAGCCAAAAGGAGTACCCTTACCCACTACATACACTAAGTTGGTACTGGTGCTGTACACCGCCAAGAAGGAGAAGAGGGTAAAGACGAGTATGAGCGCCCAAAGGGTTTTATCGCCTTTGATATGTGAGGCTATCCATTCGCGCATTATTACAGTTTCTGAACGGCTGCTTTAAAGAGGTCTCCGCGTTCTTCGTAGTTTTTAAAGAGGTCGAAGCTGGCGCAAGCGGGGGATAATAATACTGTATCGCCTTCTTGAGCAAAACCTTGTGCTAATTTTACAGCTTCGTCCATTGAGCGGGTTTCGACAAGCGTGCCTATTGTGTTGTAAAACGATTGAATAATAGGGGAATTATCGACTCCGAGGCATACAATAGCTCTTACTTTTTCGTGTACATAAGGTAAAAGAGAGTTATAGTCGTTGCCTTTGTCTTGTCCGCCAACTATCCACACGATAGGAGTTTTAATGGTGTCGAGAGCGTAGAATACTGAATTTACGTTAGTAGCTTTGGAGTCGTTTACGTAAGTAACCCCTTCCACTACTTTCACCTCTTCGAGGCGGTGAGGAGCTCCTTTAAAGCCTTTGAGACTTTCGCGCAATGAGTTGTTTCGGATATTTACCAAGCGGGCAGCTACACTTGCTGCCATTGTATTTTTAATGTTG
>ERZ772973.1048-NODE-1048-length-10777-cov-2.74072_pt1 | contig 10777 bp, 9 predicted proteins | sample MGYA00580672_ERZ772973 | MGnify/ENA primary metagenome ERZ772973 (study PRJEB29015, sample SAMEA2737938) | human oral metagenome | biome: human oral; feature: human-associated habitat; material: dental | place: China | collected 2152 ... | reverse complement strand
CGTCGCAGCGGAACGAGCCTTCCTGCATGTTGCCGTCGCAGATGCCGATCCAGCGCACGAGTGCGTGCAGGGCGCGCGCATAAGCGGCGGCTTCCGCCGATGATCTCAGATCCGGTTCGCTGACGATTTCAAGCAGTGGGGTGCCGGCACGGTTGAGATCAATACCTGAAGCGCCGTGAATCCCTTCATGGATGGATTTGCCGGCATCTTCCTCCAGATGCGCGCGCGTCAGGCGGATCGTTTTCTCCGTCGTATCCTCGCCTTGGCCGAGCTGGATGTGCACCTGGCCGCCGCTGACGACGGGTAGTTCAAACTGGCTGATCTGATAGCCTTTGGGCAAATCCGGATAAAAATAGTTTTTGCGGGCAAATACCGATTTGGGCGCGATGTTGCCCCCGACGGCCAGGCCAAAGCGAATGGCGCATTCCACCGCACCGCGGTTGAGCACCGGCAGCACGCCCGGCAAAGCGATATCGACGGCGTTGGCCTGCACGTTCGGCTCGGCACCGAAGGCGGTCGAACTGCCGGAAAAAATCTTTGAATGGGTCAGCAGCTGGACGTGCGTTTCAATGCCAATGATGACTTCCCATGATTTCATCGTTTATTTCTCTCTGTATTCAGGCACAACGGCCATTACGCGGATTGACCAGGATCGGCCACAGATAATCGACAGCGTCGCCGCTGCATTGCGCACGGCAATTATGAAAGGCGATCGTGACGCCCTTGTTTTGTTCCCATAGGCGAATCAGACAGGCATTGGTCGGATTGTGCAATTCGACATTGGGCATGCGGGATGTTTGTGTGAATGCGGGCAAGTCGAAGCGACAGACACCGTGTTTAGGAATGCCGATTTCTGCACTCAAGCGCTTGACTTCGGCGTGTTCCACCAATAGATCAAGGCGGCCCTTGCCGCCGTTGACGTCCTTGAACGTGCACGCCGCCTTGACATTCAGCGCCCGGTCGTGAATTTGCTGCATCTTTCGTCCGCGCAGCCGGCGCAGGGTTTGCGGGCTGATTTGACCCGTCTGGATATGCCCAGAGGCCGATGTTTCTTTTTTAGCCTTATCGCCAGTGGCCTGATCGGTGGTTGCACACGCTGCCAGCAAAGTTGTCAGCATGGCGGCAAGGCATAGGCGCTGTATGCCGGGAATTCTTCCGGCGTAGCCAGCATGCCGTCTGTTTCGGGAAACTTCGGCCATCGTCAGAAACATGTGTTTTTCTCCAGTCAAACCCATGCTGTTAGTAACTTTGTGTTGCGGCGTTTGCCTCGTTATGCCGCAAGTGCCGGCGGCTGGTGCAGGTGCCAGTCGGTGGCTTGCTGATAACGGTGCGCGATATTGAGTAGCCGCGCCTCGCTGAAATAATCGCCGATCAACTGCAGCCCGACCGGCAATGGGGATGTTTGGCCGGAGAAGCCGCAAGGGATCGACATGCCGGGCAGGCCGGCAAGATTGACGGCCACGGTGTAAATGTCCGACAGATACATTTGCACCGGGTTGCCGATTTTCTCACCCAGTCTGAACGCTGGGGTTGGATAGGTTGGTCCCATAATGACGTCGCAGTGTTTGAACGCTTCGGCAAAGTCTGCCGCAATTAGGCGGCGGACGTGCTGAGCTTGCAGATAATAGGCATCGTAGTAGCCATGCGACAATACATAGGTACCGATCAGAATGCGCCGCTTGACTTCGATGCCAAAGCCTTGCGAGCGGCTTTTTGCATACATATCGTTAAGGTCGGCGTATTTCGGGGCACGATAGCCGTAGCGGACGCCGTCGTAGCGCGACAGGTTAGTGCTGGCTTCAGCCGAGGCAATGACGTAATAAGTGGGTACCGCCAGTTTCAGGTTCGGTAGGCTGACTTCCACGGTTGTCATGCCCAGTTTTTGGTATTCGGCCACGGCGGCTTCGACGCGCGCCATGACCTCGGCGTCGCACCCCTCTCCATAAAATTCCTTGGGTAGGCCGATTTTTAGGCCGGCCAGAGGTTTATCGAGATCGCGTGTGTAATCTTCGGCCGGACGGTCAAGGCTGGTCGAATCGCGCTCATCGAAACCGGCCATGGCGTTGAGCAACATGGCACAATCTTCCGCCGTATGCGCGATCGGCCCACCCTGGTCGAGCGAGGATGCATAGGCAATCATGCCGTAGCGTGAAACCGTGCCGTATGTTGGCTTGATGCCGCTCAGATTGCAGAGTGCCGCCGGCTGACGGATCGAACCGCCTGTGTCGGTGCCTGTCGCCGCGGGCGCCAGCAGGGCCGCCACCGCGGCTGCCGAACCGCCCGAAGAGCCGCCTGGCGACCTTTCCATATCCCAAGGATTGCGGGTTGCACCGTAATATGAAGTCTCGTTCGATGCACCCATGGCAAATTCGTCCATATTCGTTTTTCCCAGAGTGACCACGCCGGCGGCGTTGAGCCGTTCGATCACCGTGGCATCATAGGGACTCACGAAGTTACCCAGCATCTTTGAACCACAGGTCGTCAGCCAGCCCTTGGCGCAGAAAATGTCCTTCTGCGCCAGTGGAATGCCGGTCAATGGCGTGGCCTGCCCGGCGGCAATGCGGGCATCTGCCGCTGCCGCCTGCGCTAAACTTTTTTCCGGAACGATAGTGATATAGGCATTGAGTGCCGGATTGATGCGTTCGATTCGGTCGAGATAGCTGCGAGTCAGTTCAACGCTGGAAATTTCTTTGTTCGCCAGCGCCGCGGCCAGTGATTTGATGTTATGCGGAATCATTCGATCACCTTTGGCACGATAAAGAGTCCGGCTTCGGTCTGCGGTGCGATTGCCAGAAAATCTTCGCGCCGGTTGCTTTCTGTGACGATGTCAGGACGCAAACGCTGGCCGAGATCAAGTACATGCGCCATCGGTTCGACGCCATGTGTGTCGACAGCCTGGAGTTGTTCGATTAGTCCGATGATGTCATCGAGCTGCGCGCGAATCGTTTCGTTTTCGTCGGCGCTGATTTCAAGCTGCGCCAATTGCGCTACGCGCTTTACGTGTTCATGGGTGATCGACATAGAAAAGTAGAAAAAATAAAAATAGTGGGAAAAATCAAAAGGTCAACTTATCAAAATAATGGCTGTATAAGGTATCATAAAAGCTTTACCAGCCGCAGTATGGCGGCGTTTTTGGATACTTAGGCATGTTCAGTTTCTTGCGCAGTTATTTTTCGAACGATCTTGCCATTGATCTTGGTACCGCGAATACCCTGATTTACATGCGCGGCAAGGGCATCGTTCTCGACGAACCTTCAGTGGTCGCCATCCGCATGGATGGCGGTCCGAACTCCAAGCGGGTGATTCAAGCGGTGGGGCAGAGCGCCAAGGAAATGCTTGGCAAGGCGCCCGGACAAATTACTGTCATCCGGCCGATGAAAGATGGGGTCATCGCTGATTTTACGTGGACCGAGCAGATGCTCAAGCAGTTTATTCGCAAGGTGCACGACTCGCGCCTGCTTTCGCCCAGTCCGCGCATTATCGTTTGTGTGCCGTCCGGTTCGACACAGGTGGAACGCCGCGCTATCCGTGATTCGGCCGAGAATGCGGGTGCCCGGCAGGTGTTCTTGATTGAAGAACCGATGGCGGCGGCAATTGGCGCCGATCTGCCTGTCGCCGAAGCAACCGGTTCGATGGTTGTCGATATTGGCGGCGGCACGACGGAGGTTGGCGTGATTTCGTTGGGCGGCATGGTGTATTCCGGTTCGGTGCGTATCGGCGGCGACAAACTCGATGAAGCGATCATTAACTACATCAGCCGTAACTACGGCATGCTGGTCGGCGAGAATACGGCGGAAAGCATTAAGAAGCAGATCGGCTCGGCTTTCCCCGGCACAGAAGTGCAGGAAATGGAGGTTTCCGGTATCAATAAGGCCGAAGGTATCCCGCGCAAATTTACGATTTCCTCAAACGAAATTCTCGAAGCATTGACCGATCCGCTCAACAGCATTGTCTCTGCCGTCAAGTCAGCGCTGGAGAAGACGCCACCCGAGTTGGGCGCTGATATTGCCGACAAGGGACTGGTGCTGACCGGCGGTGGTGCGCTTCTGCACGATCTCGACCGCTTGCTGATGGAAGAGACGGGGCTGCCGGTGATCGTTGCCGAAGAGCCGCTGACCTGCGTTGCGCGTGGCTGCGGAATCGCGCTCGAACGCATGGACAAGCTGGGCAGCATTTTCGCTTCGGATTGACCGGGGTGGATCATCGTGGATGCGCGCCCGGCCAATTCGGCGCGCGCCCACAGTGCGTAGCGCGGTTTTGATCCGTCCGTTTGCCGGCGTGATTCGTTAGCGGAGTGGTCAGGATGACCGGAGTGATGTGCCCGGGTGCATACTGTTTTTTTCAGTCATTTTGCTATTGCTGAAGTTTTTTCTCGAAACTTTGCATGGATCATCAGCCGCCGCCATTTTTTAAACGAGGCCCCGCTCCGCTAGCGCGTTTGTTCTTTTACGTGACCTTGTCGCTGGTGCTGATTGTGATCGATGCGCGCTTTCATACGCTGGATCTGGCGCGCCAGAGCCTTTCCCTGATCACTGATCCGTTACAGCGGGCGGCGCAGATGCCTGCTGCCTTGTTGGTTCAGGCACGCGCTTATCTCTCTAGCGTTGCACGTCTGCAAGAAGAAAATTTCCGGATGAAGCGCGAGCAGCTTGATAATGCCGCTAGCCTGACGCGTACCGAGCAGCTTGAGCGTGAAAATGCCAGACTACGCCGCTTGCTGGAGCTTCGTGAGCGCGAGCATCCCAGTGGGGTCGTTGCGCAGATTCTGCATGCCGTGCGCGATCCCTATACCCAGCGTATCGTCGTCGACAAAGGACAGATGGCGACGGTTAGCGCCGGGCAGCCGGTCATCGATGACGTGGGTGTCATCGGCCAGGTGACGCGCGTTTTTCCTTTTGCCGCCGAGATTACATTGCTGACCGACAAAGATCAGTCGATTCCCGTCCAGGTTGTGCGCAACGGCCTGCGTTCGATAGCGTTTGGTTTGGGCGACGGACAGTTGGAGCTGCGTTTTATGCCTGCCAACGCCGATATCAATAATGGTGACCTGATCGTCACGTCCGGCCTGGACGGCGTGTTTCCGCGCGGTTTGCCCGTGGCACGGGTAACGCATATCGAACGCAATGCGTCCTATGCGTTTCCGCGGATCTTCTGCAAGCCGTTGGCCGGAGTGGAAAATTACAACGAAGTCATGGTGCTGGCCGTGCGCGAGCCGATGGCGATTCCAGAAGAACTGCGGACTCCGCGCCCGTCGGCGGGTGGCAAGTCCGGGAAGAAAAAACGACCCAAAAGGGGTTAATGTATGCAAGCGACTCACGCCTCATCGCGTATCCTACAACCGGCCAATCCCTGGTTTATCCGGTTGAGCCTGCTGGTTGCGCTGTTACTGAATTTTATGCCGACGTCTTCCTGGCTGTGGATACCCGACTGGGTCGCCTTGACGCTTGTTTTCTGGTGTGTCCGCGAGCCGCGTTACGTTGGGATGGGATACGCCTTTCTTTTTGGGTTGGCGATGGACGTGGCCGATGCCAGCCTGATGGGGCAGCACGCCCTGGCGTATGTCATCATCGCCTATCTGGCCATATTGCTTTCCCGGCGTATTCTTTGGTTCTCGCTGGGGCAGCAGGCGCTGCATGCCTTGCCGCTGCTCCTGATTGCGCCGGCCGTCCAGTTGGCTGTGCGTCTTCCCCTCGGCGTCGAATTTCCGGGGCTGCCGTATTTTGCTGGCCCATGCATTGCCGCCGCGCTATGGCCGCTGCTGACTTTTATCCTGCTGTTGCCGCAATATCAGCCGATCGAACGCGACGCCAACCGGCCAATCTGAGTCGAGGATTTTCTCTTTGTTCAGTGATTCCCGCTATTTCATCCCGCAGCATTTTACGGATAGCGAAGCCGGGCGCTTCCGCTTTCGCATCTATTTTGCGGCGGGCGCGGTGCTGCTGGCTTTTTCTCTCCTAACGGCGCGTTTCGTCTATCTGCAGATCCTTCGGCATGATTATTACGTTACCCGCGCCGAGGATAATCGTATTGCACTGATCCCTGCGCCGCCTAATCGCGGCCTGATTACCGACCGCAACGGTGTCGTGCTGGCACGTAATTATTCGGCGTTCACATTGGAGATCACGCCGTCCAAGGTCGATGATCTAGAGGCGACGATTGAAGGACTGGCTGAGATCATCGACATCCAGCCGAAGGACAAGCGGCGTTTCCGCCGTCTGCTCGGGGAGAAAAACAAATCTTTTGAAAGTTTGCCGTTGCGCACACGTCTTAGCGAAGAAGAAGTCGCACGTTTTGCCGTCAATCGCTATCGCTTCCCCGGCGTCGAAGTCAAAGAGCGGCAATTCCGTGAATATCCGCTGGGGCCGGTGGCTGCGCATGCCATTGGTTATATCGGGCGCATCAACAAGGATGACCTGAACTATATCGACAAGAAGGAGCAGACGGCCAATTACAAGGGCAGTGACCACATTGGTAAGATCGGCCTCGAAAAATCCTACGAATTTCATTTGCACGGTCAGACGGGTTACGAGGAAGTCGAGATCGATGCGGGCGGGCGAGCGCTGCGCAGCCTGGCGCGCACGCCGCCGACGCCGGGCGGTGATCTGACGCTGACACTCGATACCGGACTTCAGGCGGTCGCGGAAAAGGCTTTTGGTGATCGGCGCGGCGCGCTGGTTGCCATCGAACCGTCGACGGGCGGCATTCTGGCCTTGGTCTCGATGCCCAATTTTGATCCCAATCTATTTGTCGACGGTATTCGCCAGGAAGACTGGGAGGCGCTCTATAAATCGCCGGATCGGCCGATGGTCGATCGTGCGTTGAACGGTGCGTACCCGCCGGGTTCGACCTTCAAGCCGTTTATGGCGCTGGCAGCGCTGGAAAGCGGCAAGCGCACGCCTGGCCAGACGACGTTCGATCCCGGCTATTTCCGGTTTGGCGGGAATACATTCCGCGACAGCAAGCGGGGCGGGCATGGCGTGGTGAATATGCACCAGTCGATCGTCCATTCCTGCGATACCTATTACTACGCGCTGGCCAACGATATGGGGATCGACACGATCGCCCGTTATATGGCGCAGCTGGGCTTTGGGCAGAAAACCGGCATCGACATTGAAGGCGAGTCGACGGGCGTACTGCCTTCGCCGGAATGGAAGCGCAAGCGCTTCCGGCGTCCTGAGCAACAAAAATGGTACGCCGGCGAGACAATTTCGATCGGCATTGGACAGGGATATAACGCTTATACACCGTTGCAGCTGGCGCAGGCGACGGCGACGCTCGCCAACGACGGTGTGATGTACCGCCCGCATTTGGTCAAGCATATCGTCAATGCCCGAACGGGCGAAAAGACCCTGATCGAGCCGGAGCCGCTGCGTAAATTGCCGTGGAAACAGCGGCATTTCGACATCGTTAAAAAGGCGATGATGGGCGTCAACAGGGAAGGCACGGGGGCGCGTGCGTTTGCCGGCGCTCCGTATACCTCGGGCGGCAAAACAGGAACGGCGCAGGTGTTCAGCCTGAAAGGCGGAGAATACCGGGCTAGCCGTATCCGGCGAGAACTGCGTGATCATGCGCTGTTCATCGCTTTCGCGCCGGTTGAAGCGCCGAAAATCGCCCTGGCCGTATTGGTTGAAAATGGTGGTTTCGGTGCACAGTCCGCCGCACCGATTGCGCGTGTGGTACTCGACTATTACCTGCTCGGCAAAGCCGCGAAAGGCGCTGTCAAGGAGGACGAAGACGCCCACGAGGACGATGATGTGCATGAAGGATCCGAAGAACACGAAGAGGCGCGGGATGCGCGCGATGGCGGCGAGAAAGGCGAAGATGAGGCCGCGGTGACGCACGCTGCCCCGGGGCTTGCCGCCCCATCGGCGGCAGAGCGCCCTCATCGGGCATCGATCGATGCTGGGGCAACGGAGCCGCCTGATTCGAGCCGTTCCGGCCATCCAGCGGCACCAGGCGTTCCGACTGACCCGGCCCAACCGGCGCATCCCGTGCGTGCAGACGGCCAGGAGGAATGAACGATGTTTGGTGAATATGTCCGCCGTTTTTTCAGCCGGCTCCTGGCCAATATTGACCTGGGTCTGTTCGGCATCGTTCTGCCGCTGCTGCTGATCGGTCTGGCCACGGTTTTCAGCGCTACCTATGATACGGGGAGCCGGGTGTTCAGCCATCTGCTCAACATGGCGGTCGGCCTGGGGGTCATGTGGGGAGCCGCCCAGTGTCCGCCACAGCGATTGATGCGTTTTTCCTTGCCGCTGTATAGCGTGGGCATCATTCTGCTGGTGCTGGTTTTTCCGCTGGGCGTCGTCGTCAACGGCGCGCGCCGCTGGCTCTCCCTGGGTATCATCCGCATTCAGCCCTCGGAAATTTTCAAAATCGCCACACCGCTGATGCTGGCCTGGTATTTCCACAAATATGAAGCGGTGCTCAGCCTGCGCCATTACGCTGTTGCTTTCCTGCTGTTGCTTGTCCCGTTTGCGCTGATCGCCAGGCAACCCGATCTGGGCACAGCTATTCTGGTCGGCGCCGCCGGCTTTTATGTGATTTTCTTTGCCGGCTTGCCTTGGAAAGTGATGGGCGGCATGCTTGCCGCTGCTGCCGCCGCCGCGCCATTCTTCTGGAGTGTGTTGCATGACTACCAGCGCAGGCGGATTCTGACGCTGCTTGATCCAACGACCGACCCGCTCGGTGCGGGTTACCACATCATCCAGTCAACCATTGCCATCGGTTCCGGCGGGTCGTATGGCAAAGGCTGGCTGGATGGAACGCAGACGCACCTGGAATTTATTCCAGAGCGCCACACAGATTTCATTTTTGCCGTTTTCGCGGAAGAGCATGGGCTGCTGGGGGCGGTCATTCTGCTGACACTCTATGCGTTGCTGATCCTGCGCGGACTGATGATCGCAGCCAACGCTTCGACCCTCTTTTCCCGCCTGCTGGCCGGTTCGATCACGCTGAGCTTCTTTACCTACGCATTTATCAACATGGGCATGGTCAGCGGCATTCTGCCCGTCGTCGGCGTACCGTTGCCGTTCATGAGCTATGGCGGTACGGCTTTGGTGATGCTGTTTCTGGGCATTGGCATTTTGATGAGCATTCAGTCGCATCGCTCGCTCAACCGCAGATGATTGAAAGGAGGTGACGATGACCCGTCAAATATCGGCGCTAGCAGCCCCGACATCTGCATTACCCGCATTCGTCGGCGTGGTTTTGCGCAGGTTTTTCATTCTGGTGCTGGCGCCGTGCCTGCTGGCCGCCTGTGGCGGCGGGGAGCGCGTACGCGGCGGAAGCGGGACGGATGCGGTCGCTGCCTCCGGTAGGGCAGAGAGCAGCGACGCCCGTTCTACCCGGCGTGGCGGCGGCTACTACAAGGACGATGGCCCGGGCGACGAAATTCCCGACAATCTCGATGACTTGCCCGACGCCGTGCCGCGTCAGGAGCCGTTGCATCGCTTCGCCAACCGGCCGTACAACGTTTTCGGCAAATACTACACGCCTGCTTCCCACGTGCGGCCGTTTCGCCAGCGCGGCGTTGCCAGCTGGTACGGCAAGAAATTCCACGGCCAGAAGACTTCGACCGGCGAGCGCTACGACATGTTTGCGATGACCGCCGCGCACCCGACGCTGCCGCTGCCTTCCTACGCGCGTATTACCAACCCGGCCAACGGCAAGAGCGTCGTTGTCCGCGTCAATGACCGCGGCCCTTTTCATTCCAACCGGATCATCGATCTTTCCTACGCGGCAGCGCATCGCCTCGGTTATATCAAAACGGGCAGCACGCTGGTCGAAGTCGAAGCGATTGTGCCGGGCAAAAATGATGACATGAGTCGTCTCAATGGAGCGCGCCAGGCGCCGTCTATGCCTCCAATCAGCCACCATCGCAGTCTTCCATTTCCCGCCTTCCGTCACCCGTTGCCGACGAACGCGACGACATCGCCCGGATCATGGCGGAAAAGGACAAAGCGCACGGCGCGGCGGTTGCAGACGATGAGGCGCCCATCCGCGCGCCCGCAACCGGCATTTATTTGCAGATCGGCGCCTTTGCCAGCGGCGACAATGCTGAAAGCCTGCGCGCGCACCTGGCGCGTGAGCTGGACTGGCTCAATGGTGTGATTCACGTAATTCCCAGCGGCAGGCTATACCGCGTTCAGGTCGGCCCCTACGCCCAGCGCAACGAAGCCGAGCAGGCCGCTGAAAAAATTCATAGGACGTATGGGGGGCAGAAACCGCGGCTCGTGACCTATAACCGCTGAACCCGGCGTCCTGGGGGCTTTCGCGGCGCACTCGTTGTCGCGTGGCGGACAGGTGGCAGCGGCAGTTCTGCTCCACAGATAGCTTGCAGAGGAACTGCAGAGGCCAGGCAGCGGGCACGTTTTCCCATTTCCCAGTTTTCCCGGCCATGCGCCGTCTTCACGCGGGAACGCTGCACTATGGCCGTCGATGATCCGCCTTGGCCGCTGTCGGGCTGCACGGCCGTTTTGAGTATGCCGTGCGGCTAAAGGGTTTCATCCAGCAGATAGTGCTGTGCGATCCATGCCTGGCCGAGTGCCAGATTGCCGTCGTTGGGCGGCGCGCGGCGCGCTTCCAGCGTTTGCAGGCCGCATTCGCCGATGCGAAAACGCAATTCCCGGGCAAAAGAGCGGTTTTGCAGGCATCTGCCGCTGAGGGCAACGCGGCTGTTTGCCGGCAGCAGCTTGTGCAGCCAGTCCGCCAGCGCGGCCGCCGTCGTCGCAAAGTACAGCGCCGCGCCGCGCCGCGCATCCGATTCCGAACGCAG
>ERZ772973.1044-NODE-1044-length-10847-cov-2.57765_pt1 | contig 10847 bp, 10 predicted proteins | sample MGYA00580672_ERZ772973 | MGnify/ENA primary metagenome ERZ772973 (study PRJEB29015, sample SAMEA2737938) | human oral metagenome | biome: human oral; feature: human-associated habitat; material: dental | place: China | collected 2152 ... | reverse complement strand
AAATTTTAAAACTCATTTGATCAAATAAAAAAAGGAAGCAAAAGAGTATGAAATTTCATGAGATTTGGAAAAAAGTATCAAATTTAGGACTAAATTTAAGTAGAGATTTAAAGCCGGTAAACGCGTTAAAGAAGCTCCTGTTTTTATTTCCACTTTTGGCGCTCCATGCTCAGGCGCTAGAGCCAAAAATTGAAATCCAACCAAACCCCGTCATCAGAAATGGCCTGTACTATGTGGGCGGCAAGCCCTATAACGGCACGCTAAAAATGCTGCATTACAGCGCCGAGGATCTCTACGACGTAAATTTTATGGGTATGATTTATCCGAGACTCAAGCCACTGCCGCCCACGCTCATTCGTGAGATTGATGTGGAGGACGGCGTAGCGATGCGGTATAGGGATTTTTTTGACGGCAAGGACAAGCCCTCAAACGAATACCCGCTAAAAAACGGCCTACGCGAGGGCACGGCGAAGCTATATCACGCCGACAGCGGCGCTCTGATGGGCGAGGTCGAGTACAAAGCTGGCATCCGCGACGGGCGCTACCGTCTCTACTACTTTAACGAGGGCGGTGCGCTAAAACAGGAGGGCGTCTACAAGGCGGACAGGCGCGAAGGCGTTTTTACCGACTACTACGAAAGCGGCGAGGTGAGCGCGCACCACCCGTATAAGGGCGGGCTGCGAAACGGCAAAGACACGGATTATTATAAAAGCGGTGCGGTTTACGGCATGCGAAACTATAAAGACGACAAGCGGCAAGGCGTGGAGAAATGGTACTACGAAAGCGGCGCACTAAGAGAGACGGGCATTTACAAAGACGACCGTAAGCAGGACGTTTGGAAGTGGTTTTACGAGGACGGAAAAACGCGCGTAATTGAAAATTTCAAAGACGGCGAGAAAGAGGGCGCCGTGCGAGAATACTACCCAAGCGGAAACCTCAAAGGCGAATACGAGTTTAAGCGTGGCAGGCAAACGGACGCAGGCAAGCAGTACTACGAGAGCGGCGCGCTCGCGGCGAAGGTGATGTTTAAGGATGGGCTCAAACACGGGCCTTATGAGACCTATCATGAAAATGGAGCGCTCAAGGCTAGTGTCACGTTTAAGGAGGGTCTCGAGATGGGCACGGCGAAGCACTACTACGCGAACGGTAAGCTCGAAGCCGAGGGCGAGTTTGAGCGCGGGCGATTAATCCGTGCCAAAAAATACGACGAAGTAGGCAAGCTAATCAGCGATAAATTTGATAAAAACGGGCTTCCGCGGGAGTGAAGTTTGATACAAGAAATTTTAAAAATGAAAAAGATAATAAAAATAACTCAAGAAGATCAGTACAAAATTTGTCGGTGAAATTTATGATCAGCAAAGATGAAAAAAATAGAAATACTTTCTGCCAATTAAAGAGGGTTTTGAGTGGGTTTAGTAAAATACACTAGGGAGCATATGGGCGCGAGATTTGTCGATGTAAACAAACAGAGTTCATAGGCGACTGCATTTCGTGAAGAAGAGGAGTTTAAGATATTTATGTTTAATAGAAGCGAGTCAGATGACTTGGACGCGCTATATCCGGTAATCAGTCTAGTGATATTTGCTGCTCGTTAAAATTTTATGTATCAATTTGTCTATAGGCTTAAATTTGTGTCATTTAAATCTTATTTCTATATTTAGTGTCTTATTTTTAATAATTTTCTGCGAGTTCGTAGATGGCGTATTACACCAAGATAAACTGCAAGGTAAGCGCGCGGTCGGGCGGGCTAAATAGCATGAGGATTTTTTAGTAGCGTAATTTCTGGGGATATCGAAGTCTGCTAGTGTGAAAACAGATGGGATGCAGTGAATGAATTTTTAGCGTGGCGCGAGTATCTTGCAGGGCGGCGGCGATGTATGCATTCAGCCCGGACTATACGGGGGATCGTGTCCTGGCGCTGATGGCGGGGCTGATCGGGATGGTCGATGCCGCCTTTGAACACACGCAGGATTTCTACGTGCTTGATGATTTACATGAACAGAAGCTCTACAACTGCGCGCGCAATGTCGAAATTGCCATCTGGAAAATCGCCTCGTCACGCGATGCCCGTGGCGAACCGCTGCTGCTGGCCAATGCATTGACCCAAGATGCCGTTAACCTGAGTTTTGAACGGGAATTCGGGCGCATTATCGGGTTGCTTGATATGCTTTCGCAGGTGATGGCCGACAAACATGGCCGCTCGGTGACGCGGCTGACGCAGATGGTAGCAACGACGCTGTTTTTACCCATTAGTGCGCTGGGAATGTAATGAAACGAATCGTGATTCTGATCTCTGGCCGAGGCAGCAATATGTGCTCGATTCTCGACGCCATCGCGGCGGGGGAATTGCTGGCCAACGTTGCCGCCATCATTGCCAACCGTCCGGAGGCGGCAGGGCTTGAAACGGCGCGCTCCCGCGGTATTCCGGTGCGTCTCGTCGATCACCGGCATTATGCCGATCGCGCTGCCTTTGATGCAGCGCTGGCCGAGACGATCGATGCCTTTGCGCCCGATCTGGTTGTGCTGGCGGGTTTCATGCGAATCCTGACGCCGGATTTCGTTCAGCGCTACCGCGGGCGAATGCTGAATATCCATCCCTCGCTGCTCCCCTTGTTTACTGGCCTGCATACGCATCGCCGGGCGCTGGAGGCGGGGGCCCGCATCCATGGCTGTACGGTGCATTTCGTTACGCCTGAGCTGGATCATGGGCCGATCGTGATTCAGGCTGCCGTGCCGGTGCTTGATGGCGATGACGAATCTGCGCTGGCATCACGTGTGCTGGCGCAGGAGCACGTGATTTATCCGCTGGCGATCCGCTGGTTCGTCGAAGGGCGCCTGCATCTACTTGACGGAAAGGCCAAACTCAATCTGCCGCAGGATGAGCGCGCTGCACTGATTTCTCCCTGGACGGTATAACGACTGCGCGGTGTGGTAGCGCGGGCATTGCATGTATCGTGCGGGCGTATGAAATTATTCGGAGATGAAACTTCGTGGCGTGCCGCATTGATATGGGCTTTTCTGGTGTCACTGGCGGTTCACGCAATTGTCCTGCTGGGGGTGACGCTTGATTTGCCGACATATTCGCAGTCTGCGCCATTGCTGGTGGAGATGAAACCGATACCGAAGGGGCCGGTGATGGATGCCGCGCAAGCCCCAGCTAAGCCGCAGAGAGCTAAAAAGCCACATCGGAAAACCATCAAGCCACCCCTTTCGGGCATCCGGCGGGACATCGCTGCAGGGGACATGACTTCGCGAAAGGTTCTGCGCGCAAAGCGTCCTTCTACTGGCGTTACCGCATCTACGGCTGCTTCCACCGTGCCTGGCACAGCGTCCGTCACGCCGTCGATGGAGGAAATACGTGACGCGGCAGCCGAAATGGTAAGAGGGGCGGCTGCGAGTGATGTCATGGCAAAGGGCGGCGATGCCGTGATGCTGGATGCGGAGGCAGGGGCAGAGGTGAAGCAGGATGACGCGGCGATGCGCGGGCTCCCGGCGCACGGGCGCATTCTCTACCGGGTCGATCGTGGCGATCGGGAATTTGAAATCGGCCGTGCCGTCAGCGAATGGGAGATCAGCGATGATCGTTACGTATTGCGTCTCCAGATGGAGACGACAGGGCTGGTCTGGCTGTTCAAAAGCTATCGGATCGAGATGGAAAGCCGGGGTTGGCTGACGGCAACAGGGCTGCGGCCGGAGTATTTTTCGATTCGTCGTAATGACCAGGCTGCCAAGGAGCGCGCAACGTTTGACTGGGCGCAAATGCAGGTTTCCGTTGCCGACAAGCTGCCACAAGCGCTCGATCCGGGCGCGCAGGATTTACTCTCGTTCAACTTCCATCTCGGCTTCATGCCCGATTCCAGGGTGGCAACCCATCTGCCAATTGTTACCGGCAAGAAATACGCGATCTACCCGCTTGCCGTTGTTGGCGATGAAGAGATTGAATTGCCGATGGGGCGCGTGCGGACTTTACATGTGCGTTCTGTCGGCGAACATACGACGGAGTTGTGGCTGGCCTACGATTATTTTCTGCTGCCGGTTAAAATCCGCCATGTCGATCGCGAAGGCGGCAGCTTTGTGCAGGTGGCTACCGGCATCCGCGTCGATGCCGATACGCCATGAGTCATCGATCACGCCGTTCAGCGTGTCCTAAACGCCTTAACCCACGCATACGTTGTCCGTGGTCGGGCAGGCGATCGGCGCACCGTGCAGAACCGTCAGGAAAAATCATGCGTTTAGTCCCCCCATTGCTGCAACATGCCGAGGCCCTGCTGGCCGAAATACTGCCCTGCCGCTTTCCGGCGGATTTGGTGGTTTCCCGTTATTTCCGCCAGCATGAACGCCTGGGGCAGGCCGATCGCGGATTCATTGCCGAGGCCGTCTATGCCGTGCTGCGCCGGCGCCGTTCTCTGGAGGCGTACTGTCTGGGAGAGATCTCGCCGCGCCGCTTGCTGTTGGCCTGGCTGGGGTGCGTGCAGAAGCTGAACCGGCGTGAATTCGGCGATGTCCTTGATGCGGCCGAGAACCAGTGGCTGGCGCGGGCTAAAGCCTTGCGGCTGGAAGACTTTCCCCCGGCGCTGCGGCTGGATTTGCCGGACTGGCTGTATGCGCGGCTGCTTGTGCAGTTGGGGGCGGAAGACACGGAACATCTGGCCTTGCCGCTCAACCAGGCGGCGCCGCTCGACTTGCGTGTCAATCCGCTTAAAGCGGAGCGTGATGCGTTATTGGCGCGCTTGCGCGCCGATGGTATCCATGCGGTGCCGGGCGATTATTCGCCGTTGGCGATGCGCCTGGCGGATAAACCTGCCCTGGCGCGCCACCCTGCTTTTCTCGACGGGAGCTTCGAGGTGCAGGATGAAGGCAGCCAGTTGCTCGGCTATCTGGTACAGCCTCGACGTGGCGAAATGGTCGCCGATTTTTGCGCCGGAGCCGGTGGCAAGACCTTGCTGCTGGGGGCGCTGATGCGTTCGCAGGGGCGGCTGTACGCTTTCGACATCGCCGAAAAACGTTTGGCGAAGCTCAAGCCGCGCCTGGCGCGCTCAGGTTTGTCGAATGTGCACCCGGTGCGTATCGAGTCCGAGCATGATGCGCGGCTCAAGCGCCTTGCCGGAAAGTTTGATCGCGTGCTGGTTGATGCCCCCTGTTCCGGGCTGGGGACGCTGCGCCGCAACCCGGATCTGAAATGGCGGCAGCATGAAAGCGATGTGGTGGAATTGGCCGCCAAGCAGGCATCGATTTTGACAGCGGCGGCAAAGCTTGTGCGCCCTGGCGGCTGCCTGGTTTATGCCACTTCTAGCTTGCTGAGTGAAGAAAATGAAGCGGTCGTTGAGGCTTTTCTGGCGGCGCATCCTGAGTTTTCCCGCCTTTCGGCAAGCGAAATTTTACGCAGCCAGTCAATTCCCATTCGGGGCGATGATGAAAAGGGCGGTGACCTGCGTCTGTGGCCGCACCGGCACGGGACGGATGGTTTTTTTGCCGCGGTCATGGCGCGGCAGTAAGGCTTGAAGTGAGACGGGCGTGATGGGGCAAAGAGGATGAACATGCAATTTTTTCCTTTATTCGAAGCGTTGCGGGCGGATGTGCATCACGCCGAGTTTCCTTGGAGTGTGGCGCTGCTGGTGCTGATTCTGGCGATGTCATGGGCGGTGTCACGTCGTGTACGCAGCCCGCGTTTTTTGCAATCGGCCGCGAAATGGCGGCCGGTACGGGATTTCGGTGAGGGTGAGGCGCGGCGGATTGCCTTCCCGCTGATTGCGTTGCTCATGCTCTCATGTGTGCGTGAGATCCTGCACTTTTCGGGGTGGCAGGTAATGAGCACATTCGACCTGGCTTCGCCTTTCCTGCTGGCCTGGTTGCTGGCCAATGCGTTGGTTTATGTGCTGCACTGCATTTTTCCCCAAGGCAGTCTGCTGCGTGACTTCGAGCGTTTTATCATCATTGCCGTTTGGGGCGTCATGGCGCTCGATATGACGGGGCTGGGCACGCCGGTCATCGGTGTGCTGGAAAAAATTCATGTAACCGTGGGCAAACAGCGTCTCGATTTATGGATGGCGTTGCGCGGTGCGATGACCGTGGTGATCACGGTTCTGTTTGCATTGTGGATCGCCAGCCTGATCGAGCGCAGACTGATGGCGGCCAGCAGTCTGGATGCCAATCTGCGCGAGGTGTTGGCGCGTGCGGCGAAGGCGCTGCTCACGTTGCTGGCATTGCTGATCAGCCTGTCATTGATGGGGATCGATATCACGGCGCTGTCGGTGTTCAGCGGTGCGCTGGCCGTTGGGCTGGGCTTCGGGTTGCAGAAAATCGCCAGCAACTATGTCAGCGGCTTTATCCTGCTGCTGGATCGATCGGTGCAGCTGGGGAATCTGATTGCGCTTGATGATGGTACATCCGGCACGATTTCCTGCATTACCACGCGCTATTCCGTGCTGAAAACCCTGGGAGGAACGGAAGTCATTATTCCCAATGAGTATCTGGTCAGCAATATCATTCGCAATCTGTCCTACACCGACAAACGTGTGCGCATCGCCGTGCAGATACAGGTGGGCTACGAAACGGATATTGAGAAGCTGATTCCGGATCTGGTTCAGCTTGCCTTGCAGAATCCGCGAATTCTGCCCAGTCCGCCGCCTGGCGCGATTGTGACCGAATTGGCCGATAATGGTGTGCAGCTGGAACTGGGCGCCTGGGTTGCCGATCCTGAGCAGGGAACGGGCGGGGTACGTTCGGCGCTTTATTTGGCGCTCCTGAACTATTGCCGCGAACACGATATCGAAATTCCTTTCCCGCAACGTGAAGTTCGTATGCGCCAGAATACAACGGACGCGCAGAACGTTTCGCCTACCCAATGAGAAAACAGACAGTGCAACAGGCCGTATTAATTCCGTGCTAATCCCAAAAGGATTGGGAAAATTGATGAATTAGTCGGCGTGGGAAGGGCTACGCGGGAAGACCCGCTATCTTCGCTGAAATCACTTTTTCAGGACTTTGGGTCGAATCGGAACAGTGCGCGTGTTTCCGACAAATGCAGCGGGAAATATGCAGCGAGAAATAAAGCAATGCCAGAGCAGTGCCGCGGGGAAAATAAATTGATTGATATAGGCGCCGTATCGGGGCGCTTTTTTGTATTTGCCGGTATTTCTGCTCAAACCGGATGATCAATGATCGCCGCCCAGCGCCTCGTGACTGTGGTTTGTGGCTTCCGCCTCGTTAGGGCGATTCTGTGCCCGATATCGCCAACAGCGGATGGCAAACCAGATCAGCGTGCAGGGAACGGCAATCAGAAAGGATTTATCGATATTGACGTAACCGTCATTGAGTAAGTCCCAAGCCATGACGCCGATGAGAATGCCGACTCCTTCGATCAGGGGAAAGGGGGGCTTTTTATGGCGTGGCGCGTGTCTTAAGAGAGGTTCGTCAGATTGCTGCATGAGGCAATGATTCAAGGAAACGGGCGAAGGCAAACGGCAGGCAATGGATACAGGGTAACAAGACAGAGGAACATGGGGGTTCAGAACCGGTACAAGACAGGCTGAGCGGCACGACCGACAGACGAATCTTAATAGGTGAGCAGGTTGGTGTGCTTGGCGGCTTCGTCATGTCTGGGTGACGTCATGTAACAATGGCCAAGATAGAGTAAAACGCGCACCGCCCAACGGTGATGCCTCGGCAACAGCTGTGCCGCCGTGTTGTTCGAGGATGAGACGGACAATGGCTAATCCAAGTCCGTGGCCGCCCGTGGCGCGATCGCGTGAGCGGTCGAGTCGGGCGAACGCCTTGAATACGCGCTGGCGGTCGGCTTTGGCGATACCTAGGCCGTCGTCATCGACATGAACGAAAATGTGATTACCCTTGACTTCGGCGCTGACAACGATACGCGACTTGGTGTATTTGATGGCGTTGCGCAGCAGGTTGGTCAGTGCATATGGCATGCTTTTCTGGTCGAGTTCAACCAATTGCCCGGGCGGCAAAGCAGAGCAGTCAACATGCAATTCAAGCGAGCGGCCAAGAATCCGGATGGCGTCGACCTTTTCGTTCAGCCAGGCCTCAAAATCAACGCGTGTTAGGTGTGGTTCCGGCAGCTCGCGCTCGAAACGTGAATAAACCAGGCTGGAATCTACCAGGCTGTCCAGTTCTTCGAGATCGTCGTTCATCATTGTTTGAAGCCGCCGCCGTTCGTCCGGGCTGTCGGCGTCGGTGAGCATCTCCGTGACAAAACGCATGCGAGCAATCGGTGTGCGCAGTTCGTGTGAGATGGCGCTGGAAAGCTCTTTCTGGACGGCAATCAGGCGCTGGATGCGCTCAGCCATGCCATTCATCGTCTCGGTGAGCAGCTTGAAGGCCGGGCTTTTAGCTTCCGGCGCACGCGCTTCCAGGTGTCCTTCACCCAGATCGCGGGCGGTTTGCCGCAAGGTTTCAAGATCGCGCCAAATCGGCCGCACCCAGAACCAGACGGCAATGGCAAGAATCAGCCCAATCAGGCTCCAGGTCAGCAACCGCAAGCGCACCTCCCAGGGCAATGCGCGCGGATGCTGGTCGCTGGCGTTGGGTGAGATCGGACCGACGACGAGTACCTGTGAGGTATGTTTCAGGCGGTGGTAGAGAATATCGCCGTCCTTGTCGATCGCCAGCTCTCCGGCATCCAGTTTTTCTGCCTGCTTGGGATTGAGTTTGAGCGACCAGCGTTCGACGATATCGAGCCGGTAGGAAAAAATCTGCCCGATGCCCTTGATCGCCTGCGGCCAGTCTTTGCGCGGCTGGCGAAACAGCTCTTCCTCGATGAGCATGACGGTGCCCTGCATGAAGCGCCGTGTATAGTCGTCGGTGATGCCCTTGACCGAAGTCGAGATCACAAGGTCGGCGACATAGGCGATGCCGACGAATGACCCCATGATCAGCAAGTAAAAACTCAGGAACAGGCGTGACAGACTATAGCTGCCGCGCCAGGGCGGTGGCTTGTAGCGCAGGAGAATGTCAAACAGGCGGTGTTCGCGTCCGGTCGCGCTATTGCCAGTCGTGTTTGCTGAAGAGGTAGCCTTTGCCACGGACAGTCTTGATACGGGTAGGATTATCAGGATCGTCGCCCAGTTTGCGGCGCAGGCGCGAAATGCGGGCGTCGATCGAACGGTCGAGTCCGTCGAAGCCAATGCCGCGCAACTCCTGAAGCAGATCGTCGCGCGAGAGGATGCTGCCGGCGTGGCTGGCCAACAGCCAAAGCAGGTCGAACTCCGCCGTTGTCAGGTCGATCGGTTCGTCGCCGAGATGCGCACTGCGGGTCGCCTGGCTGATACCAAAATTACCAAAAGCGAGCTCTTCGGTTTCGCTGGCGGCGCCCTGTTCATTGGCAACCAGCGGCGCACGGCGTAGCAGGGCCTTGATGCGCGCCAGCAGCAGGCGCGGCTGAACCGGCTTGGCGATGTAGTCATCGGCGCCCAGTTCGAGGCCAAGAATCTGATCAAGATCTTCGTCGCGCGCTGTCAGCATCAGAATGACGCCTGCGTATTGGGCGCGTACGCTGCGGCAAACCTCAAAACCATCCTTACCCGGCAGCATCACGTCGAGAATGACCAGATCGGGATTATCCTTGAGAATGCGTGCTTCAGCCGTGTCGCCGCGGGATTCGATATGGACTTCAAATTCGTTCTTGCGCAAATACTCGGCAGTCAGGTCGGCCAGGCGCTTGTCGTCTTCAATGAGCAGGATACGGGTCTTCATAATGAAAGTCCGAAGAAATGACCTGAACGCGAATATACACGATACGCGCTGATGCGGCGAATCGCCCATTTCGCCGGTAATCAGTGAAAACGGGGAGCGTGAAATTACACGGCCGTCTGCGTTCAGGCGGGTACTATGACTGAAGTCAGGAGCGTCTCTGATAAAATCGCCGGTAACTCTTCAGAGATCCTGAATCATGATGCCTGTTTCACCTGTTGCGCCTATCCATACACGTTTTGCCTTCGCGATGTTGGCGGCGGTGTCGTTTGCTCTGGCAACCAGCGCGGTGCTGCTGGCTGATCTGATGCATCTGCCGGCACCATGCACGTTGTGTATCCTGCAACGCTTCATTTTTCTGGTCTTCTGCTTCTGGGCGGTGTGCGGCGTGGTTATCCCCGGTGCGCGCCGTTTCTGGTGCGTCCCGCTGGCGCTGACAGCGGCCTGTGGCGTGGCTGCGGCCGGGTGGCAGAGCTGGATGGAATACGCCCCGGATCAGGTGACGGAATGTGGTTTTGGTGAGCCGGCGCTCTACGAGCAACTGGTGAACTGGCTGGGCGCGCAATGGCCGTCGCTATTCATGGTGACCGGGTTTTGCACCCAGCAGGACTGGCATTTTCTCGGATTATCGCTGGCCAACTGGTCGATCCTGTTTTTCCTGGGATTGCTGCTGGCGGCGCTGCTCGTATTCTTCATGCGCAAGTAAAGCGAGGGGCTTTTACTCCCCCTCTGAAACCCGCGTGGATAGGGCATTTGCGGGCAGGGTGCCCGGAGATGCCCTTTTTACAAGGGCTCCAGAGCATCCCCCTTGGAGATGCCCTAAATACGCGGGCTTCAGGCCACCTCTTTTTGGAGGTATGCCTGCGCTTCTGCCCCCACGTTTTTCCAATTCTCACCCTGTCGGGGAAATGCCTCGAAACCCGCGCGGATAAAGGGTCTCCGGGAAGGCGCTTCTGGAACCCTTATAAATAAAGGGCTGGCGGGTAGTGTCCCCGAAGATGCCCTGTTTACAAGGACTTCAGAGCATCCCATTTGGAGAAGCCCTAAATACGCGGGCTAGCGGGTAGGCGCTCGGAAGAACCTAAAAACAAGGATTGAAAGGATTGTTTAACTGTAGGCGCTGGCTCCCGCCCGCAAGG
>ERZ772973.1039-NODE-1039-length-10870-cov-6.2343_pt1 | contig 10870 bp, 10 predicted proteins | sample MGYA00580672_ERZ772973 | MGnify/ENA primary metagenome ERZ772973 (study PRJEB29015, sample SAMEA2737938) | human oral metagenome | biome: human oral; feature: human-associated habitat; material: dental | place: China | collected 2152 ... | reverse complement strand
TCATCAAGGCCCAGGTCGTCAGCTTCGACGACCTCGTGGCGGCAGGCTCCGAAGCAGCGGCGAAGGCGGCCGGCAAGATGCGCCTGGAGGGCAAGGACTACGTCATGCAGGACGGCGATGTCGTGGAGTTCCGGACGGGGCTTACGTCTGGAGGTAGGAAGTGAGTCAGACGGCTCTCTTTGACATGGGACTCGAGGGTGAAATTGAGCTAAGTGAGGATCCTTCATTCCTTACTTGTCAACTTATCACTTACATCGGGAACAAGCGCGGACTCGCAGGCCCGATTGGTCAAGCTCTCACCGAGGTTCGGAATCGTCTAGGAGGACGGAAGCTGAGAGCTATTGATCTATTTTCAGGTTCTGGCTTCGTATCGCGACTCATGAAGAAGCACTCGTCGCTGGTTGCCTCGAATGATCTGGAACCTTATGCACAAGCAATCGGTGAGTGCTTTCTGTCTGATCGGGATGAAAGTCTTTTGGCTGAGGCTGCGCGGCACGTTGAACGCCTTAATCGTGCCGCGGCTGACGGAGCGTCGCATGATGGATTCATTCGCGAGCTGTATTCGCCGGCAAATGATCAAAATATCAAGCTTGGCGAACGGGTCTTTTATTCTAACGACAATGCGCGTCGTCTCGATTTCTACATTCAGGAACTAGGGAGTCTTTCCGTCAAAGTTCGCCGTCTGCTCCTCGGTCCCCTACTCTCGAGCGCATCGGTCCATGCTAACACGGGCGGTGTTTTCAAGGGCTTCTACAAGGATAAAAACACTGGAATCGGCAAGTTTGGGGGAGCGGCAGGTGACGCCACGAATCGCATCCTTGCTCCGATAGTTCTCGAAACCCCCGTTCAGAGTCTTTTTAAATCTGAATACAAGGTATTCCGGCGTGATGCAAATGCGCTTTGCGCTGAACTAAGCAACTTCGATCTTGTCTACATCGATCCGCCATACAATCAACATCCCTATGGGTCAAACTATTTTATGCTCAACCTCTTGGTGAATTATGAGCGCCCTGAGAAAATTAGTCCTGTCTCTGGCATTCCTACCGACTGGAACCGTTCGGCATATAATGTTAAAAAACAATCGCTGTCGCTTCTGAAAGATCTCTTTCAGAAGATTCCGGCAAGGTTCCTTTTGGTGTCCTTCAACTCAGAGGGTTATGTTTCGACGGAAGAGATAAAGACGGCCTTGGAGGCTCATGGGCAAGTTAATGAGGAAATCTTGAAGTATAATACCTATCGTGCCAGCAGGAACTTGCGTGATCGATCTATCCATGTGAACGAACACCTGTTTCTGCTCGATCGAGAGGGTTGACCGGAGGACCGCAATGGCGCAGAAAACACGACTCCGACAGAACCGTTACGGTACCGTCATTAACACGGTCTCGTCAAACCAAGAGCTGCAACTCGGTGATGCGCTGATTGATGCAACGGAGCGGTTGACTGCTAAGTTCGGCGTTGTTTTCAGGCATGAGAAAAAAGTGATGCTTTCGGAGATTGTAGCATCACTCAGGCGAAGTTTTCCCGCGGTGTCTTTTGATGATCCTCTTCCCAATACTTTTATGAGCCCTGATGGCGGCATTCTTTCGATCGTTTCCGCTGACGGAGAGCGCACGTTCCCGGTGCTGATTACTGAAGTAAAAAACCAAGGTACTAATGACCTCAGGGCTCAGGAGGGGCTCAAGAAACAGGCGATGGGGAATGCTATTGAACGCCTCGGAAAAAACGTCATAGGATTCCGTGCTATGATGCTTGATAGTGGCATCATTCCATTCGTGTGTTTCGGTTACGGGTGGGATTTTCATGAAGGAAGCTCGATTCTTGACCGGGTAAAAACAATCGCTATGTTTGGTGAACTTAACCAAGTGAACGTCATTCCTGAGGGGGAAGAAAGGCAGTTCAATCGCGGGAGCTTTTTCTTCCGACTTGAGCCGTGGTCGGTAAATGAGATGGCGGACGTCATGTTTGATGTCGGGAGTCGAGCTATCCACTATTATTTTGCCAAATTTGGTGAGTACGCATTTAAGATGATCGGTGCTTGAGTATTATCTGGGAGAATTGACATGATCTATCTAGCGGAAGTCATGTCGCCCAAGAGATGCAAGCTTCAAGTGCCGCCCGGCAGCCAGCTGGAGGCGCGCAAGGGAGCTCAAACCGGTCAGCGCGGTATCAGGATCAATGACCAGTGGCGGATATGTTTCGTGTGGACCCCGGCGGGCCCGAGCGAAGTTGAGATCGTGGACTACCATTAGGAGGCCCGGAATGGATAACAAAATGGCTCCGGTTCATCCAGGAGAAATCCTCACGGAGGAGTTCTTGAATCCGATGGGCATTACTCAGCATCGGCTCGCGATCTCCATTGGGGTGCCGCCCCGCCGAATCAACGAGATTGTGCACGGCGCGCGTCGAATCACGGCTGACACGGCATTGCGGCTGGGACGCTTCTTCGGGATGAATCCACAATTCTGGGTCAACTTGCAATCGCACTACGATCTCGAAATCGGGAAGGATGCACTGGGCGATGAGCTGGACAAGATTCAGCCTCTGGGATCTGTCGCATGATCGTTGTCCGATGGTTGGACCCGAGCAACAGTAGGATCTAACGCGTGACCGCTTCCGACGTGAGAGTCGTGCCCTACGAGACCGCGATGCGTGGACGGCTTCTCGACCTGTCGATTCGCGCGTGGGATTCGGTTTTCGAGGCGATGCGCGATGACCTCGACCGCGGTTTCGTGCCTCGTTTCGTGTATGACAACTTCTACCCGGATGGGTGGGATGTTCGCCAGAGGGTAGACCTCGCCCTGGTCCTCGACGAAGAAGCGGGAAATTGCGACGTCGCGCTCGTCGACGACGAGATCGCAGGGTGGGTCTGCACCCGAATTCACCCCGAGGACTCCATGGGCGAGGTCTACATCCTGTGTGTCGATCCCGCGCATCAGCGCGAAGGCATTGGGCGAGCGCTGATGGAGCACGCGCATGAGCGGGCCCGGCGGGTTGGGATGCGGATGGTCATGGTCGAGACCGGCGGAGACGTGGGCCATGCCCCGGCGCGCGCCACCTACGAGGCGATGGGCTACGAGCGCTGGCCCGTCGCTCGGTACTTCAAGCAGCTGTGACCCGCTGATCCGAGCGGGTCCTGGTCATCCGCTTCCGCCGCATCTCTGGGAGATGTGATGACGTGTGTATCGAGCACGCCGTCAATGACTAACGGAATCGACGCAACCAAGGGATGCGGCCATTCTGCCCGGCACAGGGATTTGAGAGGTCATGGCTGGACACGGGATCAAACATCAGTTCTCGGAGCTCGGCGGGTACGTGCGCGATGCCGGCTGTCGGTGCTTCCGATGGTGAACAAAGCGACTACACCGACATGGATGAGCAGGACTAAAGGGATGGTGGCTGTGGGCAGTGTCGCGGAAACCGTGCTTGGTTGAGGGAGGCTCCCGGTTGTGCAGCACTCAACGCTGTTTTTGGCCCTGAAAGAGGCTTTTTTGGAGTTGAGTGCTGCACAATCGGGATTTTTCCGGTATCCCGGGCGCGGGAACTGGTTCGGGGACGGGGCGCGTTGGCGGGGAGACGCGGGTATCGAAGTGTGTGCTCGCCAAGTGGCGTTCCGCCCAGATGATCACGTCCAGGACGCTGCGCGCCGTGTAGGCCCGTCGACCCCCGCCCACCGATTCGGTCGTCAGGATACCGGCGGCCCGCAGAGTCTCCAGGCCCCGGGACGCGGCTGTGCGCGAGATGCCATGGATTCTTGAAGCCGTTGTGATCGTGAGGACGGGGGTGCCCGGCAGGTCCTCGGCGGTGTCACCCTGAAGGGTGGTTCGTCCTGTCGTGGGCGCTGAATCAGCGAGGTTGTGCGCGGCAAGCGCCGGATCGCGATTGACGCGACGGCGCGGTTGGGGTGCTTCTTCGGGGTGAGTTCGCAACTCTGGGTCAACTTGCAGTCGCGCCACTGTCTCGAAATCGAGAAGGAAATACTGGGCAGTGAAGTGGGTGCGACTCATCTGCTGGGGTCTGCCTCGCGAGTGCTTCTGGAGACTGTGCGACCATGAGGAAGGGTCTGGTTCTCGGATTTGCAATTGGCGATTGCGAACCGGATGTAAAACCCTTGAAAAGGTGGGGTCCGATCGCGCTTCGTGCAAGATGGCGGGAAGGGGATTTTGGTTAATCAACCAATTGGAATATCCAGGCGCCAGCGCTGTGGCTACATTGATGATGGTTTGCCAAGGTGTGGCACGCCCGCTTTCCGCGCCAACACATCTCAAGGATGCAAGCATGCTCGCTCGTTCACCGTACCCCGGCCTGTCTCGGGTGGCCGCCATGGTGGTGGCTCTGCTTATCGTTTTCCCGATCGCTGCGTGCGGGGGAAGTGGCGTTCCTGGGCGGGTCGGCCCGCCGCTCTCGGCGTCAGAAGCCAAGGGCAAGAAATATCAGGATGTTGTCACTCGTTTCGAGAATGCCGGGTTCACCAACGTCACGACCGAGGCAGTCGCAGACCTTGTCATTGGGTGGTTTGCTGGCGATGGCGAGGTGAAGGATGTGTCAATCGCCGGTGATTCCGATTACACCAAGAATGAGAAATTCGCCCCGGATGCCCCAGTAGTCATCCGTTACCATACTTTCCCGGCGAAAGAGTCAGCAACCCCCGAGGCTGCAGAGACCCCGACGGATCAACCAAGCCCGTCCTCGAGTCCGCAATCTTCCACTCCGCCCACGCCTGAAGAAGTGCCCTCCGCCCCGGAGGCGACGTCTACGCCAGGAAACCTGACCGTGGAAAACAACTCGGATCTGGCGGCTCTTCTGAGTCTAAAAGACCCGGCGGATCCCTCGGTTGCCGCTTTCGCCAGCAAATATCAAGGGCGGATAATTGAATTCGACGGATGCGTCGTGGCGATTTCCCAGTACGGATCAACGAAGACCCGCTTCGATTACCTGCTGTCCGCGGGGAATTACGATCCGGACAATGCGGTGGGACCGTATTTCCAGTTCTTCGACATCAACTACTACGACTTCCATTTTCCTGCCGACAACTCGCCGGACAGCGTTCCTGTTGGAACCAATCTCCGAATCATCGCCGAAGTGGGAAAGTACGACAGCAAAACGAATCTGTTCCAACTCCGGCCGGTGAAAACAAACATGCGGTGAATCAGAAGTCCGTTGCGTTACATTGCGGAGGGCCCGCACGCCAAACCCTGCGCGTTCGCTCCTTTCCTGTGTCACTGATCTTGAGGCTTCACAGAGGCCTTGGTGAAAGCCCGAGCAGCCCTCACCGGGGCCAGTTTGAGGTGAGGTATGCCTCCACAGCGCGGTGCTGGAAACGGTAGGGCCTGCCGCGCTGGATGATCCGACGATTGAGGTCCAGGCGTTGTGCGGTGGGGCCTGCATCGGTTGCCTTCGCGTGGCCCATCTTCCGTGCGATGTTCGTCAGGGAGCGTTCCTCTGGTGCGAGCTCGGCCATTGCCTCGATGAACTCGCGTTCGCGGGCCGGGAGTCGGTCGAGGATGCGTTGTACGTGTGCCTCTGCCTCGGGCGCGGCGGTTGTCCAGCCGGTTCTGACGTGGTCGGGGGTGATGAGGTTGTCCGTTCCCGCGTACCAGGCGCGTTCTCCCGCCAGTTGGAACAGGAAGGGCTCTCCGCGGGCCAGATCGACGATGGCGCGTTGGGCTTTCGGTTCCATGAACACCCTGTCGGTGCCGCCGGCATCGTTGGCTACCGGCCAGCCTTCGGTGACGAAGGGTTGGAGTGCGGTCATGAGCGCCTCGTCGTCGATGGCGCCAAGAAACGTGGTCTGGAACCGGCGCGCGAAAGTGGCACCTGTCCTCGCCCCGGCCATGTCCGCGAACTCGGGTAGGCCCGTGAGGTACACCGCGATGGGTAGCGCCCTGGTCATCCGTACCCCGCCCGGAGCCGTGGCGGGTTCCTCGTGGGTCAGTGCGTCGCCGAGGGCGACGAGCAGCTGTGATCGGGTGTGCTCATCGGCGATGTTCTGCACCTCGTCGACGTGAAGGATCACCATGACGTCCTGCTGCCGGAGCGCCGAACGGCCGATCTCGACCAGGAGATCGGTGAGGGCGGTGTACGCCTCGGGGCCATTGGGGGCGCGAACGGAGAGCGAGATGCCCGACGCGGCGACCGTCTCGATCCTGCGCAGAAGGTCGCCGATGCGCTGCTCCCGTGCGGCGGGAAGCCCTGCCATGGATGCCAACTCCAGGAGCGCGGAGGCGACTCTTTTGATGGGGTCGGTGCCCGATGGGATGCGAAGTTGCGGTGTCACCCAGCCGCCTGCCTCGAAGGCCTCGCGCGCGATTCGGCGCACGAGTGAGGACTTGCCGGAGCCCGCCTCGCCGAGAACGGTGCGGCCCCGCTCGTGAATGCCGGCCAGACGGCGTGGACGAAGAACGTCCCGCCAGTCGCTGAGTTGGTTGGTGCGGCCGGCCCACACGGCGGGAACCGTGTCCGAGCCCGGGCTGAAGGGCGAGTCGAGCGGAATCCTCACGATGATAAGTTTATCAACGGATGAGCTTTTTGATAAACTTATCAAGAGATTTGGATTGTTCCACGGTTGAGTGACTCGACCGGACCGCGGACGCGCTGGTTTCCAGCGACCTGCTCGAAACCGAGTTGCGGCGCATCGCCCGTCTGGGAGGGCATTGATCAGGTTGCCGTGACCCGGATTCTCGACGGGGTCGGGCTGGCTGCTCTTGACCGGGCGGTTTACCGCGGCGCAGCTCTGTTGCCCATGCCATACCTGCGGGGCCTCGATGTGTTGCACCTCGAAGCGGCAATGCGACTCGATGCCACCGCGGTTCTCACCTACGACCACAGGCTCGGCAAGGCGGCCCGGGCCGTGGGGATTCAGGTTATCGCGCCCGGAACAGCGTACGTGTGAAGGCCGGTGATCGGGCAGGAGAAGCAGCGGAGCGGGGCGATCTATAGCCCGCGACCCTGTCGGTCGCCACGGAGAGGTCTGCTCATTCGCCGGGGACATCTCCCGACGTGCAACGTCGCCACGCGTCGGTGAAAAGCTGCCCGAAAGGAACCAACGGAACCACCACGGACAGCCAGGGAAGAACCTTGGGCGCATCCTCAAGATCGTAGAACGAGGACTTCCACGACTCCATGGGCAGGTGGGGGGTTTTCGCCTCCTGCCAGCCGCCGGGCAGGAACAGGGAACGTCCCGCGCGCGCACGCCTGGCCCGCACGATCAGGTCCTTCTCCAGCAGAGGAACGGCGGCCCTTTCCCGTTCGGCCTTCCGCCATCCGTTCCAGAGGGCGATGTTCTTGTCGGTGGGGTTGTGGAGAGCCAGGAGCTGCAGCCAGTAACGGGCCGGATCCTCCGGGAGACCGAACCTGGCCGCCACCTCCGCTACGATCCCGGGTGCGGTGACCAGCGGATCCTGCGACCAGCCGTCGCCGGGGGAGCACAGATCCGCCTGGATCCCTTGATAGGGGGAGGGGTCGAACCCGGGCTCGAAGTCATCGAGACGCCCGGCCAGCCAGGCACGCAGAGGATCGTCGCGGCGCAGCCTGGTGGTCAGCCAGAGCCACGTCGAGATCAGGGACTTTTCGAGTTCTTCGGAAGAACGCAGCGCTTCCAAGTTTCTTGCACCGGCATAGGGGAATTCCTGCTCCGCAGCCAGGACGATCTTCTCCGGGAACCGGACATCATCCTCACCCAGGCCGAAATCTTCGATGATCGCGTCCACGTCAGGTCCTTCGGCCACCACCCTTTCGGGGTCCCGGGCCCCGGCAGCGAGAATCCTCATCAGGTGGAGAGGGTCCTGGTCTCGCAAAAATGCCCTCGCCATTTCGGCTTCTTTGGGCGTGAGCCCCAGCAGTACGCGCACCTCCTTCGGCAGGAAATCGTACTTCCAGGTTTTGAAGTTGCGCGGCCCGCCCAGGAGGAGGGCGACGGCGCCGCGCAGCCACCCCAGTCCTTCGGCCAGTCGGGCGACCTCGTCGGGACGCCATTCAGGTGCCCCCGTGGAGAGCAGCTCCTGGAAGGCCGCCGTCAATTTCTCGGCGGGAATCCCCTGGGCCCGCAGCAACACTTTTGTCGGTGCGCCGTCAACATGCTCGGGGACACCGCCGCCGGGCGAGTAGACCGTCATCTCGTAGGACCTCCCCGGCATCCGCAGGAACATGGCGGGGCCGGTCGGGGTATCGATCAGGCTGCCGGGGTGGTGAACCGGCATGTCCCGGGTGCGTTCGAAGGTGAAGACGACGGCATCCGGTGAATAGAGCCCGGAATCGATGACGGCCGCGACAGCGGCGGCAGCGCCCGCCACGACATCGCGGTCCAGCAGCGGAGCCGAGGCCAGGGCCAGCACGACCTCCGGCATGACCAGAGGCAGGTACTCGAGTTGGGGAAGCGTGCCCACCGTCACGTTCTCACCGGCCAACGCCCTGCGCACCTCGGTCAGCTGTTCCCGGGTGGAGGCGCTGGAGCCGTGACCCATCCACTCGGCCACCTTCAAGTCGGGCTTGGGCGGGGGTGTCGTGACGGGTTTCTTCTCGGGTGGGGTCAGCAGGTCAGCAGCCCAGATGGCCAGCGCCTTGATGCGGGACGCGAGCCACACCGCGGCGTTTGTCAGGGCCGGATCGGTGGTTCCCAGCAGAATCTCCGCCGCCGCGCGGGCATCCGGGGCGATCGGCTCTCGTGACGTGGGCCAGGTGGAGAACCGACCGTACTGGAGTTCCGTCTCCGGGACGGCGTTCAGGAGCGACGTGACGTCCTCGGGTGTCACGGCGCGGAGTCGCGCGCTGACAGCGGCGTCACGGATCCGGAACCAACGCCAGCCGCTCAACGGGACTCGGTGCAGGACGTGTGTGTTGCCGAACTCGTCCTGCGCGGGGAACAACAGTTGATTGTCCTCGCGGTGGAGGCCGCCGTCCTCGTCGATCCACCAGCTTTCACCGACCCCGGGGAGTGCCGCCCGCCCCGCCTGGGCGGCTGGCGGTTCCGGTGGAGGTGTTTCCCGGTGGGTTTCAGGGTCATCGGACCAGGTGAGGCACCAGGTACTGCCGCGCAGCCAATGGCAGCCGGTGACGGTGCCGTTCAGGACGTAACGCCAGTGCTGGGGTCTGGCACCCAGACGGGGCTGGTGGAACCTCGCCTCGGTGATGCGTTGATCGCCGTCGATCCAGATCACCCGACCCCGGGCCGCCACACCGACCGCAGTCCCGGACTCGTGGAAGGTGATCTCCGCGGCGGGGTCGTCGCGGTGCAGCTCGGCGACCGCTGCCTCCAGGGCGGGCCAGGTGTACTCGGTGAGCATGCCGTCGCGGAAAGCCCCAGCGAGGAGCCGAGGGCCGTCGCAGAGCTGCAGGAGCCGGGCCATCTTCCCGGGAAACAGAGCGTGCCCCTGCGGGGAAAACAGGGGACCGGCGGCGCGGAGCCCGTCGAGGGCCGTGAGCATCGTCGATGACTCGTCCACGGCCGACCCGAGCCACGAACCGAGCATCGCGCGGCTGCCCTCGTGGGCCAGCAGGACCTCCGCATGTTCCCTGAGCAGCCCGGCAAGAGCGGGAAGACTCGTATGGGAGAACGGGCTGCGGGCCAGATGGGTCAGCTCCGGGCGGTCCTCGCCGTTCACCCAGCCGTTGAACCAGGTGGGAAACAGCTCCTCCGGCACGTCAGCGCCCGCCTCGAGCAGCGCGTCGCACAGTTCAGGGGTGACGGGGTGCCTGAACCGTACCGTCACTCCGGCCAGGGGCAGCGTGCGAACCAGACGGCTGAGCCGGTTCCAGTAGGTGTAATGCCAGCGGGAATCCACGAACCGCCTCAGCCATGCGACGGCGTCACGGTTCCCGGAGCGGAGCTCGTCCGCGATTCCGGTGGTCTCGATCAAGTCGAGCCAGGTGTCGGATTCGACCTCGGTGGGGTTCAAGTCGAAAAGCGCCGAACGAATCTGCGGATCCTGTCCGGCCAGATCGACGAGCCGGTCACGGTAGGACTTCCAGAAATCCTCCGGCGCCCGGGACAGGTACGCGGTTTCGAGGAGGTCACGCAGCAAACGGTTCTCGACCGCGACCCGGTCCGCTCCCGCCGCATCGATCAGGCGCCGGACATCGGCTGCGAACCGCGGATACGGCGGTATCCCGATCCTGGCGCGGTCAACAACCAACCCGATGAAGTAGTCCAGGGCCTCACCGGTGGGGCAACGTTGCAGCAGGGAGGCAGCCTCGACCGTCAACTCAGCGGCGCCGAGGCACCGAGAGAGGAGAACTCCCTGAAAACTCGGCGGTGATGCTTCTCGTCAATGGGCAGGCCGTGGACCTCCTCTGCCTCGCGGGCCTTGGCGAACAGTTGCCTCACCACGGAGAGTTGTTCGTTGTGGAGCGCGATCCGGGTGCCCTCCTCGAGGAACGAGGGAATGAGGCGTGGATCGGAGATGCCGAGTTCGGCGGCTTTGTCCAGGAGGAGGTCGCGGGCGAGTCCGGGTTTCTTCTCCATCACCTCATCGGCTCGTTCAAGGCAGGCGACGAGATCCGGGGGAAGGGGCTGCGAGGGCAGGGAGGTCATGTCGGGGCCTTTTCCGTTTCGCCATCGTCGCGGCGAATCGATCGGATCGGATGGCCCAACTGTACGTGACAGAGGCGGCGGATGAGCTCGCTCGTCACAAGGCGTTGCCGCAGGTCGGGGAACGACCTTCACGAGACGCCCACCCACGACTCCTGTTCGTCCCGAGCTGTGGATCGGCGATCACCTCGTGGGCTCGAATTCGGCTCTTCGAGCGTGACCCCGATGTTTCCCCGGCATTTTCGGGAAACGTTCACGGGCGGCCGGCATGAACAGGGCCCGCCTGCTGCGTCCTGCGGTACCTGCGGATGATCAACCACGTGAGGACTCCGACCAGCAACAGTGCCG
>ERZ772973.1038-NODE-1038-length-10897-cov-80.4402_pt1 | contig 10897 bp, 4 predicted proteins | sample MGYA00580672_ERZ772973 | MGnify/ENA primary metagenome ERZ772973 (study PRJEB29015, sample SAMEA2737938) | human oral metagenome | biome: human oral; feature: human-associated habitat; material: dental | place: China | collected 2152 ... | reverse complement strand
AACGACCCGTCCGCCGGGTCGGCGCCCCCGTCCCCGCCGCTCCCGGCCCCCTACTCCTCCATCGGGCGCATCCCGGTCACCGAGGTCTTCCCGGTCGTCGAGGACGGGCGCTGGCCGGCCAAGGCCGTTCCGCGCGAGGTCTTCCCCATCCGCGCCACCGTCTTCCGCGAGGGCCACGACCGCTTCGGCGCCACCGCCGTCCTCGTGCGCCCCGACGGCACCGACGGTCCCAGCGCCCGCATGGTCGAGATCCTGCCGGGCCTGGACCGCTACGAGGCGCGTCTGGCCGCCGACGCGCCCGGCGACTGGGGCCTGCGCGTGGAGGGATGGTCGGACCCCTACGGCACCTGGAGCCACGACGCCGGCATCAAGGTCCCCGCGGGCGTGGACGTCGACCTCATGCTGGAGGAGGGCGCCCGCATTATGGACCGCGCCGCCGCCGTGCCGGGCCGGGAGGAGGCCGACGCCGCCGTCCTGACCGACGCCGCCGCCGCCCTGCGCGACGAGTCGGCCCCGGCCGTCCAGCGCCTGGGGGCGGGCCTGTCCGAGGATGTCGTCGCCGTCCTGGACCGCCTGCCCCTGCGCGACCACGTCTCGCCCAGCGCCACCTACCCCCTCCAGGTCGACCGCACCCGCGCCCTGGCCGGCTCCTGGTACGAGATCTTCCCCCGCTCGCTGGGCTCGAGCCGCGACGCGGACGGCACCGTGCACGCCGGCACCCTGCGCACCGCCGCGCAGAATCTGGACCGCATCGCCGCCATGGGCTTCGACGTGCTCTACCTCACCCCCGTCTCGCCCATCGGCACCACCAACCGCAAGGGCCGCAACAATACGCTGGTGGCCCAGCCCGGGGACCCCGGCTCGCCCTACGGCATCGGCTCGGCCGACGGCGGGCACGACGCCATCAACCCCGAGCTGGGCGGCGTCGAGGACTTCGTCGCCCTCGTCGCGCGCGCCCGGGAGCTGGGCATGGAAGTGGCCCTGGACCTGGCCCTCCAGTGCTCGCCGGACCACCCGTGGGTGACGGAGCACCCCGAGTGGTTCACGATCCTGGCGGACGGATCCATCGCCTACGCGGAGAACCCGCCCAAGAAGTACCAGGACATCTACCCCCTCAACTTCGACAACGACCCGGAGGGCATCTACGCCGCGATCCTGGACGTCGTGAACACCTGGATCGGCCGGGGCGTGACCATCTTCCGCGTCGACAACCCCCACACCAAGCCGCTGACCTTCTGGCAGCGGCTCCTGCGCCAGATCCACGCCGAGCACCCGGACGTCCTCTTCCTCGCGGAGGCCTTCACCCGCCCGGCCATGATGCGCACCCTGGGCGAGATCGGCTTCCACCAGTCCTACACCTACTTCGCGTGGCGCAACACCAAGCAGGAGCTCATCGACTACATGGTCGAGCTCTCCCAGGACACGGCCCACGTCCTGCGGCCCACCTTCTGGCCCACCACCCACGACATCCTCACGCCCTTCATGACCAACGGGAAGGTGCCCGCCTTCAAGATCCGGGCCGCCCTGGCCGCGACCATGTCGCCGTCGTGGGGCATCTACTCCGGCTACGAGCTGGCCGAGTCGACCCCGCGCCCCGGCTTCGAGGAGCAGATCGACAACGAGAAGTACGAGCTCAAGCCGCGCAACTTCGCCGCGGCGCGCGCCAACGGCATCGCGACCCTGCTCACGCGCCTCAACGCCGCCCGCGCCGCCCACCCGGCGCTGCTCCAGCTGCGCGACATCTGGTTCCACGGCACGAGCGACGACAGCCTCATCGCCTACTCCAAGCACGTCGACGCCGCCCACTCGCCCATGGGCGAGGACGACGTCGTCCTGACCGTGATCAACCTCGACCCGCACCGCGCCCGCGAGGGCGAGGTCTACCTCAACCTGGAGGCCCTGGGCCTGCCGCCGGGCACCGACGGCTCCCACCCGGTCCTGCGCGTGACCGACGAGCTGACCGGCGCGGCCTACGAGTGGAGCGGGCAGAACTACGTGCGCCTGGACCCCTTCGAGGGGCGCGTCGCCCACGTCTTCCGGGTCGAGCCACTGACCAAGCCCCCGGCCGATTCCCGGTGAGCGGTCCGGGCCCCGCCCGCCCGATCACTCCTTATTCTTCCGACAGCCCTCTTCGATACGATCCGCCCGATACGACAAGGAGTAATGATGCCCCCCACCGATCCGACCGGACCCTGGCCCGAGCAGCAGGTCCTGCTGACCCGCCTGGCGGCGTGGATGAGCGAGCGCCGCTGGTTCCCGCTCAAGGATGAGCAGCCGCCCGACGGCGCCGCGCTGCGCGTGGTGGCGGACTCTCGGCCGGCCCCCGAGGTGCGCGACCTGGTCGTGGCCGTGCCCCGCGCCGGCCGCGACCCGGTCCTCATGCACGTGCCCCTCGTCCTGGACTCCCCCGGAGCCCTGGAGCGCCTCACCGGCGCGGGCGAGGCGCCCGGCGCGGCCGGCTTCGCCCTGCCGGACGGGACGGCCCTCGTGGACGGCCCGCACCACCCGTCCTTCTGGCGGGCCTGGGCCCGGGCGGCGCTGGCCGCCGGGACGACGCTGCGCCCCGAGGCGACCACCGCAGTCGTCCAGCGCGCCGAACGACTGCGGGTCACCACCGGGGAGCAGTCGAACACGAGCGTCATCCTGCCCGCGCCGAGCGGGGCCGACGACGCCGCCGGAGCCGAGGACGCGGCCACGGAGGGCCTGATCATCAAGCTCTTCCGCGTCCTGGCGCCCGGGCGCAACCCCGACGTCGAGGTCTCCGTCGCCCTGGCCCGCGACGGCTGGGACCAGGTGAGCAGCCCCGTGGCCTGGTCGACCCTGTCCTTCCCCGACCCGGACTCCGGCGAGCCGGCGAGCGCGGACTCCGCCGTGGCCGCGGCCTTCATCCCGGACGCCGAGGACGGCTTCGCCCTGTTCTGCTCCCTGGCCGGCTCCGACGACGGCGAGGCCGGCGGGACCCGGGCGCGCGCCGTGTCCCTGGCCGCCGACCTGGGGGTCACGACGGCGCACATGCACGAGCACCTGGCCGCCGCCATGGGCACCGCCGACCCCGGCTCCCCCGCGGACCTGGCGGCCGCGCTGGGCGAGCGCGCCTCCTGGGCGCTGGGCGAGGTGCCCGAGCTGACCCGGGCCGTGCCCGACCTGGAGGCCCGCGTGGAGGCGGGGCTGGACGAGCTCAGGGGCCTGGAGGAGCTGCCGCCCGCCACCCGCGTCCACGGCGACTACCACCTGGGGCAGACCCTGCGCGGCAGCGGCGGGCAGGGCCGCTGGTACGTCCTGGACTTCGAGGGCGAGCCCCTGCGCCCGCTGGCCGATCGCTCCCGCCCCGACCAGCCGCTGCGGGACGTGGCGGGGATGCTGCGGTCCTTCGACTACGCGGCCGCCGTCGGCGGGGCCGCCGACCCCGGCTGGCTGCCGGCCGTGCGCTCCGCCTTCCTGGACGGCTACCGCTCGGCGGCGCCGTCGACCGGAGCGGCCGGACACGCCGCCGACGTCCTCATGGGCGTCCTCGAGCTCGACAAGGCCCTGTACGAGGCCGTCTACGAGGCGCGCAACCGTCCGGACTGGCTGAGGATTCCGCTGAGCGGAATTCGTCATGTCCTGCGAGCAAAGTCCCCCGCTGAGCGGTCCCCTCGTGGGACAGTATGAGTCATGAGCGACCCCATGACCTCCGAGCCCGCCGCCGAGCCGAACTCCACCGGAGCCACCGACTCCCCTCCCGCCCCCGAACCCGTCAGCGTCGAGCCCTGGGTGCTCGCCGACGTCGCCTACGCGCGGTACTACAACCCGCACGAGGTCCTGGGGGCCCACCTGGGCGACAGCGGCGTGACCATCCGCACCGTCCGCCACCTGGCCGACGCTGTCACCGTGATCACCGCCGAGGGATCCTTCCCGGCCACCCACGAGCAGGACGGCGTGTGGGTGGCGGTGGTGCCCGGAGACGCGATCCCGGACTACCGCCTCGACGTCACCTACGGGGAGGAGACCACCCGCGTCGACGACCCGTACCGCTTCATGCCGACCCTGGGGGAGATGGACATCTACCTCATCTCCGAGGGCCGTCACGAGGAGCTGTGGGAGGTGCTGGGCTCCCACATCAAGCGGTACTCCGGCCCCATGGGCGAGGTGGAGGGCACCGCCTTCGCCGTGTGGGCGCCCAACGCCCGGGCCGTGCGCGTCGTCGGCGACTTCAACTACTGGGACGGCACCGCCACGGCCATGCGCTCGCTGGGCTCCTCGGGCGTGTGGGAGCTGTTCATCCCCGGGGTGGGCGTGGGCACCCGCTACAAGTACGAGATCTGCTTCGGCGACGGCTCCTGGCACCAGAAGGCGGACCCGCTGGCCCGCGCCACCGAGGTGCCCCCGGCCACCGCGAGCGTGGTCACCGACCGCTTCCACGAGTGGGGCGACGACGAGTGGATGGCCAAGCGCGCCGCCACCGACCCGCACTCGGGCCCCATGAGCATCTACGAGGTCCACATCGGCTCGTGGCGCCAGGGCCTGGGCTACCGCGGCCTGGCCGAGGAGCTGGTGCCCTACGTCAAGGAGGCCGGCTTCACCCACGTGGAGTTCCTGCCTGTGGCCGAGCACCCCTTCGGCGGGTCCTGGGGCTACCAGGTCTCGGGCTACTACGCGCCCACGGCCCGCTTCGGCACCCCCGACGACTTCCGCTACCTGGTCGACCAGCTCCACCAGGCGGGCATCGGCGTCATCCTGGACTGGGTGCCGGCGCACTTCCCCAAGGACGAGTGGGCGCTGGCGCGCTTCGACGGCACCGCCCTGTACGAGGACCCGGACCCCCAGCGCGGCGAGCACCCCGACTGGGGCACCTACGTGTTCAACTTCGGTCGCAACGAGGTGCGCAACTTCCTGGTGGCCAACGCCCTGTACTGGCTCAGCGAGTTCCACGCCGACGGCCTGCGCGTGGACGCCGTCGCCTCCATGCTCTACCTGGACTACTCCCGCAAGGAGGGCCAGTGGCACCCCAACCAGTTCGGCGGGCGCGAGAACCTGGAGGCGATCAGCTTCCTCCAGGAGGCCACGGCCACGGCCTACCGGAAGAACCCGGGCACGGTCATGGCCGCCGAGGAGTCCACCGCCTGGCCGGGGGTGACCGCCCCCACCGAGTACGGCGGGCTGGGCTTCGGGCTGAAGTGGAACATGGGGTGGATGAACGACACCCTGCGCTACCTGGCGGAGGAGCCGATCAACCGGCGCTACCACCACGGCGAGCTGACCTTCTCGCTCGTGTACGCCTTCTCCGAGCAGTTCGTCCTGCCGCTGAGCCACGACGAGGTCGTGCACGGCAAGGGCTCCCTGCTGTCCAAGATGCCGGGCGACCACTGGCAGGAGCTGGCCGGGCTGCGCGCCCTGTACGCCTACCAGTGGTCTCACCCGGGCAAGCAGCTGCTGTTCATGGGCAGTGAGTTCGGCCAGGGCACGGAGTGGAACTCCGACACCTCCCTGGACTGGTGGATCCTGGCCGACGACCCGGGCCACCAGGGCCTGCTGCGCCTGGTCAGCGACCTCAACGCCCTGTACAAGGACTCCCCGGCGCTGTGGGCGGAGGACTTCTCCCACCGCGGCTTCGAGTGGATCGAGGCGGGCGACGGCGACCACAACGTCCTGTCCTACCTGCGCAAGGGCACCAGCGCGGACGGGCGCAGCGACCTCATCGTGGCCATCATCAACTTCGCCGGCACCCCGCACGAGGGCTACCGCGTGGGTCTGCCCTTCGCGGGCGGCTGGGACGAGGTCATCAACACCGACTCCCCGGACTACGGCGGCTCGGGCGTGGGCAACCTCGGTCACGTCGAGGCCGAGGAGCTGCCGTGGAACGGCCGCCCGGCCTCGGTGCGGCTGCGCGTGCCCCCGCTGGGCGCGGTCTTCCTGCGCCCCTCGCAGGACTGATCCGCCCCTCCACCGCCCCTCTCGCCGAGACCGGCGGAAACGACACGCGAAACCGGCGGAAGTGACACATCCTGTGGATAACTCAGTGCGGCCGGCCGATCGGGCGGGCTGAGACCGCGGGGCGGGGCGCGGGCCAAGACGGCCGGTGCCCCGCCCCGCGGCGCATCCGCAGCTTCGCGAACGCGCAGGTTTCCAGTCGAACGCGCACCTCCCATCTGCGCGTTCGACTGGAACCCTGCGCGTTCGCGAAAATCGGACCGCGCGGGCGCCGACCGTGCCCTGTGCTACATCCGCTCCCCGGGCGCCGCACCACGGGCTTGGGTATCCTCGCAGTGGGGCGGACGGGTTCGACGCCCGGTTTCGTGCCCCGTCTTCCCGAATGCCCGCCGACAATTCCGTGCAAATCTTGCACGCCGCTCCGAAACCCGACAGGGGAAGAAGAATGACGCAGAACCTGATCTCCACCGTGCCCTCGCAGGTGCGCGCGGTCTCCGGCCACCCGGCCGGCGCCTCCACCGAGATGGAGGTGTGGCAGGGCCTGTCAGCCGCCGTCGTCGACGCCATCGCGGACGACTGGTACACCACCGAGCAGCGCTACCGGGAGGGCCGGATGGAGCACTACTTCTCCGCCGAGTTCCTCATGGGGCGCGCCCTGCTCAACAACCTGACCAACCTCGGCCTGGTCGACCAGGCGCGCGAGGCGGTGGGCGCCTTCGGCCAGGACCTCACCGACATCCTCGAGCAGGAGCCCGACGCCGCCCTGGGCAACGGGGGCCTGGGCCGCCTGGCCGCCTGCTTCCTCGACTCGTGCGCCACCCTCGAGCTGCCCGTGACCGGCTACGGCATCCTCTACCGCTACGGCCTGTTCAAGCAGCTCTTCTCCGACGGCTTCCAGACCGAGCACCCCGACTCCTGGATGGAGGAGGGCTACCCCTTCATCATCCGCCGCGAGGAGGCCCAGCGCATCGTCACCTACAACGACCTGACCGTGCGCGCCATCCCCTACGACATGCCCATCACCGGCTACGGCACCAAGAACGTGGGGACCCTGCGCCTGTGGAAGGCCGAGCCGCTCGAGGAGTTCGACTACGACGCCTTCAACTCCCAGCGCTTCACCGAGGCCATCGTCGAGCGCGAGCGCACCTCGGACATCTCCCGAGTCCTCTACCCCAACGACACCACCTACGAGGGCAAGGTCCTGCGGGTGCGCCAGCAGTACTTCTTCTGCTCGGCCTCCCTCCAGCAGATCGTCGAGAACTACGTGAAGCACCACGGCGAGGACCTGTCCGGCTTCGCCGACTACAACGCCATCCAGCTCAACGACACCCACCCGGTGCTGGCCATCCCCGAGCTCATGCGCCTGCTCATGGACGAGCACCACCTGGGCTGGGACACCGCCTGGGACATCGTCACCCGCACCTTCGCCTACACCAACCACACGGTCCTGGCCGAGGCGCTGGAGACCTGGGAGATCTCCATCTTCGACCGCCTCTTCCCGCGCATCATGGAGATCGTCTACGAGATCGACCGCCGCTTCCGCGCCGACCTCGCCTTCCGCGGCGTCGACGGGGGCACGATCGACTACATGGCGCCGGTGGCGCACGGCCGGGTCCGCATGGCCTGGATCGCCTGCTGCGCCTCCTACTCCATCAACGGCGTCGCCGCCCTGCACACCGAGATCCTCAAGCGCGACACCCTCAAGGACTGGTACGCCATCTGGCCCGAGCGCTTCAACAACAAGACCAACGGCGTCACCCCGCGCCGCTGGCTGCGCCAGTGCAACCCGCGCCTGTCGGCCCTGCTGGACGAGGTCACCGGCTCCGACGCCTGGGTCAAGGACCTGACCGTCCTGGCCGACTACGCCGACGCCGCCGACGACGCCGTCCTGGACCGCCTGGCGGAGGTCAAGCGCGCCAACAAGGCCGACTTCGCCGCCTGGGTGTCCGCGCGCGAGGGCGTCGAGATCGACCCGGACGCGATCTTCGACGTCCAGGTCAAGCGCCTGCACGAGTACAAGCGCCAGCTGCTCAACGCCCTGTACATCCTGGACCTGTACTTCCGCCTCAAGGGGAACCCGGACCTGGAGGTGCCGAAGCGGGTCTTCATCTTCGGCGCCAAGGCCGCGTCCGGCTACATCCGGGCCAAGGCGATCATCAAGCTCATCAACACCATCGCCGACCTGGTCAACAACGACCCGGTGGTCTCGCGCACGCTCAAGGTCGTCTTCGTCCACAACTACAACGTCTCCCCGGCCGAGCACATCATCCCGGCGGCCGACGTCTCCGAGCAGATCTCCATGGCCGGCAAGGAGGCCTCGGGCACCTCCAACATGAAGTTCATGATGAACGGGGCGCTCACGCTGGGCACCCTCGACGGCGCCAACGTCGAGATCCTCGACGCCGTGGGCGCGGACAACGCCTACATCTTCGGCGCCACCGAGGACGAGCTGCCCGGCCTGCGCCGGTACTACGACCCCCGGGTCGCCTACGAGTCCGTCCCCGGCCTCAAGCGGGTCCTGGACGCCCTCATCGACGGCACCCTGGACGACAACGGCACCGGCTGGTTCGCGGACCTGCGCCGCAGCCTGATCGACTCCGGCTACGAGCAGTCCGACGTCTACTACGTGCTGGGCGACTTCGCCGCCTACCGCGAGACCAAGGACCGCATGGCCGCCGACTACGCCGACCAGCGCGCCTGGCAGCGCAGGGCGTGGGTCAACATCACCGGCTCGGGGCGCTTCTCCTCCGACCGCACCATCAGCGACTACGCCCGCGAGGTGTGGAAGATCGACCCCGAGCCGATCGCCTGACCCCGCCCGCTTCTTCGCCGGAACCGGCGGAGGCGGCACGCGAAGAGGCGGCCCTGCCCGATCGGGCCGGGCGCCGCGCTCCGATCGGGCTGAGGGGCCGACGCTCTCCGCCGGTCTCACGTGCCGCTTCCGCCGGTTTCGTGTGCTTCTTCCGCCGGTTTCGGCGAAGAGGGCGGCGGGCGCGGAGACGGAGAGGGGACCGGAGTGGCTCAGAACAGAATGGCGGCGAGTTGACGGCGGGCGCGGGCGACCTCGGGGGCCGACGAGCCGATGACCTCGAAGAGCTCGAGCAGCCGCAGCCGCGCCGTCTCCCTCTCCTCGCCGGCGTGGCTGCGCACCGCCTCCAGGGCGCGGCCCAGCGCGACATTGACGTCCCCCAGGGCCAGGGCGGCGTCGGCCCCGGCGAGCTGGTCCTCCACGCTCGCCCCCGGGGCGTCCGCCGCGGCCAGCAGGGCGCGGGGGTCCTTGCCGTCCATGCGCCCGAGCATGCGGATCTGGGCCCGCGCCACCTTGAGCTCGTCGTCGGCCGGGCTCTGGGCGATGGCGTGGTCGTAGACGTCCTCGGCGGCGGCGTAGTCGCCGCGCTCGAGGGCCTCGCGGGCGGCGCGCTCGACCTCGGTCTCCTCGGGCTCGGCCGGCTGGGCGTCCGCATCCCGCGGCGCGAGGCGCCCGGTCACGCCGTTGCGGGCCGCCAGCTCCAGCAGCTGGTCGAGCAGCTCCCGCAGCTGGTCGGCGGGGATCGCCCCCTGGAACAGCGGCACCGGCTGCCCGGCGATGAGGGCGACGACGGTGGGCACGGCCGCGACCTGGAGCGCCCGGGCGACCTCCGGAGCGGCGTCGACATCCACCCGGGCCAGCTGGAAGCGCCCGGCGTACTCCTGGGCCAGCGTCTGGAGCTGTCCGGCCAGGTCGGTGGAGACCTGGGACCGCGAGGCGTGGAGGACGACCACCACCGGCACCCGCGTGGAGGTCTCGGCGACCTCGCGCAGGTTCTGGGCGTCGACGTCGACGACGAGGGGCCCCGGCACGGCCCCCTCCCCCGCGACGGCGCCCGTCGTCGCGCCGGCGCCCGCGGTCCTCGCCGCCCCGGCGGCGCCCGCGGACGGTGCGGACGGTGCGGGCCCGCCCGTCGAGCGGGGTGAGAGCGAGGACAGGTCGACGGCGCCGAACATGCTCATGGTGCGGGTGTCCTTCCCGGGCGGTGCCCGATATGCGCCCGACGGCGGCCCGGGGACGCCGAGAACGGGCGGATTGCGAAAGCGTGGCTGTGAGGAGGCTACGCCACCGAGTCGGGGAACCGGATCCGCCCGTCTTACCCGGTGGGCGCCTGGGAGTCGTCGCGCTCGGCCTTGGCCAGGGTCCGATCCACTCCTACGACGACGGACTGGCCGCCCTCCGAGGCGGACGGAATGGAGAAGGCGACCATGGCGTCGTAGGTGGCGGTCACGGTGCCGACCACCGACGCGTTGTCCCCCAGCATCTTGACAATGGCGGGGTCCGTCACATTGATGGTCGAGCGCGCGACCGTGTTGCGATACACGCTGCTGAAGGTGACCGTGGTCACGACCAGTGCGCCGTTCGCGTTGGTCCTCAGCCCCTTGAACCCGTCCGAGCCCGCGGCCGCCGTGACGGTCATCGTGCCCATGCCCCCCAGGTCGATGCTGCGATCGGAGGCGATCTTCTGACGCAGGAGGTCGTCGGCGAAGGCAGTGCCGTTCTCTCCGGTGGGGTTGTTGAGGGCGTCGAGGTAGGCGTCGAGGACCTCCTGGGGCGTGGCGACCAGCCCAGTCGCATCCGCCGACACCGACTCGCTGCCCACCTTGATCCCGGGGGTGGTGGGCACCTGAGACAGGCGGAGAGGGGCCCAGCCCCACAGCTGGTAGTGGCTGCGGGCGTCGTCCTGGGTGAGGATGAGCAGGTAGGGGGCCTGCCCCTCGGCCGCGGGCTCGGTGACGACGAGGGCGGTGCGGGGGAAGTCCGCGGTCAGGCCCACAGCCTCCATCTGGCTCGTGGTGATGAAGGTGTGGATGTATTTTTGGTCGTCGCCCGTGGCCTGGGCGACCGCGTACTCCTCGGCGCGCACGCGCGCGGCGGGCCCGGTGAGGTATCCGGCGAGGGAATCGGGGCTCTTGGCGGCGTCGGCCGCATTGAGCCCGGTCTGAATGCGCTCGAGGA
>ERZ772973.1030-NODE-1030-length-10945-cov-4.04426_pt1 | contig 10945 bp, 7 predicted proteins | sample MGYA00580672_ERZ772973 | MGnify/ENA primary metagenome ERZ772973 (study PRJEB29015, sample SAMEA2737938) | human oral metagenome | biome: human oral; feature: human-associated habitat; material: dental | place: China | collected 2152 ... | reverse complement strand
TCTTTGTAAGTTTGCTCTTTTGTTGTATAATAGGAGTAGTATTTGGGCTCCTGCCAGCTGTAAAAGCATCTAAGCTGGATCCAATCGAAGCCCTGCGATTTGAATAGGTAAAGGAGAAAAATCTAAGTATGCACAAGATTCTAGTGGTGGAAGATGATACGACGATTAATCAAGTGATTTGCGAGTTTTTAAAGGAAAGTCAGTATGAGGTGAGACCAGTCTTTGACGGAGGCGATGCCTTGCAGGCTTTTGAAGAAGAACCCTTTGATCTGGTCATCTTAGATATGATGCTGCCAACCAAGAGCGGTCTGGAAGTACTGAAGGAAATCCGCAAGACTTCTCAGATTCCGGTCATGATTTTGACAGCTCTGGATGACGAGTATACCCAGCTGGTCAGCTTTAACCATCTCATCAGTGATTATGTAACCAAGCCTTTTTCACCGCTAATCTTGGTCAAACGGATTGAGAATATTCTGCGCAGAAATACTGTTGCTTCAGAGATTGCTGTTGGAGATTTGACGGTTTCTATTGATGACTGCACGGTTTACTGGCAGGGTGAGAAGATGCCTCTGACCAAGAAAGAATATGAAATCTTGCAGACTCTGGCTAAGAGGAAGGGGCATTTGGTGACCCGAGATCAGCTGATGAATACCATTTGGGGCTACAGCGAGCTGGATAGTCGGGTACTGGATAATCATATCAAGAATATCCGCAAAAAGATTCCTGGTGTGCCGCTGAAAACCATTACGGGTATGGGCTACCAGCTTGGAGGAGAAGACAAGTGAAAATTGTCAAAAAGAACTTTCTCTTGACCTCGTCCATCATTTTCGTGGTGGTGACTATCGTTCTAGCCAGTCTTTACTTTGCCATGCCAGTGTATTATCAGCAGGTTAAGAGCGGAGAAGCTAAGAGAGAATTTGACCAAGTTTCCAAGCAGGTCAAGGGAAAGTCCAGTCAGGAAATCGGCGAGCTGTTGAGTGATTATAGTAAAAAGAGCAATCTGATTTGGTTTACCTTGCTGGCGAAAGACAATACGATTCTCTATCCTTCACTCGAAGCTGGCGATGAAAGTTCTCTGCAGCTGACCATCGTTCCAACAATTGCCAACAGCGACTATGAGAGCAAGAGTTTATCAGAAAGCTTTCGAACTTCAGATGGTAAAGAAGTTGTCCTGAGAGGGGAATATTCCTTACAACCGGTTTCTGATGCTAGTCGGATTTTGCTTAATCTCTATCCATTTGTCTTGCTTGTATCTCTGAGTCTGGGTGGTCTGGCTGCCTATCTCTACAGCCGGACTTCCAGTCAACGTATCAAAGCCATCTCTAAGAGCACCCGTCAAATGACGAGTCTGGCTCCAGATGTGACCTGTCAGGTCAAGGGGCGTGATGAGATTGCCGAACTGGCCCAAGATATCAATCATCTCTATGCTAATCTGCTGACCAGTATCGAGGCCTTGCGCCTAGAAAATGAAAAAGTAGCAGAAAGCGAGCGTGAGAAAGCTGAGTTTTTGCGGATGACATCGCATGAGCTCAAGACGCCCATTACCAGCATGATGGGGATGGTCGATGGCATGATTTATGGTGTTGGAGAGTTCAAGGATCGAGACAAGTACTTGCAGAAGTGCCGAGAAATCCTAGAGGAGCAGTCGGAGTTAGTCCAGTCTATCTTAGCCATTTCTAAACTGGAGATGAAGACTGAAACCGAACAGGAAGTCTTTTCACTCAAGCAGGTCTTGGAGGAAAATCTGAGCACCTATCGAGTTTTAGCAGATGTCAGACACTACCATTTTCAAGTTGAGCTGGCTGAAGCGAAGGTCAAGGGGAACCGCACCTATCTGCTCAAGGCTATCAAAAATCTTCTGGACAATGCCTTTCATTATACAGTAGAAGGTGGACAGATTCTACTTAGGCTGGAAGAGCATAAGCTAGTCATCGAAAATGAAGCGGAACGAGTCTTAAACAAAGACCAAATTCAGCAGATTTTTCAGCCTTTCTACCGGCCAGACTACAGTCGCAATCGCAAGGATGGCGGAACTGGTCTGGGACTCTTTATCGTTCAGCAAATTTTGGACAAGCATGGTCTGCGATATCAGTTTGAAGCCGTTGATGGGCAGAAGATGCGCTTTAGCATTTCTCTGCCCGCTGTCTAGAAATAGCCTTACATTCTAGCTGGCCTTGCAGGAGCAGAAGAGAGAAGTCAGAAGCTGTATTTTGCTAAAAATACAAGTCTTCTGGCACCTCTCTTTTTTTGCTTTTCCCTATAGCTGAGCAGAGAATTTTTCTCTGAAAAATGTTACAATGAAATGACGAGTTAAAGGAGGAGAATATGGAGCACAAAGAGAAAGATTTTAGCCTATCTTGGTTTTTTAAATGGTTTTTAGATAACAAGGCCATTACAGTATTTTTAGTAACCCTTTTGATGGGGCTGAATATTTTTATACTGAGTAAAATCAGTTTTATTTTTAGTCCAGTCATTGAATTTTTGGGAGTAATTATGCTGCCGGTTATTTTAGCTGGTCTGCTTTATTATCTGTTAAATCCCATCGTCGACTGGATGGAAAAGCACAAGATTAATCGACTGGTTGCTATTACCATTGTCTTTGTTTTAATTGCTTTTTTGATTATCTGGGGCTTGGCTGTTGCTATTCCTAGCTTGCAGCATCAGGTCATGGCCTTTGTCAGAAATGTTCCAGCTTATCTAAAGCAGGCTGACAAGTTCATCGACGATGTTGTGACCAAGTATATTTCGGCAGATTTCAAGCCGCAGATTGAGGAATACACTAGCAATCTGTCTAGTCAGATTACCGATTGGGCCAGCAATTTTTCATCGCGGGCAGTTAATTGGGCGGGGAACTTGATTAGTACAACTTCGCAGATTGTCGTGGCTATTATCATCATGCCGTTTATCCTTTTTTACCTGCTGAGAGACGGGAAAAACTTGAAAGGCTATGTGACCCAGTTTCTGCCAACTAAATTCCGAGAATCCTTTGGTCAAGTGATGACGGATATCAACAGCCAGCTGGCCAACTATGTGCGTGGTCAGGTGACGGTTGCTATCATTGTAGCTCTGATGTTTATCGTTTTCTTTAAGATTATTGGTCTGCGCTATGGTGTCACTCTTGGAGTCATTGCGGGCGTTCTCAATCTGGTGCCTTATCTGGGCAGCTTTTTGGCTATGCTTCCGGCTCTGGCAATCGGTTTGATTGCTGGCGGTCCAGTGATGCTGGCTAAAGTCATTGTCGTTTTCATCATTGAGCAGACTATCGAGGGGCGTTTTGTTTCTCCTTTGGTCTTGGGCAGTCAGCTCAGCATTCATCCGATTACGATTTTATTCGTATTATTGACTTCTGGTACCATGTTTGGCATTTGGGGTGTTTTCCTGGGAATTCCCGCCTATGCTTCAGCCAAGGTTGCCATTGCGGCCATCTTTAAGTGGTATCAGAAAGTAAGTGGCCTCTACGAAGCCGATTTTGAACAAGAAGGAGAAATCAGTGAGCAAGAGTGAGCAAATGTTAGCAGCTTTACAGGAGCAGGACCTAGCTCTGGCTGATCGCTATTTCGAGCAAGCCCTGACTACAGACAGCGAAGAAGAATTATTGGATTTGGCCGATTACTTAGAGAGTATCGGCTTTTTCCCACAGGCCAAGCGTATTTTTGAAAAGTTGGCTCCTGACTATCCAGCTTCTTATATCAGTTTGGCAGCTATTGCCAGTGATGATGGAGACTTGGAGCAGGCTTTTGCCTATCTGGAGGAGATTCAGCCAGACAGTGACTGGTATGTTGCTGCTCTCCTGGTTAAGGCTGACCTCTACCAGCTAGAAGGGCTGCCTGATGTGGCTTGTGAAAAATTAGCTCAGGCAGCAGAGCTGACTGATGAGCCTTTGGTAACCTTTGGCCTGGCTGAGATAGATTTGGAGCTGAGGGATTTTTCACAGGCGATTAAGGAATACGCCCAGCTAGACAATCGCTCAATCTTTGAGCAGACAGGCGTCTCAACCTATCAGCGGATTGGGGTCGGCTATGCCAGCCTTGGAAAATTTGCAGCGGCTATTGAGTTTTTGGAGAAAGCGGTTGAGCTTGAGTATGACGATGCTGCGGTTTATGAGCTGGCGACTATTTTAGCGGATCAGGAAGAATACCAGAAGGCCAATCTTTATTTCAAGCAGCTGGATACTCTGTCACCTGATTTTGAAGGCTACGAATATGGTTATGCTTTGTCTCTTCATGCGGAACATCGGACGGATGAAGCCCTGACTCTTGCTCAGCAGGGCTTGGCTAAGAATCCTTTTGAGACTCGGCTTTTGCTTTTAGCCTCACAGCTTTCTTATGAACTTCACGATGAGAAAGCGGCTGAACATTATCTTTTGCAGGCTCAGGAAGATGCGGATGATTTGGAAGAGATTGTCTTGCGACTGACTACTCTTTACTTGGAGCAGGAGCGTTATGAGGATATTTTAGAATTTGCAGAGCAAGAAGTCGATAACGCCTTGACCCGCTGGAATCTGGCGCGTGCTTATCAGGCTTTGGAAAATCTGGAAAAAGCTGAGGAACTCTATAATCAACTGGTTCGTGAATTGCAGGATAATCCAGAGTTTCTGGAGCAATATGTCTATCTTTTACGAGAGCTAGGCAGATTTGAAGAAGCTAAAAGAGCTGCTGTTTCTTACCTGAGATTAGTGCCTGATGATGCTAGTATGCAGGAGCTTTATGAAAGCTTATAACAGCTCAAGAAGCACTCGCTCAGCCATTTCCCGCGATTTATGGTATAATGATTGGCATAGAAATTCAGTAAGCCAATGTAATAAAGATGAAAAAAGCTTAGCTGGATGGGCAATAATATTTTTAGGAAGAGAAAGATTAAAGAAAAAGAATGGCAGAACCAATCAAATTATTTCAATATAATACTTTGGGAGCCTTGATGGCTGGTCTTTACGACGGCAGTATGACTGTTGGGGAGCTGCTGCAGTATGGAGATTTGGGCTTGGGAACGCTCGACTCTATTGATGGTGAGCTCATTGTTCTTAATGGTAAGGCTTATCAGGCAAAGGGCTCTGGAGAAGTGCCGGAAGTGGTTGAGGTGTCACCAGATATGACAGTACCTTACGCGGCAGTTGTTCCCCATCAGGCGGAGGTCATTTTCCGTCAGCGCTTTGAGATGGATGACAAGGAGCTGGAGAAGCGGATTGAGTCTTACTATGATGGCGAAAATCTTTTCCGCTCTATCAAGATTCATGGCGATTTCGCCCGCATGCATGTTCGGATGATTCCCAAGTCTACGACGGAACGGAAGTTTGCAGAAGTAGCAGTCAACCAGCCTGAGTATCGTAAGGAAAATGTCACGGGCACCATCGTTGGTATATGGACGCCTGAGATTTTCCACGGGGTCAGTCTGGCAGGATATCATCTGCATTTTGTATCGGATGATTTGACTTTTGGCGGACATGTTATGGATTTTGTTATCAAGGAAGGTGTCGTCGAGTTGGGTGCTGTAGACCAGCTGGATCAGCGTTTCCCGGTACAAGATCGCAAGTATCTCTTTGCTAAGTTTAATATGGATGAGATGAAAGAAGATATAGAAAAGTCGGAATAACTAGTAGAGGTGAGCATTGTTTGCTTCCCTCTTTTTTGATATAATTGGAAAAAATAAAGGAGAAGAGAAGCTATGATTTATTTGGTAAACGCCAGCCCGAATAGGAATGGTAATAGTTTTAAGTTGGGGCATTTTTTTCTGCGGGATAGAGATTATGAGGCCCTTCAATTAGTAGATTACCACATTGAGCAATATGGCCAGTCAGCAGAAAACGACCAGTTCTTTAAAGTCTATGAGCAGCTGAGTCAGGCTGATGTACTGGTCTTTACCAGTCCTATTTATTGGTGGTCTTTTTCAGGTCTGCTAAAAACTCTGTTGGACCGAGTGGCTGATGTACATAAGCCGCAGGAAGCACTCAAGGGCAAAAATGTGTTTTTCCTCCTGCAAGGTTCTCAGCCTAGCAAAGAAATTGAAATGCTGGACTACGTGATGAGCCGCTTTTGCCAGAACTGCGGACTCGAATATGAGGGGCTGGCAGTAACCAATCATGAACTAAAAGAAATTGATGGTTGGGAATTAGCAGTCCTGCAGGAAAAATTAGATAAGGTTTTATCAGAAGGTTAAAAGTGAGAAGATTCGTTTGCGGATCTTCTTTTTTTGCTATAAAAATGGAGTCTTTTTTTTATGTGTCTATTTTTGGACACTATGCCCCTCAACTACAGTCATATCCATGGCTAACTAAATATAAATGTTGTATAATACCAATTGCTATTAAATATTAATATAGGAGATTCTATGGGAAAAGAATTATTTAACCCCCATTTAAATAAGTTTTCAATTCGAAAATTAAATGTCGGAGTTTGCTCGGTATTATTATCTACCGTTTTCCTTTTAGGTACTGCGGCTACGGTCAATGCAGATGAAACTGCCAGCGGATCTGTAGATGATAATATCTCACTGCCAGAAAAACCGACGGACTCTGCTATGAGTCAGCCAGTCAGTCAGCCTGCTCTTGAGAATACAGCAACATCTGCTGTTCCTGAAACAGCTAACTCAGAAGCAAGTGCTGATCAAAATCAGCTGGTAAGTCCAGCTGCTGCCCCAGAGCAAGCGACACCTGAAAAGGCACAAGAAGCTAATCAAACAGCTGAGACCTCTAATGAAGCCAGACCAACTGAAGCTAGTCGGACTCGCTCTTATTCAGTGCAATATACGCCAAAACCAAGTTCTGCGGCTATGCCAAGGTCTGATCGTAATGGTCAGCCAATGGAGGCAGGAACTTCATTCCGTACAGCCAGTCCTGCTGGTCAAGCTAGCTCTGCTATACAAGATGCAACACCTAATCCTACAGTTTCTAAACCAACACTGGAAGAATCAGTAAGAAAACGCTCTGATGAGTTGATGAAGCAAGTGAACTGGCTAGATTTTGGTGATACTAAATCACTGAGAAATCTAGATAAAGATGGCTCCTTTAAAGTTGGAACAGTATATGAGAAGGAAATTTCGCCGGGCTATGTGGTCAAACTGACTGTGACGGAATTGAAACCTTTCTATGCGACAGAGATCTATCGTGATCGAGTAAAGGGGACTGAGTACGAAAGCAGTTATGATCCCAATGCAAAAAATACTTGGCTTCAATACACCAATAGCAATAATTATGCTTATCAGTATTGGTATGGTGATGATTACCGCCCTAAAATTACTGGTGCTGCTCAAAATCAATGGTCTGCTATTAAGTCAGAAGGAATTGATACTAAAGGGCGTAAGACCCAACTGCAGGTTCCTAAAGATGAAGCCAACTATGGTGTGAAGTTCAAAGTTGAAGCTAGATATCGTGGGAAGCCAGTTAAAGCAACCGTTGTCATGGCTGATGGAGAAGAGGCAAACCCTGGTGAGTATGCTATCTTTACAACCAATGGTAAGGGTTGGGAACATTTGGCCGAGTGGAAGCGTACAGTTACAGACGCAAATGGTGTGACTACAGAGATTACTGAAACCTATAAGCCAATGAAGCCTACTACAGAAGGCCAATTTATTGGAAATGACGGTACTGGGGTTCATTGGCAGGCCTATGTCAGTCCTGACCAAAAGACTGGCGGACTGGGAAGTCAAGTATTTGGACCTAACATTTCTAGAAATAATACGATTCCACTTGTGATGACTCGTGGTGCTTCAGAGGTTGGTATTTACATAGCTTCTTCTGGTCAGCAGGCTGCGATGATTGGTTTTATGGCAATTGATGAAGGTGATGCACCGGATTCCTATGGAAAAGCTATCCATGCTATTTCAAGATACAATGCAGAAACTGGCGGTCAAAATCCACAGCCATTCTTGGGCCGTGTTGCGGCTGATATTGATACCACATCTGGAAACAACTGGAAGCATGACGATCAGAATGATTTAGCCGATGAAGGTATTAATCAGCTCTTGTCTGATGATTTAGTCGGGAAAACCAATGGTCTTTTTCCAGTAAACCGTCTGCATGACGGAGATTATTCTCTCCGCATCCATGCTTCGGCTAATGGATACGAAAAAGCCTATGTTCGCGCATGGATTGACTTCAATAATAATGGTGTCTTTGACGAAGACGAAGCCAGTGAATTTACCGAAGTAACAACTGCGGGAGATTATACTGTCAACTTTAAGAAGAATCCAGCTATGACCAATCCTGAACTTAGCAAACTGGGAATGCGGATTCGGATTGCCTTGAACAAGGGAGATATTGAAAAGCCTACCGGAACTGCATTTAGTGGTGAGGTGGAAGACCTAGAAGTTGAACTGACCTATCCACCAAAAGGTGAGAAGAAGGAAAGTACTGGAATCCGTGATCAGAGACAGACAGCCACTCTTCATTTTACTCCGCAGGGGATTGCTCAAAATACTGAAAATAAGAAAGTAGCGATTGATACTACTAAAGCTCCGATTGTATTGGATGCGAGAGGAAATGCCCTGACAGCTGATGCAGAAGGCTGGTATAACACTGCTGAAGGCCGTTATAAAGTAACTGCAAACGGTGCTGATGTAGATGTGGTATATGAGCCTAAGGCAGGCTTTATCGGCACAGCTCAGGGGATTAACATCCGTCGTTTTGATACTAACGGCGCAAGTACGGATTGGATTGCCAAGAATCAGGCTGAACCAGTCATCAATGATCAACTGAATACGATGGATGGACGCTATGTGCCAACCGTGCTCAATGTTCCTAAGTATGAAACAACGGATGCTCAAGGATTAACGCAAGAAAATACGCCTGTCTTTAATGATGGTGATGCTGGCAAAACTCCGGCAAGTCCGACGGCAGCAAATCCAGTGAAATTTGTGAAAGCAGATGGAACGACTACAGATGATACTAGAGTTCCAGCTTCATCAAATGGTCAGGAAGTTGGTCGTTTTGAAGTCCAAGCTGCAACAGGTAAAATTACTTTCAAACCAAACAAAGACTTTGTTGGTACTGTAGACCCTGTGTCTGTTCGAATGATTGATGGCAAAGGTATTCCGCATCAAGCTGTTTATCAGCCAAAGGTGACTCCTGTTAGACCATCTGCTCAAGGTGCCAGCAGCGAGGGCATTCAAGGTGCAGTTCAGACAGGGCAATTGACCTTCAGTCCAGGCAATAATCGTGTGCCTATTGATAGCAAGAAGTTGCCAACCTTTGATAATGACAGCCAAACTAAAACAGTTGCTGGTGTCGGCAATTATCAGGTGGATAATCAAGGCCTAGTTACCTTTACTCCACTGCCGACTTATGCTGGACGTCCAGCGGCAGAGACTGTCAAGCGAGTAGATGTCAATGGAACAGAAGTAACAGCTACCTATCAGGCTGATGTAAAAGCAGCAACACCAAGTGCAACGAATGCTGAAACCAGTGGTATACAAGGCCAAGTTCAGCGAGGAAAAGTCAGCTTTACAGAAGGTTCTGCGCAAGTCAACGGTCAAAAACAAACTGTGGCTTTTCCGGCTGGTTCCACTCCGCTCTTTGACAACGGTTCGACTGTTAAAGAAGTACCTACTGTTGGTAAGTTTGAAGTGGATGAGGATGGAAATGTAACCTTTACTCCAGAGAAACAATTTAAAGGCCTTACGCCAGACATCAGGATTACTCGTACAGATAGGAATGGCAGCACAGCTACAGCTATCTACAAGGCGACAGTCACTGCTGTAACTCCAACAGGAACAAACATTACAAGCACTGGTAAACAAGGCCGTCCACAGACAGGTAAGCCAAACTTTGTCAGTGGCAACCCAGATGTACCACTTGATAATGACACTCCTGCGACTTTCGACGACGGAAGCAAGCACAAGGTTGTTCCAAATGTTGGTATCTTTGAGGTGGCACCAGATGGATCTGTCACTTTCACACCTGACAAGCAATTTGTTGGTACACCAGACCCGGTTGTTGTTAAGCGAGTAGATAAGAATGGTACTCCAGTAACGGCTAAGTACACGCCAACAGTTGAGAAAGTGACCCCAAGAGCAACAGGCGCTCAGACAAAAGGCCCTCAAGGTCAAGTTCAAAAAGGCAAGGTTACTTTTGAACCAGGAAGTCCTCAGGTTGGTTTCCCAGAAAACAGCACTCCAGTCTTTGATACTGGCACGAATGTGAAAGAAATTGCCAAAATCGGTAAGTTCGAGGTGGACGGAGAGGGGAATGTCACCTTTACTCCAGTCAAAACATTTGTAGGTAAGACACCAGAAATCGAACTCAGCCGTACAGATGTCAACGGTACAGTAGCTAAGGCCAAATATCGAGCGACTGTGACTGCTGTGACTCCGACGGGAACTGGAGATCAGACAGAAGGTCCGCAAGGCCAAGTTCAAAAAGGACGTGTAACTTTTAAAGCTGGAGATCCTAAAGTAGGATTCCCAGTTGACAGTTCACCAGTCTTTGACACCGGCACCAATGTAAAAGAAATTGCCAAAGTCGGTAAGTTTGAAGTAGATGCGGAGGGCAATATCACCTTCACGCCAGACAAGCGCTTTGTAGGTGAAACACCAGAAATTAGCATTTCTCGCAAAGATGCAAATGGTATTGCCGCGAAAGTCACTTATATCGCGACAGTTACACCAGTAACTCCAACAGGAACTAATGTGACTAGCACCGGTCCACAAGGTCTTCCTCAGACGGGTACCCCAACTTTCCAAGGTGGTGATCTACTGGTTCCAATTGATGAAGCAGTAGAGCCAACTTTCGAAGATGGCAGTAAGAAAAAGTCTATTCCGGGTCAGGGAACTTACACCATTGCTCCAGATGGCGCAGTGACCTTCACGCCGGAGAAGCAGTTTGTAGGCACACCAGAGCCAGTGACAGTGAAACGTGTTGATAAGAATGGTACGCCGGTGACGGCAACTTACAGCCCAGAGTTTACAAAGGTGACTCCAACAGGTACTGGTGATAAGACAGAAGGATTACAAGGTC
>ERZ772973.1029-NODE-1029-length-10955-cov-95.65_pt1 | contig 10955 bp, 8 predicted proteins | sample MGYA00580672_ERZ772973 | MGnify/ENA primary metagenome ERZ772973 (study PRJEB29015, sample SAMEA2737938) | human oral metagenome | biome: human oral; feature: human-associated habitat; material: dental | place: China | collected 2152 ... | reverse complement strand
CGCTGCTGTCCTTCGTCACCTTCCCCACCGTCATCTCGCAGATGCCCGGCGGCGCCCTGTTCGGAGTGCTCTTCTTCGCCTCCTTCACCATGGCGGGACTGACCTCCTTCATCTCCATCATCCAGGTGGTGGCCGCCGGCGTGGGGGAGAAGCTGGGCCTGGCGCCCAAGTGGGCCTCCCTCGTCGTCGGCGTCCCGGCCGCGGTCGTGTCCTTCGTCCTGTTCGCCACGACCTCGGGACTGCCGGATCTCGACGTCGTCGACGCCTTCATCAACAACATCGGCGTGGTCTCCTCGGCCATCATCATGTGCGTGGCGGTGGCCTGGATCCTGCGGCGCACCCGGCTGCTCCAGAACCACCTCAACGCGGTCTCGGAGTCGCGGATGGTGGGCGCCTGGTGGCGGGTCCTGGTCGGCGCCGTCGTCCCCGTCCTGCTGGGCTACATGTTCCTCCAGACGCTGTGGACCTATCTGTCCGAGGGGTACGACCCCGAGTCGTACTCCAGCGGCTTCGTCGCGGTCTTCGGCTGGGGGATGCTCCTGCTGGTCGCCATCGCCACCGCGGTCATGACCCTCCTGCCCTGGAGGACCCCGGTGGACGACTTCACGCCCCTGGAGCTCGAGACCGTCTCCGAGAGGGAGGACTGAAGATGACCGGGGTCGCCGTGCTCATCATGCTCATCGCCATCATCATCATCTGGGGCGGGCTGGCGGTCTCCGTCACCGCGCTCGTCTCGCGCGGGCACCGCGAGCAGGCCGAGGACCGGGCGCGCGCCAGCGCCGAGGCCCACGAGCACCTGCGCGCCGGGGCCGCGCACGAGTGAGGCGGCCGCGGCGCCGGGGACGGCGGCGCTGAGCCCGCCGGGCCCATCGCGAGTGAGGCGGCCGACGCCGACGCGCCCGCGGTGCGACTGTTGCGCCGCGGGCGCGTTTGCCACACTGGTCCCATGACGGCCTCCGCCTCCGACCTGCCCGACCTGGTCGCCTTCGACCTGGACGACACCCTCGCCCCCTCCAAGACGGCGATGCCCGAGCCCATGGCCGCCGCGCTGCGGCTCCTGCTGGGCCAGGTGCCCGTGTGCATCATCTCCGGCGGCCAGATCTCCCAGTTCCGCAACCAGGTCCTCACCCACCTGGGGGCCGCGCCGGACGAGCTCGCCCGGCTCCACCTCATGCCCACCTGCGGCACCCGCTACTACACCCACGCCGGCGGCCGGGGCCCGGGGACCGAGGAGTCCGAGTGGACTCTCGTGTACGCCAACGACCTCAGCCCCGACCAGGTCGCGCAGGGCTTCGCCGTCGTCGAGGAGCAGGCCCGCCGGCTGGGCCTGTGGTCCGAGCGGACCTGGGGGCCGGCCCTGGAGGACCGCGGCAGCCAGATCACCTTCTCGGCGCTCGGCCAGGAGGCCCCCATCGAGGCCAAGAGGGTCTGGGACCCCACGGGGGAGAAGCGGGCGGCCCTGCGCGACGCCGTCGCCCCCCTCCTGCCCGACCTCGAGGTGCGCGCCGGGGGGGCGACCAGCATCGACATCACCCTCAAGGGCGTCGACAAGGCCTACGGCATGAGGCGCCTGGCCGAGGTCACCGGCATCGGCCTGGAGCGCATGCTCTTCATCGGCGACCGCCTCGACCCGGAGGGCAACGACTACCCGGTCAAGGTCCTGGGCGTGCCCTGCCACGCGGTGACCGGCTGGCGGGACACGGCCGAATTCGTCACCGCCCTCGCCGGCGACCTGGCGGCCGCGAGGGGGAGGGGGAAGTGAACCCGGTGGTCGCGCTGCCCAGGCGCTGGTGGGACGCGCGCAGCGTGGCCTTCCGCAAGGTCACCCGCACCCTCGTCCTGCTGCTGCTCACCGGCGCCGTCTCCCTGCTCGTCGGGCTGTCGACGGCCACCGCCTCCTCGCCGGTGGGACCCCACGAGGCGGAGTGGTCGACGACCCTGAACTCGCGCCTGACCCTCGACCTGGGGCCGCTGGGGACGATCTCCCACGCCTCGCCGGCGGGCCCCTTCGGCGTCGACGTGGTCATCGGGGAGATCCCGGGGGAGTTCTCCTCCTCGCAGGTCGACACCGACTCCCTCGGCCAGGCCCTGTCGGCGGACGGCTCGTCCTACCTGACCCTCATCAGCCGCCCCGAGCTGACCATCCAGGCCGGGCTGCACTCGCTCATCGCCGACGGCCTGCGCCGGGCCGGTCTCATCGAGTCGGTCATCCTGTGCCTCGTGGCCGCCGGGCGCCTGGCCACCCGGGGGCGCCTGCGGGACACGATCCGCGACGGGCTGTCGGGCACCTGGGCCTCGCCGCTGATCGGCGTCACCGCCGTCGTCACCGTCATCGGACTGCTCGTCCCGGCGCTGCGCTCGGACACGGTGCCGGGCACGCGCCTGGACGTGCTCGCGCACACCCCCCTGGCCCAGGCGCGCCTGTCCGGCCGCGTGGCCGACGTCGTCCAGGCCTACGGAGACCAGATCGTCGGCAGGCTGGAGTCCAACCGGGCCTTCTACGCGCAGGTGGACGCGAACCTCGCGGCCGCCTGGCAGGCCTCCCAGGAGGTCGGCGGCGTCGTCGACGTCACCTCCGCGTCCGGCGCGGTGGACACGGCGGCGGTGCGCGAGCAGGCGGACGCCGTGGTGGCCCGAACTGGCGCCGCCACCGCGAGCCCGTCGCCCGCTCCGGGCGCATCCCCGGGCGCGACGACGTCTCCGGGCGCGCCGACCGGGCCGGGGGCCTCGTCGAGCGCCGCTCCGGGCGCATCCCCGGGCGCGACGCCCCAGGAGTCAGCGACCCCTGCGCTGCCGACCGGCGCGCAGGCCGTCGCCGAGTACGGGCGCACCACGGCGGTGCTCACCACCGACCTGCACTGCAACCTCGACATGATCGCGCTCGCCGGGCGCCTCGACGCGCTCTCCGGCGCCCGGCTCCACCTCGACGACGGGGACCTGACCATGACCGGCTCCAGCCCCGAGCAGGTCTGCGTCGACGCCCTCACCGACGCCATCCCCTCCGGGGTGGAGCGCGTGGCCACCATCGGCAACCACGACTCCGAGGCCACTGCGCACCAGCTGCGGGCGCGGGGCTGGACCGTCACCGACGGCACCGTGCAGAGCGCCGCCGGCCTGCGCATCCTGGGCGACGTCGACGCCGACCGCAGCCCCGCGGGCGGCACCTACCAGCGCGGGTCGGAGAACTCAGCGCAGATCGGCGCCCGCCTGGCGCGCACCAGCTGCAAGGCCGGGGCCGACGTGGACGTCGTCCTCATCCACCAGCCCTACACCTTCGGGCCCCTCGTCTCCGAGGGCTGCGCCCCGCTGCTCCTGGCCGGGCACCTCCACCAGGAGAAGGGCATGAGCGTGTCGCGGGGCGGGAACACCACCGTCACCCAGCTCATCAGCGGCGCCGGCAAGGGCGGGACCTCGATCGGGCCGGTGACCCAGGACGCCTACCTCCACGTCCTGTCCTTCGACGAGAACGGGGCCCTGCGCGGGTGGCGCGCCGTCGTCGTCCATCCCGACGCCTCCGTCACCGTCGGGGCCTGGAACGGCGTGCCCGAGCCCGGTTCCACCCTGGTGGGCGCCTCGCAGGACGCGCTCGAGGCCACAGCGGCGCCGTCGGACGACTAGGGCACAATAGCGGGTGCGCCGCGCGGCCGGCCGCGTCCCCGAAGTGAGGAGAACCCAGATGGCCCCAGTGCCCACCGAGGCCGAGATCGACGCCATGAGCGAGGAGGAGCTCGAGGCCTACCTCGCCCAGGCGCCGGACGACCCGCCCGAGGAGGGGGCCGACGACGCGGGGGGCGCGGCGTCGCACGACGACGGGGCCCGGCCCGGGTGGCTGCGCGCCACCGGATCCTCGCGCGCCTACGCCTGGCTGCTCGTCGTCGCCGGCCTCATCGGCATCGGCGCCTCCTGGGAGCTCATGGCCAGCGAGCTGTCGCTGCTGAGGAACCCGCAGGTCGACCTCGTCTGCGACGTCAACCCCCTCGTGTCCTGCGGCGCCTCGCTCGACGTGTGGCAGGGTAACCTCCTGGGCGTGCCCAACTCCTTCATCGGGGCCATGGCCTTCGCCGTCCTGCTGGCCGTGGGGGCGCTGCTCGCCTCCGGCGGGCGCCTGCCGCGCTGGATGTGGTGGGGGCTCGTGGCGGGCTGCGCCGGCGGCCTGGGCTTCGTCGCCTGGTTCCTCTTCGTGTCCGTGACCGTCCTCGGCAAGCTGTGCCCCTACTGCATGGTCATCTGGGCCGTGACCATCCCGGTGGCCGCCGCCACCGCCGGCGAGGCGGCCCTGCGCGGGCACCTCGGCCTGCCGCGGCCCGCGGCCAGGGGCCTGTCGGCGGCCCGCTGGTGGATCGCCGGGGCGATGTACGCGCTGGTCCTGGCGGTGGTCCTCATCGCCTTCTGGGACGGATGGGTCGCCCTCCTGCGATGAGCGGGCGCGACGGGGGAGGCGCGATGAGCCGGGCGTCCGCGACGGGCGAGGCGCACGACGTCGACTCGACCGTCGCCCAGGACTATCTCAAGGCCGTGTGGGCCGCCTGCGAGTGGGGCGGTGCGGGCGCCTCGATCACCGGGCTGGCCCGGCGCATGGGGGTGGCGGCCTCGACGGCGTCGGAGAACGTGGCCCGCCTGGTCGAGGCCGGGCTGCTGGAGCACGAGCCCTACCGGGCCGTGACCCTCTCCGAGGAGGGCCGGCGCCGGGCCATGGGGATGATCCGGCGCCACCGCATCCTGGAGACCTACCTCGTGACCCGGCTCGGCTTCGAGTGGGACGAGGTGCACGCCGAAGCCGAGGTCCTGGAGCACGCCGTCTCCGAGCGGCTGCTCGCCGCCCTGGACGCCGCCCTGGGCCACCCCGTGCGCGACCCGCACGGGGACCCCATCCCGGCCGTCGACGGGCGGATCGTCCAGCCGGCCCTGCGCAGCATCGACACCGTGGGGGTGGGACGCACGGTTGTCGTGGGCCGGATCCGCGACGAGTCGTCCCTCCTGCGCGACCTCAGGCGCGCCGGCATCGGCCTGGACACGCCCGTGAGGGTCGTGTCACGGGACAGTGGGCCGGCCTCCGGCGCCTCGCGGTCCCGGCGCACGACGACGGTGCGGGCGGTGAGCCCGGAGAGCGCAGCGGGCGCGGGGGGTCTGCCGGGCTCGGCGGGCGCGGCGGGCGGGCCACCGGGTGCGGCGGGACTGCCGATGGGGGTGCCGGGCACGACGCGCTCACTGCCGAGCGCGTCGGATACGGCCGAGGTCGTCGTGCCGGCGGGCACGCTGTGGGTGCTGGTCTGAGCGGGCCGCGGTCCGCCACGGGTCATATCCCGCGAGAACGTCTGGTAACCCGCGAGATCGCCAGGCAACGTTTACTGCGCCTCTTCATCCTCTGCTTCGCTCCTTTTCCTCGTGCAGTGGAGGGTGAAGTGGCGTAGTAATGGGAGAGCAGCGCAGTAGACAACCCGGCGCTCCCAAGCCTTGACCGGATCTATGCTGCGCCAAAAGGCTTGACCTGGACTCGCCCCGGGATTATCCTGAGGAAGACCGTGCTGTATTTCGATGCGCATGCGCACATCAGGATGTTGTAGGACGGATGCGACGGGTTCCGAAGCGGGCTCTCGGTCGCCGCAAGGAGGACGGTTCCTAGCGGATGAGTCCAGGTGTTTCGGGAATAATCCTTTCGGCGCGCAGGTTGCCCAATAGAGGTCTTATTAGGGTCCGCCGGACTGGTCGGGGACCGTGCTTGTTTTGGTCGGGTGAGGGGGGTGCGTCGGGTCCGACCGCGACCGGGGCGTTCTCGGCGCGGTCGAACCGACTGATGCTGGAGGTGCTGATGTGGCTAGTGGGGCGGGATAGCGAACAGGGCGTCATGTTGCACGTTTGCAGTAAGGCGTTTCAACGCCGACCTTTCCGCATGACTTCGTCAGAAGTTGGCGCGCGGAGGGCTCTGGGGGCCGTCGGTGGCGCTTGGCGTGATTCCGCCACTATGTGCTACTCTGGGCCCGGTGCTGGCCGGTCCGGAGGGGTGCTCCCGGGGCCGGTGGCGCTCCGGGCCCTCGAAGTGGCGTCATACCGCCGCTCCCGAGGGCAGGGGTCAGGGGGCACCACGCACCTGTAGGTGCATTGAGACCGGCGACAGGGTCGTCGACAGTAACGACAACCTCTTGTCAGGGGGCACCACGCACCTGTAGGTGCATTGAGACACTCCTCAACAGTAGACCATTCTGTGACGTAACACGTCAGGGAGCACCACGCACCTGTAGGTGCATTGAGACATTCGTGCGGACGCCTCCTGCGCCATAGTAGTCTTTGGTCAGGGAGCACCACGCACCTGTAGGTGCATTGAGACATGATGACGGTCATGATTTCCTCCTCAGAAATCAAGTCAGGGAGCACCACGCACCTGTAGGTGCATTGAGACCTTGATGTACCACTTGAGTGCGCACATCTGCGCGTCAGGGAGCACCACGCACCTGTAGGTGCATTGAGACTCTCGTTGGGAAGGTGCACAACGATGCGCCCCTGGGTCAGGGAGCACCACGCACCTGTAGGTGCATTGGGTCTTTGAGGGATTCTTGGGGCGGCCAGAGATCTGCGATATCCTCGGGCCGGTCGCCATCTGGTCGCGCGGGGCGGGCTCTGAGGAATCGGTGATCGGCGACGGGTCGGGGTCAGTGCCGCGGGGCCGCCCGCGCGGTGTTGCGGTCGCGTCCGCGGTGTCGGGGTGGGGACCATCGGTATCGGGCATGTGGTGCGGGGATGGTCGGGGCGATGCTGCACATTCGGCCGAGACCCGTCGTCGGAGAATCCGCGGAATCACGCGGAAACGCCTCGGCGTTCAACGCCGGTGAAGCTCTCCCATGTGCAGACAGGCCTCTTCTGCACATGGGTGCTCCTCCACGAGGGCCTGTGCGCCGTCGGCCCCGGTGAGAGAGGAGCGGCGATGACTCGTTAGGCTGAGGTCATGACCGACACCCCTGCCGAGCCCGCCCCCGTGGCGCCGTCTTCCGCCGGACGGGCCCCCGTCGAGCCGTCCGTCTTCACCAAGATCATCAACGGCCAGATCCCGGGCCGCTTCGTGTGGGCCGATGACGTCTGCGTCGCCTTCGCCACCATCGAGCCCCACACCGCGGGCCACGTCCTGGTGGTGCCGCGCCATCAGTTCGAGTCCTTCACCGACGCCGACGAGGCCACCGTCTCCCACCTGGCCGTGGTGGCCCGCAGAATCGCGGCCACCCAGATGCGGGTCTTCGACGCCGCCCGCCCGGGGCTCGTCGTCGTCGGCTTCGACGTGCCCCACCTGCACATCCACGTCCTGCCCCTGTACAAGATCTCCGACATCGATCCGGCCCACGCCCGCGCGGCCTCCGGTGAGGGGCTCGACGCCGCCATGGAGGCCCTGCGCGTGGGGCTGCGCGAGGACGGCTGGGGCGAGTTCGTGCCCGCCGCGCTGGGGTCCCCGGCCCTGTGAGCCGCCGCCCGCGACCGACGCCGTGACCGGCGTCGCCCGTCCGCGCCCCGGCCCGCCGCGGACCGCCGCCGTCCATGACGCTAGGCTGGGTCCGGGCGATGGCGCGGCTCGACCCCGGGGCCGGGCCGCCCGACGCCCATTTCACGCCACGAGCAGGGAAGGGAGCAGTCCCTCGATGACTGACAACGAGCAGGCGCAGGCCGCCTCCGCCACGCCCCACCGCTACACCGCGGAGCTGGCCGGGACCATCGAGACCGCCTGGCAGGACCGCTGGGAGGCCGAGGGCACCTTCAACGCCGACAACCCCGTCGGCGCTCTGGCCGGCCCCGGCGCGGACAAGGAGAAGTACTTCCTGCTGGACATGTTCCCCTACCCCTCCGGCAAGGGCCTGCACGTGGGTCACCCGCTGGGCTACATCGCCACCGACGTCGTCGCGCGCTTCACCCGCATGACCGGCAAGAACGTCCTGTACACGATGGGCTACGACGCCTTCGGCCTGCCCGCCGAGCAGTACGCCGTCACCACCGGCCAGCACCCGCGCATCTCCACCGAGGCCAACATCGCCAACATGCGCCGCCAGCTGCGCCGCCTGGGCCTGTCCCACGACCCGCGCCGCTCCCTGGCCACCATCGACGTCGACTACGTGCGCTGGACCCAGTGGATCTTCCTGCAGGTCTTCAACTCCTGGTTCGACCCCGAGGCCCCGCGCCGCGACGGCCGCGGCAAGGGCGCGGCCCGGCCGGTGTCCGAGCTGCGCGACAAGCTCGCCTCCGGCCAGGTCCCCGTCCCCGGCGGCCGCGACTGGGCCGCCCTGAGCGCCGCCGAGCAGGCCGAGGTCATCGACTCCTTCCGCCTGGCCTACGTCTCCAACGCGCCCGTCAACTGGTGCCCCGGCCTGGGAACGGTCCTCGCCAACGAGGAGGTCACCGCCGAGGGCCGCTCCGAGCGCGGCAACTACCCCGTCTTCAAGCGCAACCTGCGCCAGTGGATGATGCGCATCACCGCCTACGGCGACCGCCTCGCCGAGGACCTGGACACCGTGGACTGGCCCGAGAAGGTCAAGCTCATGCAGCGCAACTGGATCGGCCGCTCCGAGGGCTCCGAGGTGACCTTCGCCGTGCCCGGTGCCGGTCAGGGAGCTGAGCAGGACGCGTCGCTGAGCGTCTACACCACCCGCCCCGACACCCTCTTCGGCGCCACCTTCATGGTCGTGGCCCCCGAGCACCCCATGCTGGGCGGCCTCCAGGCCTCCGGCTCGGTGCGCACCGATGCCCAGATCGCCGACGACGCCGCGGCCCTGACCGTCCCGGCCGCCTGGCCCGAGGGCACCAAGGAGGCCTGGACCGGCGGCTACGCGACCCCCGCCGAGGCCGTGTCCGCCTACCGCGCCCAGGCCGCGGCGACGTCGGACGCGGACCGCACCGACGAGGGCCGGGTCAAGACCGGTGTCTTCACCGGCTTCTTCGGCATCAACCCCGTCAATGGCGCGAAGGTGCCGGTCTTCGTGGCCGACTACGTCCTCATGGGCTATGGAACCGGTGCCATCATGGCCGTACCCGCCCACGACGAGCGCGACTACGCCTTCGCCACCAAGTACGACCTCGACATCATCCAGACCATCGGCCCGGCCGACGACCCCCACGGCGTCGACCTGTCCTCCCAGGCCTACACCGGTGACGGGGTCGTCGTGAACTCCGCCCAGGGCGACCTGGACATCAACGGCATGAGCAAGGACGAGGCCAAGGCCACCATGATCGGCTGGCTGGAGGCCAAGGGCGCCGGCCGCGGCGCGGTCACCTACCGCCTGCGCGACTGGCTCTTCTCCCGCCAGCGCTACTGGGGCGAGCCCTTCCCGATCGTGTGGGACGAGGACGGGCGCGTCCACGCCCTGCCCGAGTCGGCCCTGCCCGTCGAGCTGCCCGAGGTCACCGACTACTCCCCGCGCACCTACGACCCCGACGACGCCTCCTCCAACCCCGAGCCGCCGCTGGGCGGGGCGCGGGAGTGGGTCGAGGTCACCCTCGACCTGGGCGACGGGCCGAGGCGCTACCGCCGCGAGACCAACACGATGCCCAACTGGGCGGGCTCGTGCTGGTACGAGCTGCGCTACATCGACCCCGGCGACGACGACGCCATGGTCGACCCGGTCAACGAGGCCTACTGGATGGGGCCGCGCCCGCAGGCCGGCAACGCCTCCGGGGGCACCGACCTGTACGTGGGCGGCGTCGAGCACGCCGTCCTGCACCTGCTCTACTCGCGCTTCTGGCACAAGATCCTGTTCGACCTGGGCGTCGTGTCCTCCTCCGAGCCCTACCACCGCCTGTTCAACCAGGGCTACATCCAGGCCTGGGCCTACAAGGACTCCCGCGGCCAGTACGTGCCCGCCGACGAGGTCGAGCGGGGCCCGGACGGGGACGACGGCGAGCCGACCTTCACCTGGCGGGGGGAGCCCGTCAGGCGCGAGTACGGCAAGATGGGCAAGTCCCTGAAGAACATCGTCACGCCCGACGACATGTACAGCGCCTACGGCGCCGACACCTTCCGGGTCTACGAGATGAGCATGGGCCCGCTCGACCAGGACCGGCCCTGGGAGACCCGCGCGGTGGCCGGGGCCCAGCGCTTCCTCCAGCGGCTGTGGCGCAACGTCGTCGACGAGGCCACCGGCGAGGTCATCGTGAGCGACGAGCCCGCCGACGAGGCCACGCGCCGCCTGGTGGCGCGCACCATCGTGGGCGTGCGCGGCGACTACGAGGGCATGCGGCTCAACACCGCCATCGCCAAGCTCATCGTGCTCAACAACCACCTCACGGGCCTGGACCGGGTTCCGCGCGAGGCCATTGAGGCCCTCACGCTCATGACCGCCCCCGTGGCCCCGCACATCGCCGAGGAGATCTGGATGCGGCTGGGCCACGGGCAGTCCCTGGCCCGCGAGGCCTTCCCGGCGGTGGCCGACGCCTCGCTGCTGGAGGCCGAGGCGGTCACCTGCGTGGTCCAGGTCAAGGGCAAGGTCCGCGACCGCCTCCAGGTCGCCCCCGACGTCTCCGAGGCCGACCTGGAGCAGATGGCCCTGGCGGCCCCCGGGGTGGTGCGCGCCCTGGGCGGGCGCGGCGTGCGCAGGGTCATCGTCAAGGCGCCCCGGCTGGTCTCCATCGTCCCCGAGTGAGCCGCCTCCTCGCGGCCTCGGGCTCTCGGGCTGCAGAGTGCGGCTGACCCCGCCGCACGAGGAGAACCGCCGCCGCCTCCCGGGCGAGCCGCCGGGAGTCGGGGGAGGCCCGCGCCGATGATCGACGGCGGCGCTCACCGCCCCGCCCGTGGCCGTTGCGGGTCCGGCTCTGCCCCGCCCGGCCCGACCCGGTCCGCGAGCACGTCACTTAACCCGCGAGCACGTCACTTAACCCGCGAGATCGTCGGGTAACCCTCGAAAACGTACCTCTAGCAGACGTGCTCGCGGGTTAACCTCGATCTTTCATCGTCTGGTTGGGTGGGGTTGGGCGGCGTCGTTGCCGGT
>ERZ772973.1019-NODE-1019-length-11013-cov-26.9326_pt1 | contig 11013 bp, 8 predicted proteins | sample MGYA00580672_ERZ772973 | MGnify/ENA primary metagenome ERZ772973 (study PRJEB29015, sample SAMEA2737938) | human oral metagenome | biome: human oral; feature: human-associated habitat; material: dental | place: China | collected 2152 ... | reverse complement strand
GGCTATCCCAAAGAACAAATTGAGCTTCTCGTTAGCCTTCCTTCTTTTGGAATTATGATCATGCTGGTCTTAAATGGGGTTTTGGAGCGTTTGTTGCCTGAACGCCTTCAGATTAGTCTAGGGCTTCTCATCCTCTCTATCGGTGGAACAGCTCCCTTCTGGTATCAGGATTACAACTTTGTCTTTGCGATGCGGATTTTATTTGGCTTGGGCGTTGGAATGATCAATGCCAAGGCCATTTCCATCATCAGTGAACGCTATCATGGAAAGACACGGATTCAGATGCTGGGGCTCCGCGGATCAGCAGAAGTTGTCGGGGCGTCGATTTTGACTCTAGTGGTTGGTCAACTCTTATCCTTGGGATGGACAGTGACTTTCTTGGCTTATAGCGCTGGATTTTTAGTTTTGATCCTTTATTTGCTCTTTGTCCCTTATGGGAAAGAAAAAAAAGAAGTCAAGAAAAGAGAGGCCGAAACGACTCGTTTGACAGGACAGATGAAAGGCTTAATTTTTCTATTGGCTGTTGAAGCAGCAGTTGTTGTCTGCACTAATACAGCTATCACCATTCGTATTCCAAGCTTGATGGTGGAAAGAGGGTTAGGGGATGCCCAGTTATCGAGTTTGGTTTTAAGTATCATGCAGTTGATTGGTATCTTGGCTGGTGTGAGTTTTTCTTTCTTTATCTCTCTTTTTAAAGAAAGGTTGCTCCTGTGGTCAGGTATTGCCTTTGGATTGGGGCAGATTGTAATTGCCTTGTCTCCGTCATTGGGTGTGATGATTGTTGGAAGTATTGTGGCAGGCTTTTCTTACAGTGTGGCCTTGACTACTGTCTTTCAGCTTCTTTCTGAAAGAATCCCAGCCAAACTCCTTAATCAGGCAACATCTTTTGCGGTGCTAGGATGTAGCTTTGGGGCCTTTACCACACCTTTCATTCTTGGAGCGATTGGTTTAGTCACTCAAAACGGTATGTTGGTCTTCACCATTCTAGGATGTTGGTTGATTGTAACCTCTATCTTTGTTATGTACCTACTTCAAAAGAGAGCTTAGGATGGTTTCCTAAGTTTTTCTTTTTAGGGATTGTACCCAGACAATACTTGTTTTAGGACCTTGTTTACAGACTACTTTCTTGATAAAATAGAAGCTATGACAAGATATAAAGCAATCATTTCCTATGATGGTTATGCCTTTGCTGGTTTTCAACGCCAGCCTCATGCGCGTAGTGTTCAGGAAGAAATCGAAAAAACCTTAACGAGACTCAATAAAGGACAGGCAATCACTGTTCACGGTGCGGGTAGGACAGATAGTGGGGTTCATGCTCTGGGACAGGTCATTCATTTTGACCTGCCCTATCAGATGGATGAGGAAAAACTCCGTTTTGCTCTGGATACCCAATCTCCGGAAGATATCGACGTAATCTCGATGGAGCTTGTGGCGGATGATTTTCACTGTCGTTACGCCAAGCATAGCAAGACCTATGAGTTTATCGTGGATAGGGGCCGTCCTAAAAATCCTATGCGCCGTCACTATGCCACTCACTTTCCTTATCCGCTCGAGGTGGAACGGATGCAGATGGCAATCAAAAAGCTAGAAGGAACCCATGATTTTACCGGCTTTACAGCTTCTGGGACCAGTGTAGAGGATAAGGTTCGCACCATCACAGAAGCGAGTCTTAGGGTGGATGAGACAGGCCAGTTTTTGACCTTTACCTTTTCAGGAAATGGTTTCTTGTATAAGCAGATTCGTAATATGGTGGGAACTCTTCTCAAAATCGGCAATAACCGCATGTCAGTTGAGCAGATTGACCTGATTTTGGAGAAAAAAGACAGGCAGCTTGCAGGTCCAACGGCAGCACCAAATGGCTTGTATTTAAAGGAGATTCGATATGAAGAATAATCGTATTTTAGCACTTTCTGGAAATGATATTTTTAGTGGTGGTGGTTTGTCAGCTGATTTGGCGACCTATACCTTGAACGGCTTGCATGGTTTTGTAGCAGTGACTTGCTTGACGGCTTTGACAGAAAATGGTTTTGAAGTCTTTCCTACGGACGATGCTATTTTTCAACATGAATTGGATAGCTTGCGTGATGTGGACTTTGCAGGGATCAAGATTGGTCTTCTCCCTACTGTCAGTGTGGCTGAGAAAGCCTTGGACTTTATCAAGCAACGTCCGGGAGTGCCTGTGGTATTGGACCCAGTCTTGGTCTGTAAGGAAACCCATGATGTAGCGGTCAGCCAACTCTGTCAAGAGTTGATTCGTTTTTTCCCTCATGTCAGTGTGATTACGCCAAATCTTCCAGAAGCAGAATTGCTAGCTGATCAAGAGATTAAAACCTTGGAAGATATGAAGACAGCAGCGCAGAAATTGCATGACTTGGGAGCGCCAGCAGTCATTATCAAGGGAGGCAATCGTCTCAGTCAGGATAAGGCAGTAGATGTCTTTTATGATGGACAAAATTTTACAGTTCTAGAAAATCCCGTCATCAAAGGGCAAAATGCAGGGGCAGGATGTACCTTTGCCTCAAGCATCGCCAGTCACTTGGTTAAAGGGAATGAACTATTAGCAGCGGTAGAGAGCTCTAAAGCTTTCGTTTACCGTGCCATTGCACAAGCAGATCAATATGGAGTAAGACAATATGAAGCAAACAAAAACAACTAAAATCGCCCTTGTATCTCTATTAACCGCCCTTTCTGTGGTTCTAGGTTATTTCTTAAAAATTCCAACGCCAACAGGCATTCTAACTCTCTTAGATGCGGGTGTCTTCTTTGCAGCCTTTTACTTTGGCAGTAAAGAGGGGGCCGTCGTTGGAGGACTAGCAGGTTTCTTGATTGACCTCTTATCAGGCTATCCACAGTGGATGTTCTTTAGCTTGGTAAACCATGGCTTGCAAGGATTTTTTGCAGGCTTTAAAGGGAAATGGCAATTGCTAGGCCTTGTCTTGGCTACTGTCGTCATGGTAAGTGGCTATGCTCTGGGCTCTACCCTAATGAATGGGTGGTCCGCAGCCTTGCCAGAAATCCTTCCAAACTTCCTGCAGAATACCTTGGGGATGGTTGTAGGGTTTGTGCTTAGTCAGAGTATTAAGAAAACTAAGTAAAGCAGCTGGAGAAAAGTTTTAAAAATCAGAAAAACGCATAATATCAGGTGTTGAAAAACCTTGATATTATGCGTTTTATTGTGGGAAGATTTTCGAAGAATATTAATCAAAATAAAGCAAATCTTTGCTGGTGCTTGTAAAGAGGTCAAAGCCATCCTTGGTAACAACACCGCAGTCTTCGATACGGACCCCGACTTTACCAGGGATATAGATACCTGGTTCAACAGAGAAGCACATGCCTTCTTCGATGACCATGTCGTTTCCTTCCATGATAGATGGGAATTCGTGGACATCCATACCGATACCGTGACCGAGACGGTGGTTGAAGTACTCACCGTAACCAGCTTTTTCGATGACTTCACGGGCAGCGCGATCCACTTCATGAGCAGTCACACCTGGCTTGATGAAGTCAAGAGCAGCTTGTTGGGCTTCAAGGGTCAAGTTGTAAATATCTTTCTTGAATTGGTCTGGCTTGCCGACAGCGACTGTACGAGTCATGTCAGAAGCGTAGCCATTAACCATAACACCGAGGTCAAAGAGGAGAAGGGCATCCTTTTCGACTTTGTTTGCTCCAGGGATACCGTGTGGATTTGCAGCGTTATCACCAGTCAAGACCATGGTATCAAAGCTCATTTCATAGCCTTCACGCTTCATGGCAAAGTCGATTTGTGCGATGATATCTGTCTCAGTCTTATCAAGAGAAATATTGTCAAAACCAACTTTAACAGCCTTGTCTGCATAGAGACCAGCAACCATCATTTTTTGGACTTCGTCAGCTGATTTGATGAGGCGCATGCGTTGAATGCGAGGAGTGAGGTTTTCAAACTCAGCAGTTTCAAAGACAGTTTTCAAACCATGATACTTGGTTAAGATGAGGTTGTCAAACTCAACAGCAACACGTTTGAAGTCGTGCTGCGGCAAAGCGTTTTTGATTTTTTGCCATGGATTTTCAGAATCCACATAGCCCACAACTGGGAAGGAAACAGTGCTGGTTGCACGCTCTACTTCAAGGGCTGGGACAAAGAGGAGAGGTTCCTGATCTGCTAGAACAAAGAGGAACATTTGGCGTTCATGGGGATCACTGTAAAAGCCAGTGAGGTAATTGATAGTGACGGGGTCAGATACGACAGCGACGTCTAGTTTTTCTGATTCAAGATATGTTACGATTTGTTGTAATTTAGACATATGCTACCTTCTTTCTACCCCTCTATTTTGGCAAAAAAAGAGAGAAAATGCAAGGGAGAAGGGTAAAAGAACAGGCAAAAAGAACTCCGACAAGATAGCGGAGTTCTTTGATATGGTTTTCCTTGGTTTAAGAAAAGTCAGCCTTGCTTTTGACGTCGCTGTATTCTTCAGCGATTTCTTGACTGAGAATATCCTCATAGGCAGGGAGTTGGATATCCTGACCGTATTTCTTCTTGAGAGCAGTAGTGACCAGGCGATAAGCTAGATTGGCATTACGAGAGAGGATAGGTCCGTGGAAGTAGGAACCAAAGACATTCTTATAATGAACCCCTTCGCCGATCTTTTCCTCGTTGTTTCCATTTCCATAAACCACCTGTCCCAGCGGTTTTTGGTCATCAGAAAGGAAGGTACGGCCCTGGTGATTTTCAAATCCATAGTAGGTTTCATCGAAATCTTCATTGTGAATCTTGATGTCACCGATAAAGCGGTTATTGGTCTGGTTGAGCGTGTAGTGACCCATGACACCTAGACCTTCGATGCGCTTGCCTGAAGCCTCCACATAATATTTCCCCAATAATTGGAAACCGCCACAGATAGCTAGAACCACACCGTCCTTTTGGATGTAGTTGTCAATGCTCTCTTTTTTAGCAGGTAGGTCGCCAGCGATGATACTTTGTTCAAAGTCTTGACCGCCACCGAAAAAGGCGATATCGTAGTGATTTTCGTCAAAGTCATCATGGAGAGAAACGATGTCAACCGTCACATGAGCACCCAGTTTTTCAGCCACATACTTGAGCATGAGGATGTTTCCATTATCCCCATAGGTATTCATGAGGTTTCCGTAGAGATGGGCGATGTTGAGCTGATATGGGTAGTTGCCAGCTTTTGAGGAAAGTGAAGTATAAACCATTAGTTCATCTCCTTTCTAACAATCTGACGACTAGCCAGTAGTTCGCGGAATTCAAGCATAGCCGTATAGGTAGCTAGGATATAGGCATGCTTGCAGTCTTGGTTCTCAATGGTTTTGAGAACTTGCTCCAGATTGCTTGTCTCAGTGATTTTATCAGCTGGATAGCCTGTCACACGAAGACGGCGAGCGATTTCAGAATGACGAACACCGCCAGCGTTGATTTCAGGAATGTCCATGTCAGTGATTTGTTCAAAGTCCGCATCCCAGATCCAGCTAGTGTCAATTCCATCTGCATAGTTAGCATTGAGAAGGACAGATAGGCTAAATGGATAAGGTGCTAGTTTGATCATTTCGATAGCTTGGGTCGCACCGACTGGATTCTTGATGAGAACCAGTGTACATTCCTTGTCACCGATATGGAAGGTTTCCTGACGACCAAAGACTGCACGGCTCTTGTCAAATCCCTGCTTGATCCGTTGTGAATCTGCACCGAGGAAGCGGGCAATGGCAACCGCAGCTAGCGCATTGTAGATATTGTAAAGCCCACCGATTTGGATGCCGTATTCTTGGCCGTCAATGACAAAACGAGAGCGATTGTTGGTCAACTCAACCAAGTCTGTCAGACGGTAGTCCAATTCAGGACGTTTGCAGCCACAATTTTCACAGATATAGGCACCCAAGTTGGCATAGGTATTGTTCTCGTATTTGAGGATACCTTGGCAGTCAGGACAGAGGATTCCTTCGGTATTGTAGTGAGCTAGTTGGGCTGGTCCTTTTTCCAAGTCAAAACCGAAATACTGTACAGGATTTGGAATAGCTGGCTTGTAGAAAAGCGGACTGTCGCCATTGAGGAGAACAGTAGCCGTAGGCACCTTACGAATGGCATCCAAAATCATCTTATAAGTCGTATAAATCTCACCATAGCGGTCCATCTGGTCACGGAAAATATTAGTGATGACAAAAAGGCTAGGATGGATGTAATCACAGATACGAGATAGACTGGCCTCGTCAATTTCTAGAACGGCAATGTTTTTCCCAGTTTTAGAGGATTTGGCCGTCAAGAAGGTTGTCGTAATCCCTGTAATCATGTTGGCACCACTAGGATTGGTTAGAACCTGACCATAAACTTCTTTTAAAATGCCGACAGTGAGGGCAGTTGTTAAGGTTTTCCCATTGGTTCCAGTGACCACGACAATCTCGTAGTTCTTAGCTAGGTTTTGTAAAATATCTCTATCAAATTGAAGGGCAAGTTTTCCTGGGAGCGTACTTCCACGACCAAGACGGCTCAAGATGAAGTGAGATGAACGCCCGGCAAGAAGGCCCAAAGTAGTTTTTAATTTCATGTTTCTATTATATCATAAAAGAGAAAAAAGACAGATTTGAGATTTCGCAGAAACAAAAACAGCCCAAAGAGGGCTGTTGGTTAACAAATCAGTCTCAACTTAGATAGCAAACAAGTCATTCAAGTTCTCAGCCAAGGTTGGGTGAGTGAAGATTTGTTTTGTGAAGTAAGTGTAAGGAATCTTGTTGTCCATTGCAACAGTGATGATGTTGATGATTTCTTGTGAACCTTCTGAGAAGATAGTTGCACCGAGAATTTCTTTTGTTTCAGTGTTGACAACAGCTTTGAAAGCACCGCGAAGGTCGCCATTTACATGACCACGAGGCATCGCAGCAACAGGGATTTCCTTAACGGCGTATGGAAGTTTCAAATCAGCTGCTTGACTTTCCGTCAAACCAACTTGAGAAAGAGCTGGTGTGATGAACATGGTGTTTGGTACATTGAGCCGGTCTTCGAGTGTGTAGCTGCCATCTCCAGCAAGGTAGCTGTAAACAACACGGAAGTCATCAAGTGAAATGTAAGTAAATTGAGGTCCACCGTTGACGTCCCCAACTGCAAAGACACCAGGAACGTTTGTTTGACAATGTTTGTCGACCTTGATAGCACCACGCTCAGTTAGTTCAATATCTGTATTTTCAAGTTGGAGTGGTTCCACATTCGGTTTACGTCCAGTTGCGTAGAGAAGGGCGTCGAAACGGTAGGTTTCGTTTTCAGTTATGACAAGGACTTGGTCACCGTCGTTTTTGATTTCAGTAGTACGGATATTTTGAAGCAATTCAATGCCGTCTTCTTCCATGTATTGTTTAGCAAGAGCTGCGATGGATGGTTCTGCACGAGGAAGGAAAGTATCCAAGGCATCTAGAACGGTAACCTTGCTACCAAGTTTATTGTAGAGTCCTGCAAATTCAAGACCGATATTTCCACCACCAAGTACTCCAAGTTTTTCAGGCAATTTGTCCAAGTTTTGGATACCTGTTGAGTCAAAGACGTTTTTGCTTGTAGCAAGTCCAGGGATTGGCAAGACGTTTGAAACAGCACCAGTGTTGATGACGATTGTTTCAGCAGTCAGTTCTTTCTTTTCATCACCAGCTTGGATTTCGATGACTTTATTTGAAAGGAAGTGAGCTTCCGCATCAAAGATATCTACACCTGTACCAGCAACAGTAGCATAGTTTTTGCCGTTGAGGCGACTAGTGATGATATTTTTGGTAGCAATAACCTCTTCAAAAGACAAGTCTTTCTCAGCAGCAACTAGCAAAGTCTTAGTTGGGATACAACCAATGTTGATACAGGTTCCACCGTACATAGCTTTGCTACGTTCAACCAGGGCAACTTTTTTGCCAGCTGAAGCCAATTTACCAGCTAGTGTCTTCCCAGCTTTACCAAATCCAATAACGATTAAATCATATGTTAACATTTATAGTCCTCCTATTCGATTTTCATTCTAGCATAAGAAAACACTTTTTGCACAAATCTGCTACGGGAAAGACAGAAAAAGATAAAAACGCTTTCCAGACAAAAAACTAGTAATTTTTTGACAAGCTTGATAAACTAAAATCCTATCTATTTTTATATAAAATAGAATAAATGTTCGAAAATAGGAGGTTTTATGAAATCGAATCGTTATATTATTGCCTTTGCTGGGGTCATTTTACACTTAATGCTGGGTTCGACTTATGCTTGGAGTGTTTATCGCAACCCTATTATTGAAAAAACGGGATGGGATCAGGCGTCTGTTGCCTTTGCCTTTAGTCTAGCAATCTTTTGTTTAGGATTATCGGCTGCATTTATGGGGCGTTTGGTGGAAAAATTTGGTCCGAGAGTCATGGGGAGTCTATCTGCTTTTCTATACGCAGGTGGAAATATCTTAACAGGATTTGCAATAGACCGTCAGGAGCTGTGGTTGTTGTATCTCGCTTATGGCATTTTAGGTGGGCTTGGTTTGGGAGCAGGCTATATTACCCCTGTGTCAACGATTATAAAATGGTTTCCTGATAAACGTGGTCTCGCAACAGGTTTAGCGATTATGGGATTTGGTTTTGCTTCTTTATTGACTAGTCCCATAGCGCAACATCTCATCGCAGGGGTAGGGCTTGTAGAAACTTTTTATATTTTAGGTGCAAGTTACTTTATTATCATGCTCCTAGCTTCACAATTCATTAAGCGTCCAAATGAGCAAGAGCTTGCAATTTTATCTGTTTCAGGGAAAGAAAAAACAGCCTCTTTGACCCAAGGAATGGCTGCGAATCAGGCTCTGAAAAGCAATCGATTTTATATACTTTGGATTATTTTCTTTATCAACATAGCTTGTGGATTAGGTTTAATTTCAGCGGCATCGCCAATGGCACAGGAGATGGCTGGCTTGTCTACAAGTCATGCAGCAGTAATGGTGGGCGTTTTAGGGATTTTCAATGGGTTTGGTCGTTTGCTCTGGGCGAGTTTATCTGACTATATCGGTCGCCCTCTAACCTTTAGTATATTACTGCTTGTCAATCTTTTCTTTTCTCTCTCACTTTGGCTCTTTACAGATTCCGTTTTATTTGTAGTCGCTATGTCTATTTTGATGACTTGCTATGGAGCTGGTTTTTCTTTGATTCCGGCTTATCTCAGTGATATTTTTGGAACCAAGGAATTGGCCGCTCTGCATGGCTATATTTTAACAGCTTGGGCAATGGCAGGTTTAGCAGGGCCTATTTTATTAGCAGAGACCTATAAAATAGCTCATTCTTACACACAAACCTTGTTCGTTTTTCTCATTTTATATAGTATAGCCTTGGCTTTGTCTTATTATTTAGGTCGTTCAATCAAAAAGGAAAGCTAAAAAGCGTTTACATGATTTTCTAGAGAAATTGGGCTATCTTTTGCCCTGGTCTTGTGTTATACTAGATAGGTTGCAAAGAAACTAGTACTTTTCTTTCGTGGAAAAGAAGCAACACGGTATCTCGTTTTTGTTGAAGATACGTCATGAAAAGAAAAGTATAAACTACGCGCTATAGGGTGGCTTCGCACCACCTTTAGAAAGAAGAATAACGTGAAATTTAATGAATTTAACTTGTCTGCTGATTTGCTAGCAGAGATTGAAAAAGCTGGTTTTGTAGAAGCCAGTCCTATCCAAGAACAAACTATTCCCTTGGCTCTTGAAGGCAAGGACGTTATCGGTCAAGCTCAGACTGGTACAGGAAAAACTGCAGCCTTTGGCTTGCCAACCCTTGAAAAAATCCGTACAGAAGAAGCGACCATCCAAGCCTTGGTTATTGCTCCAACTCGCGAACTGGCTGTTCAAAGCCAAGAAGAACTCTTCCGATTTGGCCGTAGCAAGGGAGTGAAAGTTCGCTCAGTTTACGGTGGTTCCAGTATTGAAAAACAAATCAAGGCCCTTAAATCGGGTGCCCATATCGTTGTAGGAACACCAGGCCGTCTCTTGGACTTGATCAAACGTAAGGCTTTGAAATTGCATGATATTGAAACACTCATCCTTGATGAAGCGGATGAAATGCTCAACATGGGCTTCCTTGAAGACATTGAAGCTATTATCTCTCGTGTCCCTGAAAGTCGTCAAACCTTACTCTTCTCAGCAACCATGCCAGATGCTATCAAACGTATCGGTGTTCAGTTTATGAAAGAGCCTGAGCATGTGAAGATCGCTGCCAAAGAATTGACAACAGAACTGGTGGACCAGTACTATATCCGTGTCAAGGAACAAGAAAAATTTGATACGATGACCCGTCTCATGGATGTAGAACAACCTGAACTTTCTATTGTATTTGGTCGTACCAAACGCCGTGTGGATGAATTGACTCGTGGACTTAAAATCCGTGGCTTCCGTGCAGAAGGCATTCATGGTGATTTGGACCAAAACAAACGTCTTCGTGTCCTCCGTGATTTTAAAAATGGAAATCTTGATGTTCTAGTTGCGACAGACGTAGCGGCGCGTGGTTTGGATATCTCAGGTGTGACCCATGTCTACAACTACGATATTCCACAAGATCCTGAAAGCTATGTTCACCGTATCGGTCGTACAGGGCGTGCTGGTAAGTCAGGTCAGTCTATTACTTTTGTCGCACCAAACGAAATGGGCTACCTTCAAATCATCGAAAACTTGACCAAGAAACGCATGAAAGGCTTGAAACCAGCAAGTGCAGAAGAAGCCTTCCAAGCTAAAAAGCAAGTAGCTCTCAAGAAAATCGAACGTGATTTCGCAGATGAAAGCATTCGTTCCAACTTTGAGAAATTTGCTAAAGATGCTCGTAAGTTAGCTGCTGAATTTAGTCCAGAAGAGTTGGCTATGTATATCTTGAGTCTGACTGTCCAAGATCCTGACAGCCTTCCAGAAGTTGAGATTGCACGTGAAAAACCACTGCCATTTAAACCATCAGGTAATGGCTTTGCTGGCAAAGCTAAGGGAGGTCGTGGAGGCCGTCGTGGGGACGACCGTCGAGACCGTGATCGCCGTGGCAATGGTCGTCGTGATGAGTTCAAGA
>ERZ772973.1018-NODE-1018-length-11022-cov-3.00128_pt1 | contig 11022 bp, 7 predicted proteins | sample MGYA00580672_ERZ772973 | MGnify/ENA primary metagenome ERZ772973 (study PRJEB29015, sample SAMEA2737938) | human oral metagenome | biome: human oral; feature: human-associated habitat; material: dental | place: China | collected 2152 ... | reverse complement strand
TAGAGAAATAGATGAAAATAGATAAAGAGAATAAATAAAGATAGAGATGTAGATAAAGATAGATAAATATGAGAGAAAGAGATGTATAGATATATAGAGATGGGTATAAAGATATAGATGGAAATATAGATAGATATGAATAAATAAAAAAGGAGAAGCTATGTAAAAGAGTTACTGCATGGAGCTGCGGAGCAAGCAAAAGAATGCAATCAATAGTAGTAAGAGCATCTGAGTCTCGTGTATGACGACAAAGACAGGACGCGATTCTCAGAATCGCTGCACCCCTACCGTCTTAGAACGCGAGCTGCCTATCAAAAGCTTCGGTGTTGCTGCTCAATCAAGCTGACATACTCGTCTACTGTTCTTCTCTAGCCTAGTCTTGGCACGCGCCGCAATAACAGCCACATAAAACTCGAGCACAAACCAACAAGTCTCCTTATTCGACAGTATAAAAACTACAGATACTACAGCAAGTTACGTGCGACATATAGACATATACCACACTCGTTACTCCAGCTAGGAAACTACCTGCTCGCTGAGCGGTAGGTAGCGAAGAAGATGAAGGTTATCTGCTTACTACGGTATCCGGCGCACCTCACATATCTCGCTTATGCTGCGCGGACAATCTCACTATTATCCTGTAGCAAGTCATCCTGTGAGTTACTTCTATCCACCTCGTCCGTTGCAGTACCACTCCGACTCCAGTCTGCCAAATATAGCGTCACCGTGCGATCACCACCCTCAATCGGTGTTTCAACCGCCACAACCAAAGGCGACTTCCCTTCATAACAGTCAATAACGTATTGCATTGTTCCCTGCTCACTCGTTGTTGTCACAACTATCCGAGCCGCCGCACCGTCTGGCACAAGGCCAGTTGCACCAAATGTATCACGAGTCAATTGGCATGCATCGGTCACTCGCGCCTCATACGGTTCTCCACCCACATCACAGCTCACCACTCGCCAATCGGCCAGATCCATCGAGCCAAATTCATAATGCTTTAGGGCGACCATATTACCCGCCGGATCATACAAAAAGCCATACGTTGGCCCCTTCTTTTCTATCGCGCGCAACTTGTCGAGCCGAGCGTCAAGCTTCTCTCGCTCTTTTTTATCCAGGGATTGATCTGCCAATCGACCCTCAATTTCTCTCTCTTCTCTCTGCACCTCTGCTTCAAATAGCTGACGCGCCACTCCTTCGTTCGCTGCCCGCCGCTCCATCTCCGCCTCAGTCAGGGGCTGCAGCTCACCACTCGCCTGGGCTGCTTCGACGATGGCATCGTGCGTCGCCTGGTAGGTAGAGCGATCGAGGCTATCGGCAGACGCCTCTGGATCATACGGACTGGGCAGGCCAGCGCCAGCACGCTCTCCACCATTAGAAAATGATGTATCTACTGCTTTGCTTTGTGCCATGCCCAACCTCTATTCTGTTTTGCTTGTGATGGCCCAGATTATACACCACTACCAGTGATTTGTCTATAGTCTGACCTCTGTTCGGTTGGTGTTCTTAGACCTGCCCCCAATTATCACCAATTGAGACATCGACCTTGAGCTTAACGCCAAGCTGAGGGTAGATATTCTCCATTGTCTCGCGCAGGATGCGGCCTACCTGCTCGGCATGGGCGCGTGGGCACTCAACCATAATGCTATCGTGAATCTGCACCACCTGCCAGCCCAGCGGCTGGCCATCGCCCTGCTGCTCTCCAGCCAGGGCCAGCTTGTCTTCCACCGCCAGCATGGCAAGCTTCATGAGGTCAGCCTCGGTGCCTTGGATCGGCATATTGGCGGCCGCGCGCTCGGCAGCACTGCGCACCGCAAAGTTGCGCGACGCAACATCCGGCGTCCAGCGGCGGCGACCAAACAGCGTCTGGACGAAGCCCGCATCGTGCGCCTGCTGGATGGTCTGCGCCATATAGGCCTTGAGCTTCGGTCGGAGGCGGTAGTATTCATCAATAAAGTGCTGCGCCTCAGCATAGCTCATCTGCGCGGCGGCGGCCAGGCCATGCTGGCTCATCCCATACAGCACGCCAAAGTTCACCACCTTTGCTCGGCGGCGCTGCTCCTTTGTCACCACATCAAGTGGCACCCCATACACCTGGGCAGCTGTGTTCGCGTGGATATCGATATCGGTATTAAAATCGCGAATCATCGCCTCCTCCCCCGACAGCACCGCCGCTAGGCGCAGCTCAAACTGCGAATAGTCGGCATTGACAAACACATTGCCCGGCGCTGGCACAAAGGCATCGCGAACGTGTCGCCCCAGTTCACTGCGAATCGGGATGTTTTGCAAATTTGGGTCGGTACTACTGAGCCGGCCCGTCGCTACCACATCTTGGTTGAAGGTGGTGTGGATATAGCCCGCGTCGTCGGTCAGCTGCGGCAGCGCCTCAACATACGTGTTTTGCAGCTTCGTCAGCTCGCGGTAGCGCTCCACGAGCCCAATAATCGGGTGATGCGGCCGGAGCTTATCCAGCTCCTTCTGGCTCGTCGAGTAACCCGTCTTGCCCTTCTTAATACCCGCTGTTGGCAGCTGGAGTTTCACAAAGAGCGCCTCAGCCAGTTGAGCCGGGCTGCCGATATTAAGCTCATACCCCACCATGCCATAGATCTGCTGCTGCAACTCGGCGATCTCGCTACTCAAGGTGCGCTGCATCGCCGCCAGCGTGCGGCTATCGAGCCGAATACCGCGCCACTCCATCCGCGCCAGCACAGGAATGAGCGGAAAGTCCATCGTCCGGGCCACTCGGGCAAGATCGGGCAGCGCATCAAGTGCCTGAGCTTGCTCATCGTACACCGCCCAGAGCGCACTAATGGCCAGGCGTGGGTCATCGAGTGACTCTAGCCCCGCGAGATCAGCCAGCGCCCGCGACGTGCGCAGGGGATTAAGCAAAAACGACCCCTGGGCAGTATCGTGCTTCACGACTGGCAGCTGCTGCACCCCACGGGCCAGCAATTGGCGCAATAATTCCTTGGTGCGGTGCCCAACGATCGGCACATGCGGGATAACATCAATTGCATCACGCCAGCTCAGGCGGGCTGCCTTGCCCCGCTCGTGGCTCACCCACACACCGCCCTCGACTGGCCAGACCAGCAGCTCTTTGGCCATCAGGAAGAGTGCCTTAGCCTGGTGAGCAGGCAGCTCAGTCACATGCTGCACCACTGGCACATCAGGCGGCTGAGCGTTCTCTGCCGCCTGCATCTGCGGCGGCAAGTGGCGCAGCAAACTACGAAACTCCAGCCGCTGCAACATCGCCCGCACCGCCGCTGGGTCACAGTTATCCATTGCCATCGCTGCTCGATCAAGCGTCACTGGTGCATCGGTATATAGCCGGGCTAGCTCGCGGCTCATATAGGCCGAATCTTTGCCCTGCTCCAGCTTACGCCGCAAGGTATCCTTGACCTGCCAGAGATTGTCGTAGAGGTTGTCAAGCGTGTCGAATTGCTGCAGCAGCTTAACCGCCGTCTTCTCCCCCACGCCTGGCACGCCCGGGATATTATCCGACGCATCGCCCTTGAGGCTCTTAAAGTCGAGGAACTGGCCAATCCGAATACCATAGCGCTGCTCGAAGGCGGGGATGTCAAATTTGTCGATATTGGTCAAGCCCTTCTTGAGAGCGTAGAGGTAGGTGTTTTGGTCGAGAATTTGCAAGGCGTCGAGGTCGCTCGTGATGAGATACGTCTCGATATCCCCCTGCTGCTCGGCCTGGGCGTCGAGCGTCGCCATAATATCGTCTGCCTCATAGTCGTCAAACTCATACAGCGGCCAACCAAACGCCTGCAAAAGCTCGTGCAACAGTGGTATCTGGGCGTAAAAATCTGGCGGAGCTGGCTTGCGACCAGCCTTGTATTGGTCGTAAATGGCAAGACGGCGGCGGATATTCGTCTTGGGCTTGTCCCACGCCACGCACACGTAGTCTGGCTGGAGGCGCTTGATCAGCTCCAGGCTCAGCGCCGCAAAGCCATACACCCCGCCAGTTGGCGTCCCATCGGCCGTCGAAAGGTTGGGCATGGCATAGTACCCACGGTAGAACACACTTTTGCCATCGATAATCACTAGGCGCTTCATCATAGTTCTAGTATAGCATTGGTGCCATGCGGAAACATCCTCGCGCGGCACCTCTACCCTGCTCCCTGCCCTCCAGCTACGGCGTAGGCGGAGTGCGGTGGCGTCGCCGTCGCCACCACCATACCAGCCAGCCAGCCAGTGCGATAAGCAGTAAACACAGGCTTATCAGCAGTGCCGGCACAAAGTTGCTCATCAGCTCAGCCAGCGGACCCTGGGCAGTAAACGTATCCTTTTTCTTCTTCACTGTCATCCGTTTGGTACCCAGCTTTTTATCTTTCTTGTCGTCCTTTTTTTCTGGTGGCTTTTCACTAGTAGTTGGAGTACCACTTTGGTATATCTTGACATAGTCGATAAGGAAGGTCTGGTTAGCAAACTTCTTCGATGAATCGGGCGGGTGCTCCTCACTCTTCCACTCCACATAATCGTTGAGGATAACATACCACGTATCGTCAAAGACCTGCTTGAATTGATTCGCATCCATGCCCATTTTTGCTGGTTTTTCTGCCGGAACTCGAGTAGTTGGATGACTTTTCTCATCGCCCGCTCGATAGTTATATACCAGCACCGGCTGGTTATCCACGAAGAATCTGACCGTCTCACCATCATATTCCGTCGCCCAGACATGCCAGTTGTTCGCCAATGTCACTGGGGATGGTATGAGATTCTCTCGGCTATGCCCTAACCCCTTCGTCTTCCATATCTGTGATGACGGGCTGTGGTAGCAACGAATATGCGCCGTCGACCATGTGTAGGTCGGTGTCCATGAATACCACTCCAGTATGTCGAGCTCACCATAGGAGTCATTCGCTTGCTTGTTGTTGCTACAGTTGGCAAGCGTCACACTATTGCGCAGCCAAATAGCTGGGCGCGTCCCATTCTCGCCATTCCAATTAATCTTCGCTCGTACCTCCACACGGAATGGTTTATGCCCATCGAGCACCCGACCCGACTCCACTCGCCCACTCTGGTAGCGTGTCATCTTGCCAGATGGGCACGGGTCTTGGCTCGCATTACTATCGCCCAGTGGCTCAGCCACACTCGACACACAGTGACGCCGGGTCGTAATCTGCAAAGCGCCGTTAGTTACCGCAACGTTATTGGCGCTATATGCCAAATGTTCCTTGCCATAATTATCTTTATTTTGCTGAAGAATCTTCCAATTCGACAGTGGCGTCGTAAACTCCTCGTTATACACCATCTGCCACTGCTGCGCCTGGGCAACCCCACCAAACATCACCGACACAACACCCGCAATGAGCACACTCATCACTCCACTCACTAACCCACCTCGTCGCTGCACTCCTATCTCCTCAGTCTGCACTATCCGTGCTTATATCCGTTATTATATAAGTGTACACGTTCTGTCGGATTTTTCAATTGTTATAGCATGAGCAGCGTCTTGCAGAACAAAACGCGGCATTGCATCGCAAGGCAAATCACGCCCACGCCGCCCCATCTCTACTACTCAATAGCACCCCTCGCTGCGCGCTAAAAGGGGTGCTATTTTGCTACAAAATATATCGTTTGTGCGAACGTGGAGGTTGGTGTTTTTGTTACAGATTGTCTGAGATTTGGGCTTTTTTGACTTGCCCCGCCCACCGACGCGCTGCTTCGCGCTGTCTCTTCGTTGTGCCACCAACAATCAAACTATCGTCATCCTGCTCACCCCTCATCGTACGATCTAACCAACTTGCTAAACACTGCTGCTGCACTGAGCACATACCACACACCTGCTTTGCAAACTGTACTCTCCAAGCGATATCGGCCTTCCGAGAATACTCTGGTTTGCTTGCATCAGGGCTAGGGATATCGAGATCGAAATTGAACGCGCCTTTTGAGCCACACGCCGCCAAGGCAACCCACTCCGACATATCTGGTACTTTCTCTCCCCGGAGTAGCTGCTCTGCAACATACCGTGCAGGACTTACACCATCACTCTTCATTCGTTCTCGCATTGCCAGCGTGGCAGGGGTTGGCTTTCTTGGTTGTTCACGCGTCATAGGTCTTTACTCTTTTTAGCTATACAAAACATTGGCTTCTGCATTATTCCACACCACTGTTATTTTGCCAAGCATAAGCAATGTATAGCCTATTCACGCTCGACCACGTTCCTCCTTAGCGTCGCCGAGCCCGCCGCTGCTTGGGTTTGGGCATGCCCCACTGCCGGCGGTCGGCTTGGGTCGTGCCGCCACGGACATCACCAGCAGCGATAATACGCTGGTATCCCCGCAGTGCAAAGAGTAAGCATTCAGCCGCCACCGGGCACCCAGCACAATCTTCACGCTGCTCGGGCTCTATCCGCTGCTTCGTCTCAGCATCAATACACAGCGCCAAGCGAGCAAAAGTCTGCGACGTGGGAATATATCCAATATGTCGCCGCTCGGCCATACACTGCTCCGCCCAGGCGATCCGTGCCCGAGGTGTATCATTAATGTGGACGGCGTGATGCATAACAGCAGTAAGCGTCGTAGACTGGCTAGGGAGATCGGCTGGCGTAGGACCATCCGTCAGTTGTCTGCGCTGCTGTGCCGTTAAACCAGCACAGATCCCCGACACTCCTTCTCTCACCGCATATGCCGCACACACATCAATCACTGCACAACCAATGCAGCGCCGCAGCGCCAGTGCCGTGTCCTCTGGTTTGCCACTAAAATATTCTTCGCTCGTGGCCGGGCTACAGGCAGCATCGCGCATCCATTGCGACGGAAGCGCCGCTCCCCCTTGCTGCCGCACCCGCATCCGCAAGTAGAAGATGCGCGACACACAGTCGATCGGTGCGTAGCGGGGGAATCGTTCTGGTCGTGATGGCTGTGCAGCTGGCTGCTCTTCCATACTATCTTTATTGTACCACTCCCCGCGCTGCCAACCATAAGCGTCATCATCTGCTATACTAGAGACATGAATCATCCATCTCACCCGACGACAATCCTTGCCTTCGTTGGCCTCTCAGGCGCAGGCAAGAGCGAGGCAGTCAACCACGTCGCACGCCTTGGCATCCCCAAGGTCTACGCTGGTGGTATCCTCTACGACGAAATGCGCCGCCGCGGCATCGCTATCACCCCGCAATCACAAGCCAAATTTCGCAAAGCCTGGCGCGAAGAGGCTGGCAAAGATATCATCATCCGCACCGCTGCCGAGCAAATGCAGCGCCTCGCCGCCGCTGGGCAGCGCCACATTCTCTTTGACGGCCTCTACTCCTGGACAGAGTACAAGTACCTCACTCACCACTTCCCGGGTGAGCTCGTTGTCGCTGCCATCGTGGCACCCAAGCAGCTCCGTCACCGCCGCCTTGCTCAGCGGCCCGAGCGGCCCTTTACCGCCCAGGAAGCAATCGCCCGCGACTGGTCGGAAATTGAGGATATTGAGAAGGGTGGCCCCATCGCCATTGCCGACCACTTCATCTCCAACAGCCACGATCTCACCGAACTCCACCAGCAAGTCGACGCCCTCTGCCGCGAGATTGGTTGGCTGTAAAATACCCCGGTGGGGTATAGCAAAGAAGCGCAATCTACCCATCGACACTTTTTGCCAGCACCCTATCACTACATCATTTGACATAGCACCACAGCATTGGTATACTCTGTGCACACGGAGTAGCGTCGTCACTGGCGCTCATAACAGACAATAAAGGAATCTATGAACAACCAACCAACACCCCAACAACCGCCTGCCCCGCAGCCTCAACCCCAGCCTGTGCCACCCCAGCCAGCTGCGTCGCCCCAACCATACCAATACCAACAGCCCTATCCAGGTGCTTATCCACAATACGAAAACCCAGGCGAAATGATGGGCGTGATTGGCTGCGTCCTCAATCTCCTCGGTATTTGCATTGGTGGCATCATTCTGGGCATTATCTCGCGCAGCAAATCCAAGGAAGCTGGCATGTCCACCACCTGGGGCACCGTCAGCCTGGTGTGGGGTATTATCGGAACAGTTCTTGGCTTTATTATTGGCCTGATTGTCCTCATCGTTATTCTCACCAATCCATATCTCGACTACTACCATCCCTACTAGGATCAGGTGATAAAATCTAGATATATACCCGGCATAACACCAATGCCGGGTATGTCATTGAATATAAATAATATTTCCCATTCTTCACTATTCACACAAGAGATCACTGTTGAAACCTTGACCTGTTAAAAGCCAAACCGGCCACCTCTGGCCGGTTACATAACTCAATCGTAGTGCTATCCCCTACTGCTGCAAATACTCGTACAGCTTCTTGGCGTCCTTGTGCTTGCGCAGCTTGGCGAGGGCCTTGGCCTCAATCTGACGGATACGCTCGCGCGTCACGGCAAACTCCTGCCCAACTTCCTCCAGCGTGTGACTCTTGCCATTCTCTAGGCCAAAGCGCATTTTAATAATCTTCTGCTCGCGGTCACTCAAGGTCGAGAGAATATCTTGCACCTGTTCTTTGAGAAGCTGGTTGGAGGCCGACTCTTCAGGGCTGACCGTATCTTCGTCCTCAATAAAGTCCCCCAGCACCGACTCCTCCGAGTCGTCGCCATCGCGCCCCACACCAGCATCTAAGCTGCTAATGTCTTGCTTAATCTTCATCACATATTCGACCTTATCCGGTTCCATATCAAGCTCTTTAGCAAGCTCCGTAATGGTTGGCTCGCGGTTCAGGTCCTGGGTCAGGCGGCGCTGGGTGCGCAGCAGCTTATTAATCGTCTCCACCATGTGGACAGGAATACGAATAGTGCGCGCTTGGTCGGCAATCGCACGGGTAATCGCCTGGCGAATCCACCAGGTGGCATAGGTGCTAAACTTAAAACCTTTATCTGGGTCAAACTTCTCCACTGCCCGCAGTAGTCCCGTGTGCCCTTCCTGGATAAGATCGAGAAAATCAAGGCCACGACCACTATACCGCTTGGCAATGCTTACCACCAGGCGCATATTAGCCTCGGCCATTTTGTCTTTGGCACGCTTGTCGCCCTGCTTGATGCGATAAGCGAGATCCACCTCTTCGTCAGCACTCAGCAGCGGGATCTTGCCGATCTCGCGCAGGTGCAGCCGGACTGAGTCGTCGCTAATATCATCAAAATATTGATTGCTGTTAAGAATCTCCTCTGGCGTGTCTTCTTCCTCAAGCGCCGCGAGGTCAGGCTCCATATCGTCGACGGCTGGATCCATGATCGGTGGCTGGGCATCGGGTGGCGCTGCCTGGGCTGTGGTTGCTGGTTTTTTTTGCTTGGTATCCTTATCGTCGGTTGCCACGCGCTATCTCCTTGATTAATTGGTTCAGTTGCTCGCGCAAAGCGGCGGCGGCAGTCGTATCGCCGCTCTCTTCTGCTTGGCGCAGGTGGGTGATGAGATGATGTTTGTGTTGCTGCTTGTGTTCGGTTTCGATTTGCCGCAAAAGCCGGGCGGTCTCGTAGTAGCGATCGGTCTCACTCCACGCACCATACCGAGCGTCGGCACGTACCCGCACCATTGTAATATACTCGTCAAAATTTTGCAATAGCGGCGGCGTACTCTTCAGCGGCTGCCCATGGTGTGCCGCATAGTACTGAGCCAAAGCCTGGCGCGCCTCCCCTGCAAAGAGCTGTGGGTCAATCCGCCCAAACAATTCCTGGCTCGGCCCATCGAGCATCGCCAGCGCAAGCGCATCATCTTGCGAGAGGTAGCGATTACGTGGCGCGGCCGCCTTAACGGCCTTGCGGACGGGAGCGGCTGGTGCCATTTGCTGCGCTTTCGTTTGGACAGCCTGGACACTTGAGCCAACTGCCTGAGCAATCTGCCGCTGGTAGTGCTCACGCTCAACCGGGTCACCCAAGCGATTAACAAGTGCCAGCCCAACTGTCGTAAACTGCCGCTTACCCGCTGCTGTGGTAAGATCGAGCTGCTGCCGATACTGCGCTAGGAGCCAATCCACCGCTGGCTGAGCCGCCGCTATCGCCTGCTGCCAGGCTGCCACCCCCTGCTGCTGAATAAGTTCATCGGGGTCTTTTGCTTCTGCCGGCAGCGACACGACCTTTAGCTCCACCCCCGCCTGGGCAGCCAGGCCAATCGCTCGCTCTGTGGCGGCCCGCCCGGCTTTATCACCATCAAAACTCAGCCGGATATCGCCCGCCAGCCGCTTGAGCGCCCGAATATGCTGCTCCGTCATAGCAGTGCCCGCCGTCGCCACCACCGCTGCTTCGCCTGCCTGGTGGCTGCTTATCACATCCATATTACCCTCGACAATCACCGCGTAGCCCTGGGCCCGAATCGCCTGCTTGGCCTGCATCAAGCCAAAGACATGCCGACCTTTATCATAGAGCAGTGTCTGGGGTGTATTGAGGTATTTTGGTGCATTGGGCACATCAGCAATCAAGCGCGCCGTAAAACCAATCACCTGCCCACTCGCATCCATCAACGGCACCATCATCCGCCCGCGAAAGAGATCACCATCGTAGCGGTTCACCAGACCCGCCTCACGCAGCTCCGCCAGCGAAAAGCCTTTTTTCTTAAGATACGTTACCAGAGCATGACCATCGCGCGGCGCATAGCCAATCTGAAACTGCTGGACAACCGCCTTGCTTAGCCGCCGCGTCCGAAACACATAGACCAGTGCATCCTGGCTCCGCACCAAACAATGCTGATAAAAATTCGCCGCTAGTCGATGCGCCTCACGCAGCCGCTGCTTGCGCCGCGCCAGGTCACGGTTACCCTTCTGCTCATACAGCGAGAGATCCACTCCCGCCTTGCGCGCGAGTAACTCCAGCGCCTGGCGAAAGTCCAGCCCCTCTACTTCCATAATAAAGCTAAAGACATCGCCGCCCCGCCCACTACTAAAATCATGCCAAATATTCTTCTCGGGGCTCACAAAAAAGCTTGGTGTCCGCTCACTGGTAAAGGGACTCAAACCTTTGTAACTCCGCCCCGCCCGCTTGAGCTGCACATACTCGCCCACCACATCCTCTATATTTAAGCGTGCCCGCACCTCTTCTTTGGCATCCATAGGTATAG